>JUEG02000009.1_pt1 | contig 14067 bp, 14 predicted proteins | sample 432341 | NCBI WGS metagenome assembly JUEG02 (sample SAMN02953476, study PRJNA257561) | rock porewater metagenome | biome: terrestrial; feature: Opalinus Clay rock; material: porewater; isolation source: Opalinus Clay rock BIC-A1 borehole | place: Switzerland: Mt Terri URL, St-Ursanne ...
GGATCTTTTTGCCCATCGTGTCGACTTGCGACAGCAACTGCGCGGCCAAGGCGCGCAGCTGTTCAGGTGTCAACTCGTTGAGATTGGGTACGGAAGTCATGCCGCTGAGTGTCGCAAAGCAGGCAATACAGGCTGTGTGAAAACCTAACAGGCTGAGTGCAAGCTGAAGACAATGCCTCCATCCGTCGATGGGGGCATTGTCGTTTATGGATACATCCAGGCCGAAGGTCGTCTGCAAAGCAGCTTGTTTCCAGCCACGTTGGAGGAGCCGGTACCGGAGGATCATGTCGTGCGGGTGATGGAGGCCTATGTCACTCGCCTGGATCTGCTGGCCCTGGGTTTCAGCAAGGCCTAGCCAATCAAGACCGGACGCCCAGGCTATGATCCGGCGGACCTGCTCAAGCTCTATCTACGGTTACTTCCAGCGCATTCGTTCTTCCCGCCAGCTGGAAGCCGAGTGCCAACGCAATATCGAGGTGATGTGGCTGCTGGCCTTGGGGAATGTAAAGCGCTGTCGAGACACGAAACCCTCCAGAAAGTGGCTTGAAATGGTGTCCACCAAAACTAGGTGGACACCATGCCGTAGTCTGGAAAGGGCAAGAAGATGGGTTCGGCGGACGGTTACCGATGTTCACGCGATTAATGCCACACCGTAGCAGCGGTCGCTGAAGGAGCTGCCTGAGCTTCTTCCAGCCAGAGGGGCCAGGCACTCGTCGGCCACTCGCCTTTTTGATACTGCCCATGCACGACGCTGAGCCACTGGCGCAGGAGCAGCGGCGCCAGGGTCAACTGCGCCAGCACCTCGCCAGCCTCGTCCTTGAACACCAGCGTCACCGCCGATGGCGAAACGGTCAGGTCCACGCTTTGGACCAGTGCTTGCGGCACGTTAGCGCTCGGCTGCACGGGCGCTTGCGGCATCAGCGCGGCAGCGGCCGCTTGCTGCTCGAACGTTCGCTGGATGCTTGCCGAGCGGGCATCGGATGCGGGGCGCTCGAGGGTCTGGCACAGGTGCGCCACCAAGCGGTTCATCAGCCGCTGGGTAAGCCACAGCACCTTCGCTTCGCCGCCAGCAAGCTCGCCGGTCATGCGCAGCCGATCCTCGTGCTCGACGTACTCGGTAGTGATGCGTTGTAGCGCGGTACTCATATAAGCGGTGCCCGGAACAAAATGCCCGTCCTCTCGTATTGTCAGCGTGGAATCCGCAGCCAGGCCGACATAGGCGCGGCGTGGACGCCAGGGGCATGAAGGATACCAAGAAGACCGAGGCGGTTGGATTGGTCTCCTGGCGGCCCGCACCTAGCCTGCCCGTCTCACCCCTTCCCCACCGAACACCTGTCGCGCCGCCTGCATGCCGCGCAGGTACTTCGTCTGACGCCGGTCGCACAGCGCAACCAGCTGGGCAGGCACTCCGACTGCGCTGCCGAAGGCCTTCAGGAAGCGGCTGGAATAGGCCATGAACGCTTCGGCGTTCAGGCCCAGCCGCACCAGGATCTGCGGCTGGCGTCCGTCGATGCGACCCTTCTTTGTCGGATGCTGAGCCCGGCCAGTGCATTCGACCAGCTCAACATAATCCGCGAAGTCGAATGGGATCGCCCACGGCGCCCGGCTGGTCGCATCGAAAGGCATCAGCGCTGTCGCCGGTTCGGCCTCTGCTGGCGATGAGCCCGGCGCAGGCGCGGATTTGGCGTCCGCCAGGCGTTCCCGGATCGAGGTATGGGCGACCAGGTGGTAGTGATTGCTCATCACCGCGCAGGCCGCGATGTCGATGGCGAACACCTGCGCCAACTCCTTGGTACGTTCGGCTATCCAGCCGCGGCGATGATCGTAGTTCTGGCCGGTCAGGCGGTCTTCGCCACACAGGAAGGCGCGCCGCACGCAGCGGCAAACGCAGTGATACCAGGCGGCGTCGTCAAGGCTCACAAGGGTGGAGCGAGGTTGTGTCATGACGGCGATCCCTGCCGGGCCCGCTGGGTGCGGACGGAAAACCAAGCGTAGCGCAGAAGGCTAGTTCAGCAAGAACAAAGCGGGTGTCCTTTTGTTGTGTTTGTTGTTAGGAATTGGTAAGCCCGGTAAGACTTCTCCTCCACCAGCGCGCTGCCCAGCAGCTCGTTGATCTGGCGCTTGATCACCGCCCGCTGGTCGTTGCCGAAGTACACCTTGCGGGCCAGTTGCACAAAGCTGTCGTCAAAGCACTGGCGCCGTTCGCAATCGCGCTTGGCATCTTCCACGTCCCACAGCTGGGTGTTGATGTCCTTGAGCGCCTGCACCAGCGCGGGCAGGCCAGCGGGAAAGCGCGAGATCTCACCCACCACGTTCTCAATGGCCAGGCGCTCCCTTTGCACATTGGCCAGCTTGACGGCGTCCTGCAGCTTGCCTGCCTTGATCTGCAGGATGGTCAGCTTGTCAAACACCTCGCCCCATGCAACAGGCAAGAGGGGCATGGCGGGCCAGGCTGGGCTGGTGGCGTTGGTGGCGGGTACGGAAGCAGGCGATAGGCGTGTACAGGTTTCGGGCATCTTGCGCTCACTCCAGGCTCAGTGGGGTAAAGCCCGATACACGGACGGGCCGCTCGCGCGGCACGCCGACCAGCAGCCAGGCGGATGCAGATGCGGCGGTAGCAGGCTCCGTGTCCGGCAAGGCGGCTTCCACCCAGAAGTCGTAATGGGCCGCCTGCGCCGCTTGGAGCACGGCCGTAGCTTCCTCGCGGCTGACAGGCGTCATCAATACAAAGGGGCGACAGCGCTGCAAGGTTTCCAGTGCGCCGTGGACGAAAAGCTCAAAGTGCATGGGCGCCTGAACCAGCAAGGCGTTACAGTGCGCCAGCGCCAGTGAGTCCAACGGCTGGCTGGGCACGGTGGTCACAGCGGGCAGGTTGCCCCATTCGGTGGAATGGCTCTCGGACCAAGGCTGCAGCACATTGATGTTGGCGTGCTGCGCACCGCCCAGACTCACGGCCTGCAGTACCCGCGCGGCGCAAGGCGAGCCTGCCAGATGCAGGGCAGTCTCCACATTGCGTGCCAGTGGCGCACGCGCCTCCAGCACGATCAACTCGCCGTGTGGGGCGATGCGCTCGGCCAGGGTGAGTACCAGTGAGGCATCAGGCGCGCAGGCCATGACAGCGATGGAGCCGGGCTGCACAAGCTGCTCGGTTAGCACCGCAAAACGCTGGCTGGCCCAAGCGTGTTCTGGGGCCAAGCGCTGGCGCTTGAGACGGGGCACCCTGCCTTGCTGCACCTCGCAGCTAGCGGGTGGGAGCGGCGACCCGATGGTGAGACTGGGCGATGCTTGTGGATGGGCCTGGGGCTGAGCCGCTTTCGGGGCCAAGGCATCCGCCATTTTTTCGTCGATTTTGGTGCGCAGCAGGTTCAGCACTTCTACCGGGTCCAGGCTGGCCCAGGCGGCGTGGTAGGCGCTTTTGTACGCCTCCCACTCAGAGTCATTCACTTTGGGGCGCCTGTAGGCGGGCAAGGTGTCGTAACCAGGAATACCGATGGCAGTGTTGTGGGGGTAATAGGGATAGAAGCTAGGCGCAATGCTGCTGCACAGCGTGACGCAGGGCGTGGCGCTGATGTCGGCCTGGTGCAGGGCAAACGTATCCACAGTGATCACCCCATCCATATGCCCGACCAGGGCCTTGAACATCTCGGGCGTGGTGATCTTGCCGGAGAGATCCGTCAGGCGTTTGTGCTTGAAGGCGAGGGGTTGGTCGATGACCCATTGGATATCCGGGCTCAGTTCTAGCAGGCGCTGAACAAAGCGTCGCGCCACATCCTCGGGCATGGAGCGCAGGGCCACCGAGGCTTTAGGGTTGAACAGCACTTTTTTACCGGACCGCTGGCGCAGCAGGACTTGCACGGCCTGCCAAGCATCCTGGTGGATATGGCCCTGATTACGCTTTTGCGTGGGGGGCACATCTTGTGGCGCCAGGCCGCACCACCAGAGTACCCAATCCACAATTGGCATTTCGCTGAATCCAGGGCGGCTGGTCAGATTGGAGAAATCGAAATAGCCGTCGTACTGGGCAAACTCGGCAGCAGTCAGTGGTTGAAACAATACGCGCTCTACACCAGGTGCATGGCCTAGAATGTCTGCCGTGGCGGCGCTGCTACCCGGGCCTAACAAAATGTCGCGGCTCAGTGAAGGGAAGTGTCGCTGCAGGCAGCGCAGCACCACCCGGAACGCAGTGATGCCAATGGTGCAATCGCCCAGAGCGGCGCCAAAGCCGTTGACCACGGCAAAGCGCCAATGGTGCTTGTCGAACTTGCGTGCGCGCAAAGCCAAGAGCTGCGCAGGTAAGGGCTGATCTTCCAGGTGAAAGCGCAGGCCGCCTTCGGCGGGCCGTGAAGAAATGCGGCCCAGCCGGGCAGGGAAATGCGGCCAGCCCAGCAAGGCATCTTCATTGACCAGATTGAGCCCGAGCGGCAACAGATCTGAGTCCGCTTGGGCGGTCTCATCCGGCTGTGCCTGCAAGGCTGTTTCTGGGAGTTGTTTCAACTGGTTCGCAACCAGTTGAACCTCAACCCCCACGTCCAGATACAGGCGCTCCAGCGTCAGGGCATGCGGGTTGTCCACGCCCCAATACATGCGGTGGATGCGATTGGTATCGAGCGCCACATCCTGCGCCAGCGCAAAGAAACGCATGGAAAAATCCTGGGTTCTGGTGTTGGGGAAGATGCTCCCAGACACCCTGCCCCTCGTCAGAAGGACAGGGCTCGTAGGCTACCCTCACGCAACCTGCAAGGCCTTCAAGATAAGCAAGTGTTTCTCAGCAAACTCGGAGGCCTGAGTGGTGAGTTCGGCAAGATTGTCTTCTGGAGTATCCAGCGTCTTGCCGTCCTTGATCAGGCGCTGGTTTTGCGCGTCAAGGATATTCCACACGAAGCCAGCCCAGTCCTGGGGTTGTTTGTGGCCCTGCTGTCTGGCCAGCAGAAACAGCTGCTGAAAGCGTGGCACGGTAACGCCACCGCCGGTGACCGGGCTGGCGAGGTAGTTCAGTTCGTCGCTGCTGCGAGCCTTCAGCATCAAGTGGAGGTTCAAGCGGTCAGTGCGCTTTTTTGCTTTGGCGGTGGCAGCATCGTCCTGAACGGCCAGCACGACCCCGGCGCTGGCAAGCACCATCACGGCTTCGTTGATCTGCACGAAACGGATGCCGCCAGGCTGCAGTGCCTTTTCCAGGTCGCCGAGCGACTTGGACTTGTGGTCGGCGAGCTGGTCGAGGATGGGGCCGTAGACGGCTTGCTGAAGATTGGCTTCGCCCAAGCTGCCAGTAACTTTGAGGCTGACGTCGGCGCGCGGCTGCACCAGCAAAATGCGCTGGGCACGCAGCGCTTCGGCCTGCTCCAGCGCGGAGAGCTGGCGCGCACCCTTGACCCAGTAGTCCTTGCGAAACTGCTGGTTCACGCAGAAGTCGCGGGTGGTCTGGCGGAACATCGGGTCGGGAATGCCGGCCAGCAGCATCTTCTGCTCGGCACTGAGGTTCACCGCGTCGATCGCATCCAGGTAATTGGCCGAACAGGCCCACTGCAGCTTGGCCGGGGCCAGCCATTGCGCCATCCTGGCAAAGGCCATGGGCTGCCAGTCGCGGTTGAAGTACTCGTGGGCGACATAGTGGCGGTCTTGCCCTTTGATCATCTTGATGCGCTCGGCAATCTGCGGGTTGGCACGGGCATACGCCGGGTTGGTAGCCAGCAACTGATCGGCAAAGGCCAGCGCGCTGTCGATGCGACTGACAATGCCGGCACCGTCCGAACCCAGCACTTCGGCATGCTCGGTGAGCAGGTCGCGCATGGGCACCATGGCGGCCCAGCCGGGCTGGGTGTTGTAGCTAATGTAGAGCACCCCGCCCACCTTGAGCTTGCGACGCACGAAATCGACGATGACGGCGCGGTTCTCGTCGCTGATCCAGCTCCAGATGCCGTGCAGGCCGATGTAGTCGAACTCGGGCAGGTCGGTGCGCTCGCAGAACGCGTCGAACGCGTCGTCAAACAGCTGGGCGCCAGAGTCCGCCACGCGGGCCAACTCCTGCGCAAAGCCCGCCTGGGCGGGGTTGAAGTCGGTGCCCGCCCACTGCACAGCGCTGGCGGCTGCGTGCAGGTTGGCGCTCATGCCCTGGCCAAAGCCGAGCTCGCAAGCGCTGCCCACTTCCGGCGGCACCAGGCCCGCATTCAGAAACGCCAGGCGCACGCGCAGTGGATTGAGTTCGGTGTAGTAGCCGTAGGTGTAGCCAATATCGGCGACGTAGCCGGCGGTCCAGTCGCTCATTTCATGTCCTTTTATGCTGGGGTTTTTTCTGAAGGCATGGCAAATCGATGCACTCAGAAAAAACCCCACCCCTCTTGCGAAGGATGGGGTTGGGAAGGCTTTAGACCTCAAGCCCCATGTTGCAGGGCTTGTCTCTTGCGAGATTAGATCAGGGCCACAGTGCCATGGTTGCTGTTGAACGAAGCGTTGGCCAGGTCGATGCCGACCAGCTCAATGATCGCGTCCACACCATTCTCGAACACCGTGCTCTGGTTCGTGTTGTCGACCGCTACATAGGCATTGCCCTTGTAGTTGAACCAGACAGCCTCACCCACACCAGCTTGTGCGATGGCATCATCGACATAGTTGGCGAAGGTAGCGGTGTTTTCGTTCAGCACCGCGCTCAGCTTGGCGAAAATGGAGACGTTGTGGTCACCAATGTCGATCAACTCAAGCACATCACCCGCCTGGAAGTCCAAGATGCTGCTGTAGGTGTTGGATTCCTTGGTGCCAGCGGTCAGCACGAACAGGTCGTTGCCTGCACCACCGGTCAGCTTGGCACCGTTGGAGCCAGCGTTCAGGGTGTCGTTACCTGCGCCGCCCACCAGCACGTCGGCCTTGGCGTTGGTACCTACAGAAGCCGACAGCACGTCGTTACCAGCGCCGCCAGTCACTGTCACGGCCACACCGTTGTGGTTCGTCAGATCCAGCGTCAGGGCACCAGTTGCGGCGCTGGCGTCCACGGTCGCGACCTTGGCAGCCAAGCTGCTCCAAGTAGTCACACCACCCACCAAAGTGCTGCTGTCGGACAGAGACAACGTCAGATTGCCAGCACCAGTCACTGTAACAGCCTTGGCGGCGTTAGCGTCCAGAGCCAGGGTGCTGACAGAAGCAGGATCTGCAACCTTTACATCGCCATACACGGTCGAGAAGGTGGTCGTCTTGTTGGCCACGCTCACGTTGATGGTTTCAACTTCAGCAGCCTTGACGGTGCCCAAGGTAGTTGTAACACCCCCAACAACTGTATTTGCAGCGTTCACAACAACGTTCAGACCCTTAGTGCCCTTGATGGCATCGGTCACGTTCACAATGGCACCAGCACCAACTGCCGTCAGCTCCAGCGTACCGCCGCTGGCCATCTTGTCGATGGTCAGGGCTGCAGCGGTTGCGGGAGCAGCAGCACCTTGGGTGGTCGTCTTGACCGTAACTGCCGGCAGATCACCACCGCCTGCATCGGTAATAGTGAAGTCACCTGTGCCGATATCAGCAAGATCACCGCCGGTTGTGCGCGTCAGCGTCACCACGGTGCCGCCAACGCTTGTGACATCCCAGCCAGTGAAGGTCTTGCCGTAGAAAGCAGTCGCAATCTGAGCAGCAGTTTCACCACCATTCAGCGTCAGCGTCGTGCCAGCAAATTCGATGGTATCGGCACCAGTAACAGCACCAGAGTTAGGAACGCTGAAATCAACCGTGATGACTTCCTTCGTGGCAACTTCCACAACCGAGTCAGAGTTGGCACTGACCACGTAGTTGATGTTGTCGAGGTTGGCCAGATTGACTGTGCCGGCAGCCGCTGCGTTGCCAATGCTCAGCTTCTCGAAGCCGTCGATCTTGCCAGCGAAGGTGCCGTTGGCCGAGAGGGCTACAGCGTCCGCAGCGGACAGGGCGATGGTGTCAACGCCGTCGCCGCCCTTCAGGTCAACCGTCGGGACGGCCACGGTGGTGGCGCCCACGACGTTCAGCGTCAGGGTGTCGTCACCGGCGCCCAGGTCGATGGCCTTGGCAATGGCGGTGTTGGCGTTGGTGATGGTCACCTTGTCCACACCGGCGCCGCCGGTATAGGTGGCCTTGGTGCCATCGATGGCAATGGTCACAGCTCCCGTCGTGCCCGTGGTGTCCACCGAAGTCACGTTGGTGGTAGCGATAGCGGTAGTAGCATTCGTCACCAGGTTCAGGCCGGCGGTCTCAGTCACCTTGATGGTCGTCACGCCACCCAGGTCGGAACCCGTCTTGGCATCCAGCAGGCCAGTACCGCTGACGTTCAGGGCAGTCGTACCAGCTGCCAAGTCCAGAGACACGGTATTCGTGCCTTCGCTCTTGACGTTCAGGGTTTTGATGGCGCTGGCAGCATCCAGATTGATGGCAGCACGCGCCTCAAGCGCGGAAGCGCTGGTCAGCGTTTCGGACTTAGCAGCAGTACCGACGTTGGTCAGGTTCAGTGCCAGGGTGGCAGCAGCCTGCGTCAGGGCGAAGTCGCCACCGTTGGACAGGTTCAGGGTTTCAAGGGCAGTGGTGTTGCCAGTGCTTGCGGAAAGAGTTGCCGAGTAACCATCCACGGTGATGGTCTTGACGGCTGTGGCGTCAGCACCAGCATTGGTACCAGTGATGGTCACTTTGCCTGCATCCACACCCATCACGCCGCCAGCAGGCGTTGCGTTGTGAGCTTGGCCCTGCACGACGGTGACAGTGGGGGCAACAGAGTTACCGGAGGTGTTGGTCAGGGTGGCGGTCAGGTCGGTAGCGTCTTGGTTGGCACGCGCAGCGGTGAAGACCACGGTGTCGCCAGAAGCGGCAGCAGCGGTGTAGCCAGTGCCCTTAGCAGGAGTGCCAGCTTGAAGAACTGCACCAGTATTGAAAGCGCCGGTGAAGACGCCCTTGGCCGTCACTTGCGAACCTTGGGTATCGGTGTTGGGATTGGCCAGACCGCTCACCATGTTGGAGAAGGCAGCAGCCACTTCCGCAGCGGTGAGGTCAACACCCGCCTTGGCAGTGAAGGTCAGACCATTGATGGCCAGCGCATCGCCACCCTTGAGCGCGCCAAACTTGATGGTAGCTGTCTCGGTCACGCCGCCGGTGGTGTTGGCCGCGTTCTTGGCCGCCACAGTAGCGTCCTGCTTGACGGTAACGGTGGTGGTTTCGGTGTTGGCGTTGACGGTGACAGCGCCTTGAACAACCTTGTTGGCAGTCGTATCGGCGGCAGCCTTGCTGGTGTCGCTAGAGGCCTTCTGGGTCACGGAAACGGTCTTGCCGCCGGTGACGGTGACGGCGCCCAGGTCGATCTGAGCAGCGGCTGCGTCGTAGGCCTTGCCGGTCACATTGACGACCACATCGCCCTTGGCAGCGGTGGTGCCGCCAATGGTGATGGTATCGACATCGGCGGTAGCAGCACCCGCATCAGCAGCAGTCACGGTGACGTTGTTGCCACCATTGACGGCATGAGTCAGCGGGGCACCAGCAGCACCAGCTTCCTTGAGGGTAACAGCGACGTTGGTCGTAGCAGCGGCCGTAGCGCCAACAGCAGCGCTGCCGTGCTTGAGGACGTTCAGGTCGGTCACGCCAGCGACAGCGGAGGTGTCGACGGTCACGCCAGCGGTGCCTTCGACTTCAACCACTTCGACGTTGGTCATGTTCGGCAGAACGATGGCTGGTAGGGAGGATGCGATCTTCAGCGTGTCGATACCTGCACCACCGTTGACGATATCCAGGGTGCTGAGGGTGTCAAGATCAGTACCAGTTGTGGAAATCGAACCAATGATCGTGTCGTTGCCCGAGGTGCCGGCGAAGTTATCCAGACCCCGGTGAGCCACCAAGCTTTACTGAAGATTTGGGCGAGTCGAATCAATCACTTAGAGACATTTTAAATATCTTTTTCGGCGTTTCCTACCGTCTTCCTACTTGCCGCCAGTGGGAGGAAACCGATGGGACCACTACAAAACGCCCCATCATCTCGATAACTAACTGATTTACAACAGCTTTATTCGTATCCCCCGTCCTCTTCCCGTCCCACCTGGTTCCGACTGGCGTTTTCCGCCGCATGGCCAATCGCACGGGCGCCTACCTGCAAGGTAAAGCCACCCGATGGCTGACCCTCGATCACCTGAATCCCCGCCTCCTCAATTGCGGCCTTTAGGCGCGATACCGTCGACAGGCGTGGACTGACCGCATTGGACTCCAGCCGCGCTAAGGCGATGAGGGAAACCCCCGAGCGCTTGGCCAGGGTTGGCTGGCTCCAACCGAGCACGCCACGGGCTGCACGGATCATCGAAACGATCAACATCTCTTCCTGTGCAGGATTGTTTAATGTATCTTTAGACACGATTCATATCCTTTAGTATTTTTTAAAAGTCTGGAGACCATTATGAGTGTCATCGCGCTTTCGGCAAAGAGGCTCCGTGAGCTTTCTTGCCCGTCAGGCAAAACAAAGGAAAATGTCTGGGATGCTCAGTGCAAAGGGCTGATGCTGGAGCTTCGGGAAAGCGGCGGACGTACCTGGTACGTCCGCTATGTCGATGCGCGAGGCAAACAGCGCCAGCTGCGCATTGGCGATGCCAACGTGGTCTCCCTCGAACAAGCCCGTAAACGCACCGACGAGCTACGCGGTCAGATCGCGCTGGGCAAAGACCCGTTCGAAGAGAAGGCGGTGCTCAGACAGGTTCCGACCTTGGCCGCGTTCGTTCAAGAGCGGTACATACCCTTTATAAAGGGCTACAAGCGCTCCTGGGATACCGATGAGTCGTTGCTGCGTAACCACTTGCTGCCCGCCTTCGGCAATTGCTATCTGGACCAGATCAAGAAGGACGACATAGTCGCTTTGCACCACGGGCGGCGTGCGAGCGGTGCTGCGCCTGGCTCCGCCAATCGCCTGCTGATCCTGATGCGATACATTTTCAACCTTGCGTTGAAGTGGGAAACCCCAGGCGTGAGCAAGAATCCCACGGCCGGCATTCCCCTGTTTGAAGAGAACAACAAACGGGAGCGCTACCTATCCCAGGACGAAGCACAACGCCTGTATGCCGCCCTTCAGACCAGCGAATCGAGGATGCTGCAGTACATCATCCCGATGCTTATCATGACCGGCGCTCGCAAGCGTGAGGTACTGGATGCGCGCTGGTCCGACTTTGATCAAAGCACACGGCGGTGGCGAATCCCAATCAGCAAGTCTGGCAAGGCCCGGCACGTACCGCTTTCAGATGGGGTATTGAACCTGTTGGGGGCGGTGCATGCTGAACAGGCCAGCTGGCCTTTGGCCTTGCAGAACTGCCCTTGGGTGTTTCCAAACCCGGACACCGGCAAGCCCTTTGTATCGATCTTCTACGCCTGGAATACGGCCCGTAAACGGGCAGGCTTGCCTGATGTGCGTATCCATGACCTGCGCCATAGCTTTGCCAGCTTCCTGATCAACGCTGGACGCTCGATCTACGAGGTGCAGAAAATCCTGGGTCACACGCAGATCAAGACCACCCAGCGCTATAGCCACCTCTCGTAGGAAACCCTGCTGGCCGCAGCCAATACTGCCGTTGAAGCGCTAGGACAGGCTTTCTCGCCGGCGAGTACCCTTCTGCCCGCGCCGGTCGCAGCCTTACCAGCTCAGTAACGAAGCCGTTGCCCTCGCTTGGCGGGGGCTCGCCAGTGTAGAAGGTCCGCCTCTCTCACTTAGGCCTGAAAGACATCGTCCAGGCTGGATGCATCGAGCACGCGATCGCCCCACAGCTCAAGCTCGCTTGCCGAAGCGCCCGAGATCTGTGCTGTGACCTCCGCCGGCAGGGGGCCGAAACGACGTGCGAGCTGGCGCTGCAGGAGCATCGCTTCACCTTGGGCAATACCCCTCTCGATCCCCTTCTCGATACCCTTCTCGATACCTTGCTCAAGGCCCTTTTGCTCATGCTGCTGGGCCCAAGCGTCAAAGCTCTTTGCCAGTGTCATCTTCAACTCCTTCAGGTCTTGCACCTGGGGCAATACCAAAGTGTTCTTGCTTTGTCTTAACAGTACCGCACGAATCCAGATGGCAAAAGTGCGCTTGAGCTCCGGATTATCCTCTAACCAGTTGCTTAACAGGTCGATCAGGCGCAGCAGCACCGTTGCGTTTTCCGAATGTTCAAAGCGGATCACCGCCGCCACCAGGTTCTTCAGCTCTGACAGATCCGCCTCGGTGTACTGACTCTGGTCGATCAGCAGGTATTCCAGCCTGGGCATGTACTTGGATACCAAGCCTGGCACCTTGGGAATCAACGCGCCCACATCGGTAGCGGCCGTCCACTTCGCATCGCCATTGTAGAGCACGATCGGCAGCACCGGCGGCAGTTTGCGATGCGGCAGGATATCTTTAGCGCGGATCAGATCCTGATACAGCAGACCGACGTAGGTCATCATCCGCACCGCCATAAACGGATCAACAGTGCTCTGGAACTCGATCAGGATGTACAGGTAGACCCATTCACCCTCGGCGCGAACCCGCCAGACCACATCATCGGCCCGGTGGCGCAGGTCGTCGGTAACATAGCTGCCGGGGACTTTCTCCAGGGTGCTGTAGTCCAGGCTATGCAGCCATTCGTCAGGGATGAAGCCCATCACCAGATCCCGCACCAGCTCAGGCGCGGAGAACAGCAGCTTGTACGAGGCATCGTTGTCGTGGGTCATGAGCAACCATCTGCATGAAGAGCCAGATACTGTAACGCTCAGGCGCATAAAGACGAAGATTGATCGTTCGGTGGCCGATACTGCGGCAGACGAACACCGCGCTTGGCTTTTAGGGCGAGGCTCGGGCATCGTTAGTGTTCCGGCTTGGCCTTCAAGGAGAACACACCATGCCCACTACCGAGCAAACAATTCTCAAGGTCGGCAGCGAAGGCGGCTGTATTGAGCTGCGGGGCCACCAAACAGACGGAGCCTGGCGCTTTCGACTCACGACCAACGAAACGACGCTCATTGAAAGTCTGGAAGAAGACGCCGATCCGGCAACCGGTAGCCCTTGGGTGAGCAGCTGGGAAGCTGCGTTGGCGCTACTGGATGAGTACCCGTGGCAACATCTTTACCCGCTGGACGTCCATCCTGAGTTTCACAAGCAGATCTGTAATGCGCTCAGCAGCCGAGGCGTATATCAGAAGTCCTACGAGTTGCGGGGAGTGTTCCATCAATCACCCTGCACCACAGCTTCCAGTCGGCAGACGATGCCGAGCGAATCTTGGCAACACGGCCGCGGGCGCGCTCACCTTTGCTTGTCAGATAAAGGTGGCCGGCGACACGCCAAACCGCTCGCTGAGCTTACGTATCTGCCGAATGTTCATTTCCCGTTTGCCAGCTATGATTTCGGAGATAACGCCTTGGCTTCCAATTTCGGATAAATCACCCTGCTTTAACCCGTGCTGCTCCATCAGGAATTTCAGGGCTTGCACCCCAGTGCCTTCCGGCACCAGGTGATGCTCGGTTTCATAGTCCTCGATCAGATCTCCGATAATATCAACCAAGCCCATAGCAGGGTGCTGCTCATCGCTGGCCGCCTCATCAAGCAAAGCTTCCAGCATGACCGTCATACGCTCGTAGTGAGACTCGTCTCGAATCGGAGCGATGTCAGTTTCACTTCGAAATTGCTCCCAAGCTGGGAGCAGGCGATTCATATCGATATGCGCACTCATCATTTCCATGCTCCTTTGTCGTAGTCCCGGTGTGTGAGGACCGCCTTGATATAAACGATTTGTTTTTCAAAGCGGATGTAAGAGATCAACCGGTACTTGTTGCCACCGATATCGAAAACCACCAGCTCGCCGACCTTATCGACGGTATTGAATGCGGCTTTGAGCTCAGCCCAATTGGAGAATCGGTTTCTTTCGATCACCCGGCGCCAGCCTTGTAAAGGGCCTTCAGCGCCTTGGTGTTGCGCCGCGAAGGCTCTTAACGCGCTGTTACTGATGATCTTCATGTAACTAGAATATCTCAGTTTGAGATTTAAACAAGCCGAAAGAGGGAATCAGTGATCCCGAATCGATCGGATACTGGCCTGGTTGGCTAGGATGGAAGGACGCTACGTAAGTCACAAACCGCCAACTACGG
>JUEG02000564.1_pt1 | contig 14049 bp, 16 predicted proteins | sample 432341 | NCBI WGS metagenome assembly JUEG02 (sample SAMN02953476, study PRJNA257561) | rock porewater metagenome | biome: terrestrial; feature: Opalinus Clay rock; material: porewater; isolation source: Opalinus Clay rock BIC-A1 borehole | place: Switzerland: Mt Terri URL, St-Ursanne ...
GGTAGAAGAAAGACTTCTGTTGCTAGAGTAAGATTAGTTCCCGGAGAGGGTAAAATAGTAGTAAATGGAAGGGATATAGATCAGTATTTTGATTATGAAACTCTTAAGAGAGATATCAAGATGCCTCTTGTATTAACTGAAACTTTGAGCAAGTATGATGTTTTATCAAAAGTTGAAGGTGGCGGTTTTACAGGTCAGGCAGGAGCATTAAGACATGGAATCTCAAGAGCATTATTAAAAGTTGATGGTGAGCTTAGACCTATCCTTAAGAAAGCAGGATTTCTAACAAGAGACCCTCGTATGAAGGAAAGAAAGAAGTACGGCTTAAAGAAAGCAAGACGTGCACCTCAGTTCTCAAAGAGATAATAACTGTCAATTCACGAGGAAGTTTGCTCGGATTTGCAAAGTTTGTTCGAAAGTTTATCAAACGTCAGAGGGAAATACCTCTGGCGTTTTTATGTGAACACAATAAAGAAAGAGTGATATTTATGAATGCGGGATTAAGTAACTTCACGTTTTTTCTGTCAATGGATATATCAAGTTTTGGCCAGAATGGCGAAACAGGAGAAAAAAATAAAATAGATATAATTATTACTTTGGGAGAATGATTTATGAGTTAAGAGAATATGCAGCAGTATATTAGAAGTGTAGAATTGTAGAGAGATAAAGTTCCTAACTTTTCCAAGTATCCCTTTTGTCTCTTAATCCAGAAGGGGGAACCAAAAACTTTAACTTTACAACAATGAATACCCATTCAAATTTGCATAACTATATCAAGTTAGATTTGCCGATAGATTAGAACTAAATATTGTGTTTCTTCATGAAAGACTGAAAACCAACACGTATGAACCCAGTCCAGCAGGAAGAACAGAAATTGAAAAGCCAGATGGTGGGATAAGATTATTAGGAATACCCACAGTAAAGGACAGAGTGGTTCAACAAGCCATTGTAAACATCATAGAAAATGGGTTGTAATAGACAAATAAAAAGTTCAAAGTAAAAAGCTTTTTTTATGAGAAAAATATCATATAGTAATGTTTTTCAATCAGTACAAAGTCCTATTTCATTAAACTTGAAATTTTATAAGCAGTCATTTTTACTTCTCTAATGATTGTATCAATACCCCCAGAATTGATTCTAGATGTAGGACCAGATAAACTGATGGCAGCAATCACCTTATTGTCTTTATCAAAAACAGGAGCTGCTACACAAGTCAAGCCAATTTCAAGTTCTTCATTATCAATAGCATATCCTTTTCTTTTAATATCTTCTAATTGATTATCTAATTCCATCCAATTCCTAATTGTATTTTTTGTATATGTAGGAAATTCCTTATCTTCAAACTTTTGCAAAATTTCTTTTGAAGAAAAGGCTAATAAACATTTACCTACAGCTGAACAATGACTTTCACTACTTGATCCTACTGAGGGGCTAACCTGTAAACGAGTTGACCCTTCTTCTTTTAAAATCAGAATGGTTTTTGGATAATCATATATATTTTTGTCTAATATGGAAACATTTACTGCTTCATTGAACTTTTGGGATAATTCTGTAGCATAGGGTTTAATAAGATGCTTTAAAGACATTTTTTCTCCAACAACCATACCAAGTGCATATACCTTCATGCCTAACCAATATTTACCATTTTCCGGATTTTGCTGTATGAATCCCTTATTTTCAAGAGCTGCCAATGTTCTATGAACAGTACTTTTATATAATTCTAGGCGCCTTCCTATTTCACTAATACCTAATTCCTTTTGCTCTTCATATAATAAAAGTAGAATATTTAAAGCTCGATCTATTGAATTAATGGTGTCTTTCTCTTTAGTCAAAGCATTTCCCTCACTTTTCCAATATTTTAAAAACATTATCTCATAAATCTTCAAATAAATCAAAAGGATTATAAAATAAGCCATATCAGTTATAACAGTAAAAATGAATTTTAAATATTACTTATTCTAAGCAGGAAAAAAGAAATCAAAATAGAATTATATAATTAAATATTTAGAATATAATTAAATTAAGAAAAAAATAAGTAGGCAAAGAAAGTATTTTATTAACCTTATTAGGGGAAATAAAATATTATTTTTGAGAAATAATAGGAACGATGTTCCAATCAAAAGAACAAAAAATAATCAATAAGTTATAAACAAGGAAGCTAGACTATTTGGTATGAGACAAGTACTTTTTACGAGGGATTAATGAAGATGAAATCGGTTAAGGGGTGAGTATATGAAAGAAAAAAACAAAAGTATAAGTTTGAGGGTTTTAGCGGCTTCTACTGGTATAAATCTTGTTTGTGGAATATTGTATATTTGGGGTGTCATTAGTAAAGCATTGGTGGAACAATTAAATTGGACCAGCAAGCAAGCCTCTTTGCCCTATACTGTAGCCACTATTTCATTTGTAATTGCTATGGTTATATTTGGCAATATTCAAGATAAGAAAGGGCCAAGAATGATTGGTACATTGGGTGGTATTTTAATGGGGTCTGGCTTGATCATTTCTGGACTCACTTTAAGCCCTGTAATGTTAGTTTTGAGTATGGGAATCATTTCAGGCTGTGGAATCGGAATATTAAATGTATCAACGACACCTCCTGCAGTAAAATGGTTTTCACCCAAAAAGAAGGGTATGATAACGGGTATAGTTGTAGGTGGGGTTAGTGTATCATCTATGCTTTATTCTCCACTGGCCAATTATTTAATTGAAAATCAAAGTATTTCTAAAACCTTTATTATAATAGGTTTTATAGCGTTATTTATATCAGTTTTTCTAGCACAATTTTTAAAGAATCCCCCTGAAGAATATGAGATAAAATCTCAAAAAAGTTTTTCAGTTAATCAAGGTTTTACTTGGCGAGAAATGTTAAAGACAAAACAGTTCTATATGGTATGGATCATGTTAGGTCTATCATCATCAGCCGGACTAATGATAATCGGTCACATTTCAAATATTGCAAAGGTTCAAGCAAAATGGGAAGGTGGATTTATATTAGTAATATTATTGGCAATCTTTAATACTTTAGGAAGATTTTTAGGTGGAAGTATATCTGATAGAATTGGAAGAAGCAGCTTGATGAGAATTATTTTTTTAATGCAAGGTGTAAATATGTTTTTATTTAGTCAATTCAATAATGTTATATTATTAGCGATAGGTGTAGCTATTGCAGGATTATGCTATGGAGCCATCTTTTCAGTTTTTCCTGCTACCATCTCAGATTTATATGGGATGAAAAATTTTGGAATGAACTTTGGGCTTATGTTTACAGCGTGGGGATTTGGTGGTGTTATTGGTCCTATGACAGGAGCGGCCATATTCGATATGATAGGAAATTATAACACAGCCTATTTAGTAGCGGGTAGCTTCTTGGTGATTGCTTTTGTAACAACTTTTGTATTTGATAAAAGCAAAGAGAATTTAAAACTTTTCGTTTTTAATCAATAAGTCAAATGTTCTATTTTTTAACTCTATATAGGAACGGTGTTCTGAAAATTAAAAGGGGGTTTCTATGAGAATTTTAGTTATTAATCCAGGTGGTACTTCAACTAAGATATCAGTATTTGAGGACAAAACCGAAGTATTTAAAAAGAACATAAGCCATACCCAAGAGGATTTAAATGATTTTAAAACCGTATTTGATCAATATGGATATAGAAAAGAAATGATACTTAATACTTTGAAGGAAAACGACTTCCTCATTGAAACCTTTAACTGTGTTGTAGGTAGAGGGGGACTCATGAAACCCATATCTGGTGGAACCTATAAGGTGAATGAAAGGATGATAGAAGATTTGGGGAATGCCATAAATGGAGAACATGCAAGCAATCTAGGTTCAGTACTGGCAAGGAATATAGCCGATGAAATAAATGTCCCTGTTTTTGTAGTAGATCCAGTTTCAGTAGATGAGTTTCAAGGTATATCCAGAATTACAGGTTTAGCAGATATTGAAAAGGGTAGTTGGCTACATGCCTTAAACCATAAAGCAGTTTGCAGAAAGGTAGCCAAAAAAATGGGTGGTAAATACGAAGATTATAATTTTATTGTTGCTCATCTGGGCTCTGGGATATCTATAGTAGCACATAACAAAGGCAAGATGATTGATGGTAGTGGCGGAAGATCAGATGGACCTTTTTCACCAGAAAGAAGTGGTGGAATCCCTACTTATCCACTTATTAAGCTGTGTTATTCTGGTAAATACACTCAAGCTGAAATGGTGAATAAGGTTAGCAATATTGGTGGAATGTATGATTATTTAGGAACAAAAGACATGATTGAAATAGAAGAAAGAATAAAAAATGGAGATTCAAAGGCTAAGCTTATTATGGATGCATTTATATATCAAGTTGTTAAGGAAATTGCCATGTATGGAGCTTCACTTTATGGGAAGGTGAATAAAATCATCTTAACTGGTGGAATAGCTCATTCTGATTTAGTGACCTCAGAAGTTATAAAAAGAGTTTCTTATTTAGCAGATGTAGAGATTATACCAGGAGAAATGGAAATGAAAGCCTTGGCATTTGGAGCCTTAAGAGTACTTAATGGTGAGGAAGAGGCAAAAATCTATGAATAATAGGGGATGTAAAGATGTTAAAAAGCTTAGATGATTTAATTCAAAGGGTAAAACAAACAGGTATATCTAAAGTATGTGTAGCTGCTGCAGAAGATGAAGAAGTGCTAAAAGCAGTAAAGATGGCTACGGATATAGGTTTTATAGAATCCATACTGGTAGGTAATGGAGAAAAAATTAGGGAAATAGCAAAAAGAATAGGTTTAACAGGTTATGAAATAGTTAACAAAGAAAATCCTGAAAAAGCAGCTTTAGAAGCAGTAAAAATCGTAAAATTAGGTAGAGCTAAGGTGCTGATGAAAGGTTTTGTAAACACCAGTGTATATATGAGAGCAGTATTAAATAGAGAATATGGGCTAAGGACAGGTAGATTATTATCTTTACTGGCAGTATATGAATTACCAGGATATCATAAATTACTTTATTGTACTGATAGTGGAGTAAATGTTAGCCCGAATTTAGAACAAAAGAAAGATATATTAACAAATTCATTATTGGCTTTACAAGGGATAGGATTTGATATGCCTAAGGTAGCTGCTTTAACAGCGAATGAAATGGTAGACCCTAAGGTATCATCAACTGTAGATGCAGCAGGTCTAGTAGATTTTGTGACTAAGGGAGAGATTCCAAAATGCATTATAGAAGGGCCTATAGCCTTCGATGTGGCCTTTGATCGCCATGCCGCAGAACATAAGGGGATCGATAGTAAGGTAGCAGGGGATGTAGATTTATTAGTATTCCCAAATATAGAGACAGGAAATGCTCTAGGAAAATCTTGGTTACATTTTAACAAGGCTAAATGGGCTGGAATAATACTTGGAGCATCAAATCCTGTAGTTCTAGGTTCAAGGTCAGATACTGCAGAAATCAAACTAAATTCTATAGCTCTAGCATGTTTGGCTTCTAATATATAAATATACGAGGGGGAATGAAAATGAAGTTTTCTAATCGTATGTCTGAATTAAAACCATCAGATATTCGTGAAGTTATGAAGATGATAGCTGCAAATCCAGGAACGATATCTTTTGCTGGTGGATTACCTGATCCAAAGTTATTTCCATCAGAAGCAATAAGAGAGGCCACAGATAAGATTTTAAGAGAAAATCCAGGAGTTGGGCTACAATATGGACTTACTTTAGGTAGGATACCTTTAAGAGAAAAAATTGTTGGACTTATGGAAAGAGAAGGGGTTAAAGCTACAATAGATAATATAGCTATTACAACAGGTTCACAACAGGCTATAACCCTCAGTACAATGCTTTTACTAAATCAAGGAGATGTAATAATTACAGAAAATCCAAGTTATCTTGGAGCATTAGCTGCTTTTAAGCCTTTTGAAGCCAGCTATATAGGTGTAAGTGGTGACGATCAAGGTATGTTTATGGATGAATTAGAAGAGGTATTGGAAAAAACACCAAAAGCAAAGATGATATATGTAATCTCTAATTTTCAAAATCCTACTGGCAGAACCTGGTCATTAGAAAGACGTAGAAAACTTGTAGAAATAGCTGATAACTATGATTTACCAATAATTGAAGACAATGCTTATGGGGAAGTAAGATTTGAAGGAGAGCGTGTTCCATCCATAAAATCCTTAGATACAGAAGGTAGGGTAATTCATTTAGGGTCCTTCTCCAAAATTTTATCTCCTGGTTTAAGGGTAGGTTGGGTATGCGCAGATAAGGATATCATTCTTAAATATGAACTTTTGAAAAATGGCTCAGACTTACAATCTGCTGAATTAGCTCAAATGCAAGTGGATGAGTATTTAGAGAATAATGATCTTGATACGCATTTAGATAAGATTAAAAAAGCATATAAAGAGCGTAGAGATTTAATGATCAAGATGATTAATGAAGAATTTCCTAAAGAAGCAAAGTACTATTATCCAGAAGGTGGTATGTTTATTTGGGTAGAATTGCCTTCCCATGTAAATACAAGAGAATTACTGAAAAAAGCAATTGAAAGTAAAGTAGCTTTTGTACCAGGGGGGTCATTTTATCCCCAAGGAGATTGTGAAAGCTCAATGCGTATAAATTTTTCTACTATGGAAAATGAAAAAATAGTAGAAGGTATAAAAATATTAGGAAAGCTCTTAGAGGAATCTATATAAAAAGACAAACCTAATCTTTTCTATAGGGATATTTAAATGTGAGGAGGGAATATGATGGAAAAAGTACTAACAAAAACAGAAAGATGTAAGCAATGTGAACTTTGTGTAGTAGCCTGTCCCAAAAGAGCCATAGCATTTGGTGAAGATATAAATAGTGGTGGATATAGATATACAGTTATTGACCATGAAAAATGCATTGCTTGTGGTATTTGCTATACAGTATGTCCAGATGGTGTTTATGAAGTCTTAGGGGATAAGTAATTAAAGAGGAGGGAAAGAAATTGGCAGATATGATTAAAGGAAATGAAGCCATAGCAGAGGCTGCTATAAGAGCAGGTGCTAGACTTTATGCAGGTTATCCGATTACTCCTTCTACGGAGATAATGGAATATATGTCTTGGAGAATGGGTGAAGTAGGAGGTACTTTTATTCAGGCAGAGTCTGAAATAGCAGGAGTCAATATGATAATAGGTGGCTCAGCATGTGGTGTTAGAGCTATAACAGCATCATCAGGTCCTGGAATTAGCTTAAAACAAGAAGGTATCACTACACTTACAGATGAAGAATTACCCGCTGTGGTTGTCAATGTGGTTAGATATGGGAATGGAATCGGAACTCTTTTGTCCGCACAATGTGATTATCTAAGGGAAACCAGAGGTGGAGGAAATGGAGACTACAGATGTATTGTACTGTGTCCAAGTGGTATCCAAGAGGCTGTGGATCTTACGGTTTTAGCTTTTGAGTTAGCTGAGAAATATAGAATGGTGTCGGTGCTTATGACAGAGGGCGCCTTAGGACAAATGATGGAGCCTTGTGAATTCCCTGAAATGCAAGAAGTAAAAAGATTTTCATGGGGATTTGACGGAAAATATACCAATAAAAAAATAGGTATATTTGATAGAGATAGTATTAAAGAGTCAGTAGAGTTAAATGAAAAATACGATACGGTTAAAGCAAATGAGCAAAGATGGGAAGATAGATATTTAGAAGATGCAGATTATGTATTTGTATCCTATGGATTACCAGGCAGGTCAACAAAAGGAGCAGTAGAACAATTAAGAGCTGAAGGTTATAAAGTAGGGTTTATTAGACCAATAACTGCATGGCCTTTCCCAGAAAAAGCCTTTGGAAAAGTAAATCCAAACGTAAAAGGATTTATTTCAGTAGAAGCTAATGCTACTGGACAATTGGTGGATGATGTTGCATTAACCGTAAAGAAATTAAAAGAAGGTAATAAAGCAGTATATTGTAAGCCGCATGTATTTGGAATCCCTGCAATGAAAGCAATTAAAGAAGATTTTTATAAAGTAGTATCAGGTGAAATGAAGGAGGTGTACTAAGATGGCAAAGGCAAGAAAAGTTCCCCAATTAGTAGATAGACCTATGAACTTTTGTCCTGGATGTGGGCATGGTGTTGTAGCTAGACTTATTGCAGAATGTCTTGAAGAACTAGGTCAAGATAAAAATGTAATATTTGGTATTGGAGTTGGATGTTCAAGTCTTTTAGGTGGAGGAATAGAAGCAGATAGATTACATTGCTCTCATGGCCGTGCAGGTGCTGTATGTACATCAATGAAAAGAGTAAATCCAGACAATATTGTGATAGCTTATCAAGGTGATGGCGATGCTTATAGTATAGGCCTAGCAGAAACTACTAGTGCTGCTTATAGAAATGAAAAATTCACTGCAATTATAATAAATAATACAATTTATGGTATGACAGGAGGACAAATGAGTAATACAACTATGCCAGGACAAAAAACTTCTACTACACCATATGGTAGAGATTGTGGCATGACAGGATTACCAATAAAATTCCCTGAAATAGTAGCTACCCAATTTAATGCAGCATATGTAGCTAGAGGAAGTGTACACACTACTGGTCAAATTAACAAAACAAAAGCATATATTAAAAAAGCATTAGAAGCACAAATAAATGGCGAGGGGTATTCAGTGGTAGAAGTCCTTTCACCATGTCCAACTAACTGGAGGCAAACAGCTCCAGAATCTATGGGCAGAATAGTAGAAGAACTTATACCATACTTTCCATTAGGTGAATTTAAAACTAGGGAGGCGAAATAAATGAAAGAGATAGTTTTTGCTGGCTACGGTGGACAAGGAGTACTAACTGCAGGTCTATTAATCTCACAGATGGCTTTGTTTAAAGGTTATTATGCAACGTGGATACCTTCATACGGTTCAGCTATGAGAGGTGGAACTGCTAACTGTACAGTGAAATTTAGTGAAGATTATGTTTATAATCCGTCACAAGAAGAACCAGATATACTATTAGCGATGAATACTCCTTCATTTAATAAATTCCTTCAGCTAGTAAAACCAGGAGGAACAGTAGTTATAAATACTGATATGATAGATCCAGCTATAAACACAAGAGATGATATTAAAGTGATTCAAGTCCCTTGCATAACGTTGGCAAAAAAATTAAATCATCAATTAGGTGCAAATATCATTATGGCAGGAGTAATAGTAAAAGAAACTGGAGCCTTCACTGAAGAAGAATCATTAAATGGCATGAATGACATGTTTAGAAAAAAAGGAAAAGAAAAGTATGAAGCACTTAATTCAGCAGTATTAAAAGCAGGATATAATTTTATATAGTTGTAAAAAATCATGAGGCAGTGCAAGGGAAAAATCCCATGATTCATGATTTTTTAGATATAAATAATAGGAAAAATTATGCCATATTATTTTAAATTAACAAGGTTAGTTCTTATCATAGGAATAGCAACTAGTATTAGGAATAGTATATCTTGGAGTCCATTATGCTTGAAATTACAATGTTTGATCGAAAGAGTATCAAAACGTCAGGGGGAGAAAAGACCTCTAGCGTCTTTATTTTATACAAAATATAAATAATATTCCCCCGTCGGTTCTACAGGAAAATACCTGCTAACATGGCGGGGATTTTCCTATTCTATACCTATTTTTATAGTTTTAAGTCTCCGAGCGATATTATAATTCTATCCTAAAAACAGAGTGTAAATACTTATAATATCAGGGATGCAGGATTTGAACAAACTTGTGCTATTTTGAGGAATCTCGCTTAGGAACGGGACTATTCATATTCAGATATCTTCATTCAAGTAATAAGGTATTCGGATTTTTGATGTAACAATATAGTTAAAATGTTACTTTATGCACATTTGGAAATAATTCGACGTGAATTGCAAATTTCCTGCATAAATACCAAGAATTCTAGAAATTTATACATGGTTTGTAAGTATTTACAAAAAAATAACCAACATTTTCATTTAAAATCCTGGATGCTTTTTAGTTGAGGTTAAAATTGTACTAGTGAATATAATTCGTCTTTTTGATCTTGATTGACTCCAATATAACGTAGCGTTATATTTTGAGAACTATGGTTAAAAGTATCCATTATAAGACCAACGTTATAGCGTGATATCTTGTAGGTCCAATAGCCCCAAGTTTTACGTAGGCTATGGGTACCAAAATTTTCAATACCTACTAAAGTTGCTGCGTCTTTGAGTACACGATAGGATTGGACTCTGCCAATATGATTACCTTTGACACTTGAAAATAGATAACTTTCAGACGATAGGTTTTCACTTTTCATATATGTTAGAACAGTCTTACGCAGAGCCGCATTCAATTTGATTTTTTTCTCCTTGCCAGTTTTCTTTTCTCTTAAAACTAAATACTCTCTAAATTCTCCATTGTTATTGAGAATATCCTTGACTTTCAATGGCAGTATATCACTAATTCTTAAACCAGTATTAAGACCAAATTTAAATAATAGGGCATATTTCGAATCTTTTCCATTTAAATATTGATACATTTGTTTAATTTTTACTTTATCTCTGATTGGTTCAACAGTCATGAATATTCTTCCTTTCAATATGTAATATTTATTAAATATATTATATAAAAAGTTGCATTCAAATTCAATTATCTTTTTATATTTAGATTAGTATATTGACATAAAGTGCAGTAAAAGACAAACATATAATCTAATGGCCGATGTAACATTTTAACTATATTGTTACATTGAGCACATTAAAAAAATTATGAAAAATGATAGTATCAAAATTACTAATTATTAGTATTATCAATTATTTTATTCACATTGAAGGAGATGACATAGTTGAATATTGGCCGTTTATCAAATTTTTTAGATGCATATTCTTTAAATCATTGGTATCAACCAGTTATGAATTTATCTACAGGAAATATTATTGGTTATGAAGCATTATTACGATGTCAAAGGAAAGAAAACTTTTCACCCTTAGACATTTTTAATCAAGTACAAAGTGAAGGGTTATTAAATGAATTTGATTACTTATTAATAGAAAAGGCTTTAAGTCATGTATCTTCACATACAGATACATTATTTATAAATGTTTTCCCATCAACATTATTAAATCAAGACTTTATGGATATGTGGGATATGTTTTTTGATAAGGAAATGTCTATTGTAGTAGAAGTTTGTGAAAATGAGCAGATAAGAGACTGGGATTGTTTAAAAAAAATTATAAAACAGTTAAAGGCAAGACAAGTCAAGATAGCAATAGACGATTTAGGTGCCGGACATTCTTTTTTTCGACAATGGATAGAATTAGAGCCTGATTTTATTAAAATTGATCAGTATTTTGCTAGCAATTTATCAACGAATACTAAGAAGCAAGAGATTATTAAATACCTCATAATGCTTTTTAACGGGAATACAAAATTGATTTTAGAGGGGATAGAAACACCAGAAGATTTGGAAATGGCTTTAGAATTGGGATTGGAATACGGACAAGGATATTATTTAGGAAAGCCAATGCCTTGGAATAAAAGAAACTTGCAATAAATGAAGAGTTAAAGATAATGGGGTAGAAAAGGAGGATTTAATGAACAGAGAATTACATGAACTTAACCTTGAGATACAGAAGGTAAGGAGAGAATTAGGAGATATTTTAGAGCATGAAAATGATGTTATTGGAAATGAATTGACAATAAAAGTGAGTAAAAAGTTAGATAAGTTGATTGTAAAATATATACAAATCAGTATGTATAGTAAATAAATGAGTATATAAGATCATAATAGAAAATTCAAACAAGTAAATTTCAATTATAATTGTGAAGGGGACTTATTATGAAATGGTTTAATAATATAAAAATTGCACATAAGTTAATATTTACTATTGTATTGACATCGTTGTTTATTATATTTGTTGGGTTAGGGGGTGTAGCCAGCATGGGTAAAATTAACCAGAGCACTATCTTTATGTATGAACATAATTTAATGTCATATAGTAAAATCACTTCAATCAAACAAAGATTACTTGAAGTACGTACTGATATTTTGCTTGTTCTTCAGGAAGAAAATAAGAATAAAGTTGAAGGCATCGAGAGTGAAATGAATTCTATTGTTAATGACAATGACAAAGATATACAGGAATTTGGGAATATGAGAATTTCACCTGAAGAACTAGGAATATATAATCAATTTAAAAAAGATTTAAATGACTACAGAACTGCTCGTATAAAAATCGTATCCCTCGTAAAAAAAGATAAATATGAGGAAGCGAATTTGATTTTTCCAGAAGTATCTGATATAAGGGATAAAATGTTCTCTTCTCTAGATAAGTTACTAGAACTTAATATGGAAAATGCACATACAGGATATGAAGACAGCCAAAATATTTTCAAATCATTCGTTACTATTATACTCGTGGGTAGTACCACGATTTTATTTGTTTCAATAACTATTGGATTATTATTAGCATTTAATATTACTAAAAGGATGAACAAGATTGTTGAATTTTCAAATGCAATTGGCAATGGTGATTTGAGGAACACACTAACGATTTATGGTAAAGATGAAATAGCGAATCTTAGTATATCATTAAATAGTGCAATCGAAAAGACAAGAGCCTTAATAACTGAAATCATTAGGGGCTCAACTGATATAAGTGCATATAGTGAAGAGTTGTCTGCTACTATAGAAGAAATTTCATCTTCAATGGAAAATATAAATCAATCTACAGAAGAGATTTCACAGGGTACACAAGAGTTAAGTGCGACTACGGAAGAAGTTAGTGCTTCTACAGAAGAGATAAATGCTACCACCTATGAACTTGAGAAGAAGGCTAATGAAGGAAATATATCTGCTAAGGAAATAATAAATCGGGCTACTGAAATAAAGAAGAAAGGCAAAAAGTCTATTGAATCAGCAACTGCTATTTATAAAGAAAAGCATGCAAATATAATACGAGCAATTGATGAAGGAAAAGTAGTTGAAGAAGTCAATGTTATGGCACAAACTATAGGTAGTATTGCTGCACAGACCAATTTACTAGCGTTAAATGCAGCAATTGAAGCAGCAAGAGCAGGAGAACATGGGAGGGGTTTTGCTGTCGTATCGGAAGAGATCCGTAAACTTGCTGAGCAATCTACGACCACAGTTTTAAGTATAACAAATATTGTTAGTCAAGTACAAAATGCTTTTAATAATCTTTCTAATAATGCAAGAGAAATTTTAAATTTTATTGAAAGTGATGTAAGACCTAACTATCAACTGCTTGTGGAAACAGGAGAACAATATGAAGTAGATGCTGTATTTATAGATAATATGTCTGGAGAAATTTCCATGTCATCAAAAATCATGTTAGAGACGATTGGGCAACTATCAGAGGCTATTCAAGGTGTATCTGCAACTGCTGAGGAATCCGCTGCAAGTTCAGAAGGAATACTAAACAGTGTTAATGAAACTACTAACGCTATAGAAGAAGTAGCAACATTAGCACAAAATCAAGCTGAACTAGCAGAAAGACTTAATAGTATAGTTCAAATATTTAAGATATAAAATACATGTTTTTCAATTTATAATTACACCGCCATTTCTTAACCAGCTATACAAATGCAAACTCAGGAGGTATCATTCCTCGGACAGATATTACTGGATTTAATTGGTCTGAACTTCCAGTAGCATTAGTAGAAATGGGATATATGACTAATACTGAAGAAGATATAAGAATGTCGGCTATTGAATATCAATACAAGTTAGCAGAAGATATTGTGAAAGGCATTAATGAATATCTAACAACTGTTTGATGCTGAAATTAATAAGAATCTATAGAACTCACTTTGTCAATTCACGAGCAAGTTTGCTTAAAAGTTTATCAAACGTCAGAGTAAAATTTCTCTGGTGTTTTTTATTTGTAAAGAAAGGTACAACCTTTTGTTGTACAAAATGTAAAAGATGCGACATTATGAAGGGTTACAAACCCTTCACTACCTTTTATGTTTGCTGTAGTGAAGGGTCTGTGATCCTTCCTTGTCTATCAATATTCTAACGTTCATGGAACGGTTATAAACCGTTCACTACATTTTAAGGTTG
>JUEG02000549.1_pt1 | contig 14016 bp, 12 predicted proteins | sample 432341 | NCBI WGS metagenome assembly JUEG02 (sample SAMN02953476, study PRJNA257561) | rock porewater metagenome | biome: terrestrial; feature: Opalinus Clay rock; material: porewater; isolation source: Opalinus Clay rock BIC-A1 borehole | place: Switzerland: Mt Terri URL, St-Ursanne ...
ATGAAAGAAATCCAAGAATTTGCAAAGGAACAGTTTGGGCAGTTTGGAGGCTTTGCCCAACAGTATTTGTTCTATTATGCAAGGGAGCTGGGTATTGGCAAGGGTTAGTTAGAGCTAAAAGGTACTGAATAAGTATTTCGATTGACTAAATTTTATGCAGGAATTTTTCCTTTAATAAAGAATATATTGTGGAGGTTTCTTTAGACAATACGAATTGATTCGTTGATGAAGCCTATAATTAATACTATTAGGGGGAAATATCGTGTTAGGTACTATTGTAAATGCATTAGCCATTGTTGTAGGAAGCTTTATAGGATTATTATTTAGGGGTGGAATACCGAATAAGTACAATGAGACTGTGATGAAATCCATAGCTCTGGCCGTTGTTTTAATCGGTATGATGGGAGCATTTAAAACTCAAGACATGATGCTTGTCATTATAAGCCTTGCTGTAGGGAGTATTCTTGGAGAATTTTTACGGATAGAGGATAATCTTGACAGATTGGGTACTTGGTTGGAAAAGAAAATAGGCAAGAAAGAGGGCGGTGTAGCCAAGGGCTTTGTGGCAGCCAGTTTACTCTTTTGTGTGGGGTCAATGGCAATAGTAGGAGCCCTTGAGGGTGGATTGACTGGAAATCATCAAACTCTTTTTGCGAAATCGATCTTAGATGGAATAACCTCCATAATTTTTACGTCAACCATGGGTATAGGTGTAATGTTCTCTGCTGTTATTGTTTTTTTATATCAGGGCTTCATAGCTATTACGGCTTCTTTCATGAAGGATTTTCTTACTGAAGAGGTTATTAGGGAGATGTCGGCTATAGGTGGACTTTTGATCATGGCCATAGGTTTTAACATTTTAGAGTTTAAGCGAATAAAAGTGGGGAATATGCTTCCCGCCGTATTTATTCCATTAATATATTATATGGGAAAGCTGCTTTATTTTCAAATCATTCAATAGGGGCCCAACGGCCTTTTTTTTTAGGAGATAGTAATAAGTGTCTATTTATTTTAAAAAGTGATAGTACCGAAATAATAAAGATTATCCGTATACTATACCATAAGGAGGTGTACTAGGTGGCGCGCCTGATGGAATTTTTCAAAAGAGACTCCTTAATCCATCGATTGGATAAAATCAAGCAGGGTAATAGTGAGGAAAGGGAAAAACTTATTCGAGAGTATATCCCTTTTATTATAAAGACTGTATCTGATAAAACCAACCGATATATTGAATCAGAAAATAGTGATGAATATAGCATTGGTCTTGAAGCTTTTAATCAAGCCATTGATAAATATGAGAAAGATAAAGGAGCATTTATAGCCTTTGCTCAGCTAGTGATTCAAAGTAGAATAACAGACTATTTCAGACAAACAAAAAAATCTGAATCAACAATTCCTATAAGCCAATTTGAAGAAGAAGAAAGATATTTCATAGAAGAAAATCTTCAGACAGAAGACTTTTCGAAGTCATATGACCTAAAGGATGAAATTAAGGAATTTGAAAAAAAACTTAGTATATTCGATATTAGCTTTACTGATTTAGTACAGGAAGCTCCAAAACATGTGGACACGAGGATGAATGCCTTGAAAATTGCTCGGCATATCGCAGACAACCGTGGACTTAAGGAAGAGCTATTGAGAAAGAAGACTCTCCCTGGATCACAACTGACTAATGAACTAAGTGTTACATTAAAAATGTTAAAGAGGAGTAGAAAATTTATTATAGCAGCAGTACTCATATTTGATAGTGACTTGGAGCTGCTAAAACAATATATTTCGAATGTAGAAGGGGGTGCAGCAAATGGTGTATAGAGGATGTGTAGTCAAAATAGAAAAAGATTTTGCAGTTGTTATGACAAATACAATGGAATACTTAAAGGTAATTAAGAAAGGTGGATTAAGAGTTGGCGGAAAAATTATGTTTGTATCAGAAGACCTTTATCGGGAAAAATCCATGAGCTATAAGCCCATTCTTTCAATTGCTGCAGTTTTAATTATAATGATTATGTCGGTGACCTTAAGTGGATTATTTCAATTTACAGGATATGTGGCTAATGGAGCTGCAGCCGTGGTTAGCTTAGATATTAACCCCAGTATGGAATTTGAAGTCAATAAAGACTCTAAAGTAATTAGGGTAGTACCATTAAATAAAGAAGCTAAAGAGCTTGTCGATATGGATATGAAGGGAATGAACATCCAGGAGGCCATATGGGTAATAATTAGTAAAGCTAAGATTAAAAACTATATTACAAAAGATAAAAATTCTGTCCTGATTTCTACTGCAATACTACAGGAGGATTTTTACTTGGATCCCATTGAACTCGAGGAGAAAACGGAAGCAAAATGGATGGAGGATAATCAAAATATAGAGTTAAACTTAATTTACGTTGAAGGTAATGGGGATGATTTAAAAGAATCTCGAAAAGAGAAGGTTTCTGTTGGAAAATATGAAGTCTATAAATCTTCTGTAAACTCGAATAAAAATTTGACCATAGAAAAAATAAAGGCTATGAAGGTTAAAGATTTAGAAAATGAGGAATTCTTAACTACAAAGCAGAAAGAAAAAGAAGATAAGAAGGATAACGATAAAATAGAAGATAAAAAAGATAATAATGTCAAACAAGACAATAAAGAAGGAAAAGAAGAAAAACAAGACAATAAAGAAGGGAAAAAAGAAGAGGAGAAAGAGGGCAAAGAAGAGAGGAAGGAAGAGAAAAAAGATCGTATAAAGTCAGAAAATGAAATGAAGAATGATCAAGATAAGAAAGATCCTAATCGATATCCTAATAGGCCAGACGAAGAAAAAGATACGTTCAAAGATAAGGATGAAGAAGAGAAGAAACAAGAAAATAAAAAGTCAACGGTAGAAAAAGAAGAGCAAAAGGACAGGGAAGATAAGAAAAACAGAATAAAATAAAGAGGAGAATACTGTAAAAGAACAGAACCGCATAGAAAATATTAAGAATAAAATTAAGATGACAACGTGCAATTAGATATTGAGAAAAGGTAGTGAGAGGGCTTTATACCCTCTTTCTTGCTGTTTAAATAGGAACTGTATGGCAAAGCAAATATGCATGTCATAGATAAGAAAATAGAACTATATATAAAGATCAATATTGATTATTATAAAATAGTAGAAAAATTTGTCGATGGATAGTACCTAAAGAAAAAAATCTTGACGTACTCTATGATAGATCAAAAGAAAAAAATAAAGGAGGACAATAAAATGATGAGTCAAACGTTGAGAAAAACCATGGCTGTTCTAGTAATCACAGCTCTAGTTATAGCTACGCCCTTTAGCATGGTAAGTGCCCAAAAGCCTGAGGAAAAAGGAAATAACGGCAAAAATCAAGTGAAGGTTGAAACTACAGTGGAGCTAGAGGAAGAGGATGGAGAAGAAACTGAGAGTGCTAAGGCTTGGAAGGCTGCCAAAGATTCTTTAATTGCACATAAGGATGAACTAGAGGGTGAAAAAGATCAATTGGATGCTGAGAAAGAAGAACTAGAAGCCCAAGCGGAGGAAGCAAAAACTGCTGGTAATGAGGAATTATACCAAGAGCTTAGGGCTGAGATTGAAGCTCTAAAAGTGGATATGCAGGTAAAGAAAGAGGAAATGAATGCTGTTAAAGTCCAAATGAAGGAAGTAGTGAGAAATAAATATACTCAAGAAGAACTTGATCAATTAAATGCCCTTGCAGCAGAGATCGAAGATCAAAACGAAGATATTACCGTGATACCCGTTGAAAACATTATTTCAAAGAAAATGAATATGAAGTTTGATACACCACCGGTTATTAAGGAAGGAAGAACTCTGATACCAGTTAGAGCGATTACTGAAGGTTTTGGAGCAGTAGTAGACTGGAACAAAGAAGATAAAATTGTTACAATTACAAAGGGTGATCTGGAGATTGTCTTTCAATTAAACGATGGTAAGGTATTCGTAAATGATGAAGAATCAGAAATTGATGTTCCAGCCCAAATCATGAACAGCAGAACTATAGTTCCTTTAAGATTTATCGTAGAGAAATTAGGATTAAAGATTGATTATGATCAGGAAACAGGAATCGTAGAAATCGACGATGAAGAAGATGTAACTGAAGAAGAAGAAGATACAACTGAAGAAGATACTGACAATGGTGATGACTCGGAATCAGACGAAGAAGTTGTAGAATAATAGATTTTACATAATAAATTTTCTAACTAGAGAGCCTTGAGATGGGCTCTCTAGTTATTTCTTTTTTCACGAATATTTCCTCTAGCTGATGGCAAGCTATATATAGATTCTTAACAAATTTTAGGATTTGGTGACGCTTTGGCGACGGAACATCGATATAATTGTATTAAGTAACAAGCGAAAAATAGAGAGGAGTAGATAATATGACTGTAAAGGTACCTAGCGATATTGAAATCGCACAACAGGCAAAAATGAAACCAGTTTCAGAAATTGCACGGGATTGGGGTATTCTAGAGGATGAACTTGAGCTCTATGGTAAGTATAAGGCTAAAATATCAATGGATATTTACGATAGGCTGAAGGATAAACCCGATGGAAAACTGATTCTTGTTACAGCGATCAGCCCTACACCAGCTGGAGAGGGTAAATCCACAACAACAGTGGGTTTAGGTCAAGCCTTAAATAAAATTGGCAAGAAGACTGTTATAGCATTGAGAGAACCTTCCCTTGGACCAGTTTTTGGAGTTAAGGGAGGAGCAGCTGGAGGAGGATATGCTCAGGTTGTTCCTATGGAGGATATAAACCTTCATTTTACAGGTGACATGCATGCAATTACAACGGCAAACAATTTACTTTCAGCAGCTATAGACAATCATATCAATCATGGAAACAAACTAGGTATTGATCCTAGACAAATCGTTTGGAAACGTGTATTGGACATGAATGATAGAGCCTTAAGGGAGGTTGTTGTTGCCCTAGGAGGTAAGGCAAATGGTTATGTGCGTCAGGATGGATTTATGATTACAGTTGCCTCCGAGGTAATGGCAGCCCTATGTCTTGCAACTAGCTTGATGGATTTAAAGGCTAGATTTGGAAGAATGATAATTGCCTACAATAATGAAGGAAAACCAGTAACGGCTGCAGATCTAAATGTTCATGGAGCAATGACAGTTGTAATGAAGGATGCTATTAAGCCTAACCTTGTACAGACATTGGAAAACACACCAGCTTTAATTCACGGTGGCCCATTTGCTAATATTGCCCATGGATGTAATAGTATAATGGCTACTAAGCTTGGTTTAAAGATGGGTGAATATCTTGTAACTGAGGCAGGTTTCGGCGCTGATCTAGGTGCAGAGAAATTCTTGGATATCAAATGTAGATATGGAAATCTTAAACCAGATGCCGTTGTGATTGTTGCAACCATCCGTGCTTTAAAAATGCATGGAGGTGTTAAGAAAACCGAGTTAGGTGGAGAAAATCTTGAGGCACTTGATAAAGGCTTTGCTAACCTAGCAAAGCAAGTAGAGAATATTAGAAAATTCGGATTGCCAGTCTTGGTTGCTGTTAACAGATTCGTACATGACACTGAGGCAGAAATTGAATTGCTTACTAAGAAGTGCAAGGAATTCGGCGTAGATGTGGCTTTGAACGAGGTTTGGTCTAAAGGTGGAGAAGGCGGCGAATTAATGGCACGAAAAGTAGTTGAGATAACTGAAAGAGAAGAATCCAACTATCATACGATTTATGACGTGACAAGCTCTATACCAGATAAAGTTAACACCATTGTTACAGAAATATACGGCGGTATTGGTGCTGTATTTACTCCAAAAGCTCAAAAGGAAATTAAGAGATTAGAAGAGCTAGGACTAGATAAGCTACCTATCTGTATGGCAAAAACGCAATACTCTTTATCTGATAATCCAAACCTATTGGGAGCACCTAAGGACTTTGAGGTTACAGTAAAAGAGGTGAGGGTATCTGCTGGCGCTGGATTTATTGTATGTATGACAGGCGAAATTATGATCATGCCTGGATTACCTAAGGTGCCATCGGCAGAAAAGATCGATATTGAAGAAAATGGAGTAATCACTGGACTGTTCTAAGAACCGTTAGCAGTTGGCGGTTAGCAGTTAGTGATAAAATAAAAAATCGTTGCGCGTTTCGGGTTACGAGGTGTAAGTAAAAAGGAATAAAACAAGCTACTAGCTTATTTTTGAGGTTTTTCCGTCACCTGTAACCTTTAACCCGTAATCGCTTTCTTGATAGCTGACAACTGATAATTAGGTTTTGGGTTTTCCTATGAGCTATGAGCCATGAGCTATTAGCTTTTTTAGGTTTTATCCTTAATCTGTTTTTTTGCAACCGAATTGGAAGGAGGAATAAGTAATGATTTCAAACTACGACATTTCACAGGCCATGAAAATAAAGCTTGATAACGAACTTCCTGAATACCTAGAATTTAAGGAAGGTATAAGAAGAGCTCCGGACAGAGGTTTCAAGCTGACTCCTGCACAGACAGAGACCGCTCTAAAAAATGCTCTCAGATATATTCCAGAGGAATATCATGAAGAATTGGCACCAGAGTTATTAGAGGAGTTATTGACTCGAGGAAGAATATATGGGTATCGTTTTAGACCAGATGGAGATATGAAGGCCAAGCCCATTGATGAATATAAGGGTAATTGCATAGAGGGAAAAGCTTTTCAAGTAATGATCGATAATAATTTAAGTTTTGACATTGCTCTATATCCCTATGAGCTCGTTACCTATGGAGAGACAGGAAAGGTATGTCAGAACTGGATGCAGTACCGATTGATCAAAAAATATTTGGAAGCGATGACTACGGATCAGACTCTTGTTATTGAATCTGGTCATCCGTTGGGATTATTTAAATCGAAACCAGATGCTCCAAGGGTAATAATCACAAATGCACTTATGGTGGGTATGTTCGACAATCCTAAGGATTGGGATATTGCTGAACAAATGGGTGTTGCCAGCTATGGACAAATGACTGCTGGTGGTTGGATGTATATTGGACCTCAGGGAATTGTACACGGAACATTTAATACCTTGCTCAATGCAGGTAGAAAGATTTTAGGTATTTCAGATGATGAGGATTTAAAGGGCGTATTGTTTGTAACCTCAGGACTTGGAGGAATGAGTGGTGCTCAACCAAAGGCTGTAGAGATCTCCAATGGCGTGGGAATCGTTGCCGAGGTTGATTATTCTAGGATTCAAACTAGACATAGTCAAGGTTGGGTACAGAAGGTTACTGATGATCAAGGAGAAGCCTTTAGAATTGCTCAAGAATATATGGATAAAAAAGAACCCATGTCAATTGCCTACCACGGAAATATAGTGGAGTTACTGGAATATGCGGTTGAGAATAATATTAAGATTCCTTTGCTTTCTGACCAAACCTCATGTCATGCAGTTTATGAGGGAGGCTATTGCCCACAGGGACTAACCTTTGAAGAAAGAACAGATATGTTAAAAAAAGATAGAGACCATTTCAATAAGTTGGTAGACGAAACATTGAAAAGACATTTTGAGGTCATAAAGAAACTTGTTGAAAAAGGAACCTACTTCTTTGACTATGGAAATGCCTTCATGAAATCTGTATACGATGCTGGCGTAAAGGAAATTTCCAAGAACGGTATAGATGACAAGGATGGATTTATTTGGCCTTCCTATGTGGAGGATATCATGGGACCTGAGCTGTTTGACTATGGCTACGGACCCTTCCGTTGGGTATGCTTAAGTGGTAAGCATGAAGATTTAATAAAGACTGACAAGGCTGCCATGGACTGTATTGATCCAGATAGAAGAGGTCAAGATAGAGATAATTATGTATGGATACGGGATGCAGAAAAAAACAAGTTGGTTGTTGGAACCCAGGCGAGAATCCTTTATCAGGATGCCATGGGTAGAACAAAGATTGCCTTGAGATTTAACGAAATGGTTCGGAATGGAGAAGTAGGACCTATTATGCTGGGTAGAGACCATCATGATGTAAGTGGTACGGATTCTCCATTTAGAGAAACCTCCAATATCAAGGATGGTAGCAACGTAATGGCGGATATGGCTACCCAATGTTTTGCAGGAAATGCCGCCAGAGGAATGAGCTTAGTAGCCCTTCACAATGGTGGAGGTGTTGGTATTGGTAAATCAATAAACGGTGGATTCGGTATGGTTTTGGATGGTAGTGAAAGAGTGGACAACATTCTTAAATCAGCAATGCCATGGGACGTTATGGGTGGAGTAGCCAGAAGAGCTTGGGCAAGGAATGAAAATTCCATATCCACAAGTATGGAATACAACATGGATAACGAGGGTACTGACCATATTACACTACCATATATTCCAAAGGAAGAATTGGTTAAGAAATTAGTGAAAAAGGCGTTCGAATAAAAAACAGTTGACGGTTGACAGTTGAAGGTTGAAGGTTAGGGATTATAGGGTCATCCTTTGCGGTATGTATTTTTAAAACCAAAAAGAATGACCAAATAACCGACAACCGATAACCGTCAACTATGAACCGATCTTTTAGAAAGGTGGTTTAAATATGAGTAATGTTAAGAAAATAATAGAATGTGTTCCTAACTTTAGTGAAGGTAGGGATTTGGAAAAGATTGAGAAGATAGTAAATCCTTTTAGAGCTAAAGATGGTGTAAAGCTATTGGATTATAAAAGGGACGAGGATCACAACAGAGTGGTGGTGACTGTTGTTGGAGAGCCTGAAGCTGTCAAAAATGCCATGTTAGAAGCCATGGGAGTCGCTATTGAAGTCATTGATATGACAAAACAAAAGGGACAACATCCTAGAATGGGTGCAATAGATGTTGTACCATTTATTCCTATTAGTAACGTGAGTATGACTGAAGCCGTTGAGCTTGCAAAGGAGTTGGCTAAGGAAGCCTCGGAAAAATATAATCTGCCAATATTCTTATATGAAAAGGCTGCCTCAAGTCCTCATAGGGAAAATCTAGCTGCCATTCGTAAGGGTGAATTTGAAGGCATGAATGATAAAATGAAGCAGTCTGAATGGGGACCTGATTATGGTCCTGAGTCAATTCACCCAACAGCTGGAGTAACAGCGGTAGGTGCTAGAATGCCATTGGTTGCCTTCAATGTGAATTTGAGTACTAACGATCTTGAAATAGCCAATAAGATTGCTAAAAGCGTAAGATTTATGGGTGGTGGACTTAGATACTGCAAGGCCATCGGTATTGAGCTTAAGGATCGTGGAATTGTACAGGTGTCAATGAACATGACAGACTATACGAAAACTGCCCTATACAGATCTTTTGAGCTTGTAAAAATTGAAGCCAAAAGATATGGTGTACACATCGTAGGTAGTGAGATTATCGGACTTCTTCCAATGGAGGCGTTAATAGACACAGCCGTTTACTACCTCGGTGTAGAGGATTTCTCCATGGAGCAAATTCTTGAAAACAGAATGATGGAGTAGTCGTATGATAAAGGGAAATATTCTTATAAAAAATGCCGCGGAGTTAGTTACCTGTAGTGGCTTCAAAGGAAAATCGGGAAAAGAAATGTCCGAGTTACATATTATTCCCGATGGGGCAGTTGTCATTGAAGAAGGAATTATAAAGGCTGTAGGTTCAACAGAAGAGATTTTAATAACCTACAATGAGAATAGTTATGGTGTTATAGATGCTTTGGGTAAAGCTGTACTACCTGGCTTTGTGGATTCTCACACTCACTTTGTATTTGGTGGATATAGAGCTGAAGAGTTTTCATGGAGACTTCGTGGAGACAGCTATATGGAAATTATGGAAAGAGGCGGCGGAATAATTAATTCTGTGAAAGCCACCAAAGAAGCTACCAGAGAAGAACTTTTTAAGGCTGGAAAGAAAAGATTGGACTCTATGCTATCCTTTGGAGTAACCACCGTAGAGGGTAAAAGTGGATACGGATTGGATTATGAGACTGAATTAAAACAATTAGAGGTAATGGAAGAAATCGATAGGGTTCATCCAATAGATGTGATAAAAACCTTCTTGGGGGCCCATGCTGTACCAAAGGAATTCAAGGGTAAAGAGGATGAGTTCATTAATAAAATAATTGATGAAATGCTTCCTGATGTTGTTGAAAGACAGCTTGCTGAGTTCTGTGATATCTTCTGCGAAAAGAATGTATTCTCAGTGGAGCAATCTCGAAGGTTATTGACCAAGGCTAAGAAAATGGGTATGAAGCTTAAGCTCCATGCCGATGAGATCGTCCAGCTAGGTGGAGCGGAGCTGGCAGCGGAGTTGGGAGCAGTTTCTGCAGACCATCTACTTCAAGCATCGGATCAAGGAATCGAAGCCATGGCCAAGAGTGGAGTGGTTGCCACACTACTGCCTATCACAGCTTTTAGCTTAAAGGAGCATTATGCCAGGGGAAGATACATGATTGACCAGGGCTGTGCAGTAGCCTTGGCTACTGACTTAAATCCAGGCAGTTGTTTCTCAGAATCAATTCCTTTGATGATAGCATTGGCTACTTTATATATGAAGTTAAGTCCTGAAGAAGCAGTGACAGCTCTTACTATCAATGGAGCTGCAGCCGTGGATAGGGCAGATCAAATAGGAAGTATTGATGTGGGTAAGAAGGGTGATATTGTGATTCTAGAATTTCCATCCTACAAGTTTATGCCCTACCATGTAGGTGTAAATACAGTGGAAAAAGTAATTAAAAGTGGAACAATAGTCTGGGATAAAGAAATGAAGAATCAGGAATGAATAATTAATAATGAAAAAATAGAGAATTTTGTTTTTGTTTTGCCTTTCAATTATTAATTTTTAATTGTTATTACAGAAGGAGGTTTTAAAAATGCTGGCAGATATGAATGTTAAGGAGTTTTTAGAAAAAACGGCTTCGAATTCTCCCGTTCCTGGTGGAGGTAGTGTGGCAGCCCTAAGCGCAGGTCTTGCTGCTGCCCTAACTGAGATGGTTGCAAACCTAACAATAGGTAAAAAGGGATACGAAGCGGCTGAAGAAGACATGAAGGAGGTAGCGAAAAAGGGAACGAGCTTACGATTACAATTCATAAAGGATATCGATAAGGATTCTGATGCCTTTAATGAGGTTATGGCTGCGTTCAAGCTACCGAAGGAAACGGATGAAGAAAAGGAAGCAAGAAAAAGTGCAATTCAAGAGGGCTCTAAAAGTGCAACCTTAGTTCCCTTACAGGTGGCAAAGGATGCCTTTTCTATGATGGAGATCATAGAAAAAGTAGTGGAAAAAGGAAACAAAAATGCCGTAACCGATGGAGCAGTGGCTGCCATGATGGCTAGAACAGCTGTACTATCTGCATTATATAATGTAAAAATCAATCTAGGCTCCATTAAGGATACAGCCTTTGTGGAAGATGTAACTAAGCAAGTAAATGAATTAGAATCAAAGATCAACGAAGTAGAAAAGAAAATATTGTCAAAGGTAGCGCTTTAAAATAAAAAAATGACAAGAATTTTTACCTCTTGTCATTTTTTTATTTGAAATTTGAGTGAAGTCACAGTTTTATTTCTATAAATTGGGTATTATTAAAGCAAGGTTAGGATAATGCATTCAAAGGTATCATTGACAAAAAGAATACTAATAATAACCTAAAAATATAAAAGATAAGTGAGGAGAGAATATAATGAGTAAATTTAATTCAGGACAAAGTATTGGAGAAATTGTATCCATAATGCCAAAGGCAAGTGAAATTTTTAGAGGTTTTAATATTGATTTCTGCTGTGGAGGGCATAGACCTTTAATAGAAGCTATAAGGGAACAGAAACTAAATGAGCAGGAAGTATTGCAAAAACTTGATGTGGCCTATGAGGAAACAAAGCAGATTGTAGATCGGGTTGATTTTAGAAAAATGTCATATAGTGACCTAATAGACTATATCATAAACAAACATCATGTATATCTAAAAAGAACTCTTCCAGAGCTAAATGAGCTTATTACAACAATATTGAGAGTTCATGGTTCAAGTCATAATGAGCTTTTCAAGGTTCATAAATTGTTTAATAATTTAAAGACTGAATTGGACCAGCACCTCATTAAGGAAGAGGAGATATTGTTCCCAATGATAAAGGAATATGAACATAACCCTTCTAAGGAACTTTTTAATAAAATTGATAAAGTCATGAAGGAAACTGAAAATGAGCATGAAACTGCCGGAGATGTTTTAAAGGAGCTAAGAAAGATAACAGAAGAATATTGTGTTCCAGAGGATGGATGCACCACATATTCCCTAAGTTATGGAAAGCTACAGGAACTTGAATCCGACCTATTCGAGCATATCCATCTTGAAAACAACATATTATTTAAAGGGCTGGGACTTAGTGTAGAATAAATATTCTAATATGGTGGCGGGTTAACATGCCCGCCAGATAATTAAAGAAGGTGATGGGTATGGGGAAGACCATAGATTTTTCAAAGAATGTATATGAGCTTTGCAAGGATAATCCAGAGGTAATTGAGATCATGAAGGAGCTAGGATTTGAGAATATTACCAGTCCAGGTATGTTGAGCACAGCAGGGCGATTTATGACAATTCCTAAGGGTGCGGAAATGAAAAGAATTAGTATGGACAAAATAAAAGAAGTATTTAAAAGCAAAGGTTATGAAATGAAAACGAGGAGTGAGATAAATGAGTGAAGTAATTAATAACCGTGAATATCGACAGAAGGTTCTAAAGGAGCTGATTACAGAACTGCATAATGGCAAGACTGTTGAGGAGATTAAATCGAGATTTGAAGAACTTATTGAGGGCATTTCTCCATCGGAAATATCGGATATGGAGCAAGCTCTCATTATGGATGGCATGCCAGTGGAGGAAATACAGAGACTTTGTGATGTTCACGCATCGATATTCAAGGGTTCTATAGAAGAAATACATAGACCTCAAAAATCAGAAGATGTGCCAGGCCATCCAATTCATACCTTCAGACTTGAGAACAAAGAACTGGAAAAGCTCATTACTGACCGAATTAATCCCCATGTAGAAAACTTTAAGACTTCAGATAATAAAGAAAATATTAATAGACTCATGGAGGATTTTAACCTTCTATGGGAAATCGATAAACATTATTCACGGAAGGAAAATTTAGTTTTCCCCTTTATGGAGAAATACGGAATAACTGCGCCTCCAAAGGTAATGTGGGGTGTGGACGATGAAATAAGAGCTGCAATAAAAGAAATCAGAAAGTTGCTTTCCGGCCATATGGGTAATAAAAATGAAGTGGCGGATAAGATAAATGAAACTACGAATAGAGTCATTGAAATGATATTTAAAGAGGAAAATATACTGTTCCCCATGGTGATGGATACCTTGGCAGAGGATGAATGGATAAAGGTAGAAGAAGAGAGCATGGAAATTGGGTATTGCCTTACAGAACCAAAGGGTGTGTGGAAGCCAGTAAGGGTAAATGTTGAGGAAAAGATAAAGAATGAGGGAGAACAGCCTTCTAACAATGGATATGTTAAATTCGATGCGGGTATACTTACTCCTGAAGAGATAAATGCAATGCTTAACACCCTGCCAATAGACATAACCTTCGTTGATAAGGATGGTACAGTTAAATATTTTTCCCAGGGAACAGAAAGAATATTTGCACGACCCAAAACCATTATTGGAAGAGAAGTGAAAAACTGTCATCCGCCGGGTAGTGTGCATATCGTTGAAAAAATCGTTGAAGATCTTATGGCAGGAAGAAAAGACCATGAGGATTTTTGGATTAAAATGGGAGAAAAATTTGTATACATTAGATATTTTGCTGTTAGAAATGAAAAGGGTGAGTATTTAGGTACATTGGAAGTTACCCAAAACATTAAACCAATACAGGACATCACAGGGGAAAAGAGACTACTGTCAGAGTTGTAGAAAAACGCGACGTAGGGTTATGGGTGGCAGAGAAAACCAATGAAGGGTCACAGACCCTTCACTACGACTACAGTAAACATAAAATGTAGTGAAGGGTTTGTAACCCTGCATGGCCTTAGGATATTAATAAACAAGGAAGGGTCACAGACCCTTCACTACAACTACAGTAAACATAAAA
>JUEG02000987.1_pt1 | contig 13965 bp, 18 predicted proteins | sample 432341 | NCBI WGS metagenome assembly JUEG02 (sample SAMN02953476, study PRJNA257561) | rock porewater metagenome | biome: terrestrial; feature: Opalinus Clay rock; material: porewater; isolation source: Opalinus Clay rock BIC-A1 borehole | place: Switzerland: Mt Terri URL, St-Ursanne ...
CCGCGGTCACGCTTGGTGAAGGGCCTGTAGCCCTTGGATCTGTGCCTCATGGGGCCGGATGAGCCGGGCCGGTCGTGCCTGAGCCCGACCGGAGCCTTCCAGCCCGCCGCCTTCCTCGGCGACGAGCGCCGCTGGAAGGAAAAGTTCCGTGAGGCGACCCCGGACGCGGTGTGGGCGGAGATCGAACGCGGCGCCGGAACCTGGCTGGACTACCGGGTCTTCGAGAACGGCGATGTGCGGTGCAACCGCACCGCCTACGGCTTCTACGTCGGCAGCCGCTGGTATCCGTTCCTCGACGGCAACGACCCGCGCGACCTCGCCGTACGCGACGCGTTCTTCCGCTCCTTCGGGAAGGTGACCTTCACCGGCACCCCGCCCGCTCTCCTCGCGGCCAGAGTCCTGCGGGTGGTGGCCCGACACCCGTCCACCGCGGTGACGGCGCTTCGCTGGCTGGCCCGCACCGCCCGCCGCGTCGGACCACTGCGGCTGGCCAGCCACCGGAAGCGGGTGCGCCCGGTCACGTTCGTCATGCACCAGTTCATGGACGCCGACGTCGTCGCCCCGGCCTGGGAGCTGATGCAGCGCGGCGAGGAGGCCGCGGAGCCCCGGCTGCGCGAGACCCAGGAGCGGCTGGCCGCCTGCCACTACGCCATGGCCCACCCCGAGGACGGCACCCTCGTCCCCGCCTGCGTGCAGCACGCCGTGCTCGACCCGGCCGAGAACGCGGCGCTACGTACCTTGCTGCCGATCGTCGAGGTCCGCACCCCGGCCGGCAGTTCGTCCGGCACGTCACCGAAGAAACCGAGGGAGAAGTAGTCCATGCGCATAGGCGTGATCACCGGCTCCGGCAGCTACGACTGGCCCCACCTGGAGGGGGCGGCCGAGCACACCGTCGTCACGGACCACGGAGCGGTCACCGTCACCGAGGGACGCCTCGAGGACACGGAGATCGTGCAGCTGTCCCGGCACGGCGCCGGTCACCACCGGCTCTCCAGCCAGGTCGACCACAAGGCGAACCTCGCCGCCCTGCTGGCCCGCAAGACGCAGGCCCTGGTGTCCTTCACCGTCTGCGGCTCCCTCGACCCGGACCTGCGGCCGGGCTCCCTGGTGGTCTTCGACGACCTGTACTTCCCCACCAATCGGCTGCCCGACGGCACCCCCTGCACCTGGTACGACACACCCGGCGAGGCCGGCCGCGGCCACTGGATCTTCGACCGGCCCTTCAGCGAGCCACTGCGCCAGGCCCTGATCACCGCCGCCGAGCAGACCGGGGTGCCCGTCGCCACGCAGGGCGTGTATGGACACGTCGACGGCCCCCGCTTCAACTCGCGCACGGAGGTGGCCGCCCTGGCCGCCGCCGGGGTGAGCGCCGTCAGCCAGACCGCCGGCCCGGAGGTAGTGCTGGCCGGTGAGGCCGAACTGCCCATGGCGCTGGTCGGTTTCGTCACCGACTACGCCAACGGCGTCGCCGCCGAACCGGAACCGGTGCAGGCACTACTGGACCGCATGGCGGCGAGCAAGGAGGTCTTCGCCGCGCTGGCCGGACACGCGCTGCCCGCCCTGGACAGCCTCAGTGGGGCCGGTTTCGTCTACCGGTTCGACGCGTGAACGCCCCCGGCCACGGGGGCACCCCCGCGATCCTGGTCATGGCGAAGCCGCCCCGGCCGCAAACGGTCAAGACGCGGCTGCATCCCCTGCTGGGCCCGCTGCGCTGCGCGGAACTCCAGTCCGCACTCATCCGCCACACCATCGCACTGGCCACCACCCACACCCCGCGCGTCTACCTCGCCTACGCCCCGGACGTCGGCGGGAACGCCACGGCAGTTCCCGCCGGTGTCCGGTCGCTCCTCCAGCGCGGCGAAGACCTCGGACAGCGCCTGGCCGCCGCCGTCACCGACGCCTTCACCGACGGTGCGGGCCCGCTGCTCGTCATCGGCACCGACGCGCCGACCCTCACCGGCGACCACCTGACCGCCGCCTTCACCACCCTGGAAGGCCACGATGTGGCCCTGGGTCCCGCGCTCGACGGCGGCTACTACCTGATCGGCCTGCGCGCCCCCCACATCTCGCTCTTCGCCCTCGGCCCTGATGTCTGGAGCACCGCCCGCGTACTTGCCGCGACCCGCGCCCTCGCCAGCAACGAAGGGCTGAGCGTGGGACTGCTGCCTCGGCTGCGGGACCTGGACACCCCCGAGGATGCCGCCGCGCTCCTGCCGGATCCGGCGCTGCCCGCGCCGATCGCCGCACTGCTCCAGCCCGTGGAGAGTCCATGACCCTGGTGTCGATCATCGTTCCGGTGCTGAACGAGGAGGCCACGATCAACAGTGCGGTGAGCCGCCTGTGCCGCGACTTCCCCGACTGCGAGCTGATCGTCGTGGACGGCGGCTCCACCGACGCCACCGCCGAACTCGCCGCTCCCCACGCCACCGTGATCACCAGTGAGCGCGGCCGTGCCAAGCAGATGAACGAGGGCGCCCGGCACGCGTCCGGTGACATCCTGTGGTTCATCCACGCCGACACCGCCATCGATCCCGAAGCCCTGGGCCAGATCCGGACCGCGCTCGCCGACCCGGCCGTGACCGGAGGCGGTCTCACCCTCCGCTTCGACCGCAGGACACCCGCCCTCAACTACCTCGCGTGGACATCCAACGCCCGCGCCCGCCGCCTCCACCACATCTTCGGCGACCAGGCCATGTTCATCCGCCGTACCGTCTTCGACGCTCTCGGCGGCTTTCCCGACCTGGCCATCATGGAGGACCTGGAGATGTCGCGGCGCCTGCACCGCCGCGGCCGTCTGTGCCTGCTGCCCGCCGCCTCGACGGCCTCCGCACGGCGCCTGGTCGCCCACGGGACCTGGCGCATGATCGCTTTCATGCAGTACCTGAAGCTGCTGTACTTCGCCGGCGCCGAGCCCGAAGCCATCCGCGCCCGCTACACCGCGGGCCCCCGCCTCTTCCCGAACAGACCCCCGAGAGCGGCACGAGGCAGCTGCACCTGAACGCCCTCCCTTGCTCTTCTGCCTTCAACACCTTGGAGACCGACCCTCATGCGCATCGCAGTCTGCGGAGGGCCCTACGGGAACCCGTACGTCCTCCAGGCATTCGTCGACGACGCCCGCGCCCGCGGTTGCGAACGCCTGTTCTGTCTGGGAGACCTCGGCGGATTCGGCGCCGACGTGAACGCGCTCCGGCCGATCCTCACCGACAACGGCGTCGAGTGCGTCGCCGGGAACTACGACGTGGCCATCGCCCGCGGCGACACCGACTGCGGCTGCGGCTACCGCGACGCCAAGGACAACGAGTACGCCCAGCTGATCTACGACCACACGCTCGCCACCACCGGCCGTGAGTTCGCCGCCTGGATGGGAACCCTGCCCACCGAGCGCCGGGAGACGATCGACGGCGTCGACGTCCACATGGTCCACGGCTCAACGCTGGCGCTGAACGACTTCTGGTGGGAGTCGCTCCCGGAAGAGCAGCACCGCCTGCGAGCCGAGGCATCCGGGGCCGATGTCGTCCTGTGCACCCACAGCGGTCTGCCCTGGCAGCGACGCATCGGCGACACCCTCGCCGTCAACGTCGGCGTGCTCGGCAAACCCGCCAACGACGGCCGCCGCGAGGTCTGGTACGCGATCCTCGACCTGTCCGAGAAGCTCGTCACCGCCGAGCTGATCCCTCTCGCGTACGACTGGCGGGCGCAGGCCCGCTCGATGCGCGCGGCCGGGCTCCCCGAAATCTTCACCGAGACCATCGAGACCGGCTGGTGGACCACCTGCCTGGAGATCCTGCCGCCGCGTGAGCGTTCCCGGGGCCGCTACCACCTCTACCGCTCCACCCTGCCCTCCGGCTTCCGGCCGGCAGACGACGGCTGGGGAGAAAGCACACCGGGGGCTCCGGAAGAAGGCCAACCGGTGGTCCCGCTGTTCGGCACCCCCTACTTCCCGTCACGGCTGTGGATCTACACCAATTTCCACTGCAATCTGGCCTGCGACTACTGCGCGGTCGCCTCCTTCCCGAAGGCCGTCGCCCGCACCCTGCCCACCGACTCCTTCCGCGCCCTCGTCGACGAGGCCGTACAGGCCGGATTCACCGAGCTGTACCTCACCGGCGGCGAGCCCTTCCTGCACCCCGACATCATCACCCTCCTCGACTACGCCTGCGCCGAGCTGCCCACCGTCGTGATGACCAACGCGATGCTGCTGCGAGGCCGCCGCGCCGCCGGACTCGCGGAACTGGCCGACCGCAGGCTCACCGTGCAGACCTCCCTGGACGGCGCCACCGCCGCCACCCACGACCTGCACCGCGGCCCCGGCTCCTGGCAGCGCACCATGGAGGGCATCCGCCACCTGATCGACCTCGGACTGCCTCCGCGCGTCGCCCTCACCGAAACCCCGGACAACACCCACGAGATCCCCGCGGTCGCCGAGCTGCTGGCCGGACTCGACCTGCCCGCCGACCATTTCGCCGTGCGTCCGCTGCTGCGCCGCGGCTTCGCCGAGACCGGGGTGGAGATCGGGGAGGACTCCAGCATCCCCGAACTGACCGTCACCGCGGACGGCCTGCACTGGCACCCCGCCGGCGCCGACCTCGCCACCAGCCCCGACCTGCACCTCGCCCCTGCCGGCACGCCGCTCGCCACGGGCCAGCAGCTGGTCACCGATCGGTTCTTCGCCGCCCGCCTCACCGACGGCACCCTGCCCCGCCCCGTCCACTGCGCCATCTGACCCGTACGGAAAGCGAGTCCACCATGCAGCGACACGTCGCGATCCTCGGCGCCGGCCCCGTCGGCCTCGACGCCGCCCTCGCCTGCGCCGACGCCGGATGGCCGTTCACCGTTTACGAAGCCGCGGACACCGTCGCTGCGCACGTACGGGCCTGGGGCCATGTCCGCCTCTTCACGCCGTGGGACCTCAACGTCTCCCACCGGATGCGCACGCATCTGCCGAACGCCCCCCAGGGCGGTGACTGCCCCACCGGAACCGAACTCGCGGCCCGCCTGCTCGGCCCGGTCGCCGCACTGCCCGCCCTCGAAGGCAGAATCCGGCTGCGTACCCGCGTCGCAGCCATCGCCCGCACCGGCCTGCTCAAACACGAGCAGATCGGCAACGACACCCGCGCCGCCGCGACCTTCACTCTCCTGCTGGACACCCCCGACGGCGAGAACACCGCCGAGGCCGACCTCGTCCTGGACTGCACCGGCACCTACTCCCACCCCAACACTCTGGGCCCCGGCGGCATCCCCGCCCCCGGCGAGCGCGCCCTCGCCGACCGCGTCACCCGTACCCTCCCGGACCCCGGCGCCCCCGGTCGCTGGGCCGGAACCGTACTGCTCGTCGGCGCCGGGAAATCCGCCCAGACCGCGGCCCGCGACCTCGCCGCCCTGCCCGGCACCCGCGTCGAGTGGGCGGTGCGCAGCCCCGCGCCCGACTGGGGTGCCGTACCGGACGACACGCTGCCCGGCCGCCGGCACCTCGTCGACACCTCCCAAGCCCTCGCCGGCGGCGCCAACGACCGCGTCACCGTCCACACCGGCGCCCACGTCCGGGCCGTGAGCCCCATCGGTGACCGGGTGCGCGTCGCTCTCGACACCACGGGCGGCCCGCGCGAGATCATCTGCGCCCACATCGTGGCGCTGACCGGGTACACCGGCGACGCCTCCCTCTACCGGCAGTTGCAGGTCCACGAGTGCTACGCCACCGGCGCCCCCATGAACCTCTCCGCGGCCCTCCTCGGCTCCGCGGGTGGGGACTGCCTGGCCCAGCCGTCCGTCGGGATCGAGGCCCTGCGCAATCCCGAGCCGCACTTCTTCATCCTGGGCGCCAAGTCCTACGGCCGCCTCAACACCTTCCTGCTGCGCACCGGCTACGAGCAGATCGACCAGCTCGCCGCGGCCTACGCCGACGAATCGGTGCTTCTACCTGCCGGTACGTAAGCGTGGTCACATACCTTCCCGATGCACTCGCCCTAGCGTCGAGAAGAAAGGAAGGCACACACGGACAGAGAGGTCGTACACCATGGCAACCACCGTGCAGGTACCCCCAAGAGCCGCCGTCATCCCGCTGCATGCCGCGTGAGGCGCCGCGGCCGGCGTCGTCGGAGGCATCGGCATGGGCGTCTGGATGTCCGTCTCCAGGCCGATGATGGACACAGCCATGATCACTATGGTCGCCGGTCTGCTGGGCTCCACGAACGCCATCGCGGGATGGCTGATCCACCTGGCCATCGCCGTCTCCTTCGGCGCGGCCCACGGCGCGCTGCTCGGGAGTTACGCCCGGCCGCATGCGCGAGCACCTTCATGACGACGCCGACCGGACCTGGTGCCTGTCCGAGGTCGACATCTTCTGCGACCTGAGCGAGCCGGAGATGGCGGCCATCGCGGAAGCCGCCCCGATGAAGACCTACACCGCCGGCGAACTCCTCTACTCCCCGCCCCAGCCGTGCGAGGTGCTGTTCATCCTCAAACGCGGTCGCATCCGCGTCTTCCGGGTCTCCGCCGAGGGCCGCGCCCTGACCACGGCGATCATCAACCCCGGCACGATCTTCGGCGAGATGGTACTGCTCGGACAGCGCATGTACGGCAACTACGCCGAGGCCCTCGACGACGTGACCGTCTGCGTGATGAGCCGCGACGACGTACACCGTCTGCTGCTCTCGGACCCGAGGATCGCCGCACGGATCACCGCGATCCTCGGCCACCGACTCGCCGATCTCGAACAGCGCCTGTCCGACACGGTCTTCAAATCCGTCGCCCAGCGCGTCGCCTGCACCCTGATCACCCTCATCCCCGCGAACCCGCCGGCCCGGCCGCTGCGCCCCATGGCGGGACATCCACAGGTCACGCTCACCCACGAGCAGGTCGCCGCCCTGGCCGGCACGTCCCGCGAGACGGTCACCAAGGTGCTGCGTGAGCTGGCCGACCGGGGACTGCTGCGGCTGGGCCGGGGCCGCATCACCGTTCTGGAACCGGACCGGCTGCGCGACGAGGCCGGCTAGCGGCCCCCTCCGCGGCATGAGAGCCTTCCGCCTGTTCGTGAGCACCGCCCGAGAAGACGCTCGCGGGTCCCAGTGCTCCGTAGGCTCGGGTCACTGCTGGGACGGGAAAGGCCGCTCCGATTCGATCAGTCCGCAGACCTCGACCCCCGCGGCCGGTTCGGGGCGGGTGGCCGCCGCGGCGAGTTCCGCCCGTATGGCCAGCAGATCGGCTACCAGCGTGTCGATCTCTCCGATACGTTTCGATAGCAGAGCACGCACGGTGGCGCACGGCTGTTGGGCGCTTTCACGCCGGGCCCGCAGGATGCGTGCGGCAGCGTCAAGGCCAAGGCCGAGATCCCGGGCACGGCGGACGAACACCGCGGTGCCCACCGCCTGCGGAGCGAACAGCTGATACCCCGAGGCCGTGCGCTCGACCGGGGCCAGCAGCCCGCGCCCGGTCCACACCCGCACCGCCTTGCGGGTGACCTGCGCCGCCGCGGCCAGTTGCCCGATGGTCAGCAGCTCCCGGCTGTTGTCCCGCATGCGCGTCACCTCCGGCGTGTCCGTGTTGACCATGCCCCAGGGGCACGGCTCCACCATGGAAAGCACCGGAACGACCCGGCACATTCCACTCATGAGGAAGAAGGTACGTGCCATGCCGATGAAACAAGGCGAGACCTACACCTGCCCCTGCGACACCTGTGACTGCACCATCCAGGTCCTGCTGTCCGCCCCGGCCGACTGCCCCGGGACGGCCCCGACCTGCTGCTGCGGGAAGGCCATGGTCAAGTCCGAGCGCTGATGTGAGCGGTGAGCAGCGAGTGACCCGCCCGGTGAGCCGGCCCGCAGGCCCGGCGCGGCGACCCGGCCAGGAGCATCTCACCGCTTTCCAGCACGGTTCCGGCATCAGCGAGATGAGGCCGGGACCGTGCTGTGGGCCGGGCCCCACCGCCTATGCGTGGCACTGAGACTCGGCGTGGCTCGCACATCAGGTCACGGTGTTCAGCTCCGAACCGCTCAACCCGGCACAGCAAGCACCGCTGCGCCACGATGCACCGGTCCAGCCGGACGCGGGAGTGGTGCCCCGGTCCGAAGAGACAGCTCCAGGACCGTCACCGCCCGGGCCCGGGCCCGGCACGCGTCCATACGCGCTCTCCCCCTGTCCGCCGTCACGCGGCGCAGCAGGACAGCTTGTCCACATCTCGGGTGTAAGTCTGGGCGGCGAGCTTGAGGGCCTCGGCCATGGTCAGATACGGCGCCCAGGTGTGCGCCAGCTGGTCGACGGTCATCCCCGCGCTGATCGCGTACGTAGCGGCAGTGATGACGTCTCCGGCGCCTTCGGCGACGGCATGCACGCCGAGCACGCGGCCGGTGGCCGCCTCGGCGACGATCTTCACCAGGCCGCGGGTGTCCCGGTTGACCAGCGCCCGGGGCACGTGCGCCAGCGGCAGCGTACGGCAGTCACAGCCGATGCCGGCCTCAGCCGCCTGGGCGTCGGTCATTCCGACCGAGGCCAGGGCGGGGCTGGTGAAAGTGACCCGGGGCAGGCTCGCGTAGTCCAGCGACCGCCGCGAACCATCGAAGGCGGCGTCAGCCGCCAACGTGCCCTGAGCAGCGGCGACATAGACGAGCTGCGCCTGGCCGGTGACGTCCCCGGCGGCCCAGATCCTGGGATGCGTGGTGCGCGACTGCTCGTCCACGACGACCTCGCCCAGCGCACCGGTTTTCACTCCGACCCGATCCAGGTTCAGTCCGGCGGTGGCGGGACGACGGCCCGTCGCCATCAGCAGCTGCTCGGCCCGCAGGCCCTCGGCCGTGGTGGAGAGGACATAGCCGGCAGCGTCCCGCCGGACGGCGGTGAGAGTGGTGCCGGTGCGGACCACGATGCCCTCGTCCGCGAAGACCTCCTCGATCGCGGCGGAGACCTCCGGCTCCTCGAACGGAGCGAGCCGCTCCAGCACCTCGACGACGGTGACCCGCGTACCGAGCCGGGAGAAGAGCTGGGCCTGCTCCAGCCCGACCGCGTTACCGCCCACCACGACCATCGACTCGGGCAGCCGGCCCAGCTCCATCGCACTGGTGGAGGTCAGGTACCCGGCCTGCTCCAGCCCTTCCACTGGTGGCACCCATGGGGCGGCCCCCGTGGCAATGAGATAGTGCTTAGCCTCGATCCGCGTCTCACTGCCGTCCTCGGACGTGACCCGCAGGACCGGGCCGTCGGCATCCCCGCCGAAGGCGGCGCTGCCCCGGATGGTCTCCCAGCCGTACCCGACCGCGAGGCCGGTGTACTTGTTGGCCCGCAAGTCCTCGACCAGCGTGTCCTTCCCCCCGATCAAAGCGGGAAGGCCGACCGGGACATCCTGCGCGGCCAGGCCGGGGAAACGCCCCGCCGCCTGGGCGGTGTGACGGGCCTCGGCGGCTGCCAGGAGCGCCTTGGACGGCACGCAGCCGACGTTGACGCAGGTGCCACCGGTGGTGCCACGCTCGATCATCACCACGCTCTTGCCCTTACCGGTCGCGGCGATGGCGGCGGCGAAGGCGGCCGACCCGGAACCGATGACCGCCAAGTCGAAACCGGCGTCTATACCAGTCATGACGCTGCCTCTCTCCCAGTGCCGGGCCGCACAGGACCCGTAGCTATTCGCTCTTCCGAATAAGTCAATACTGTCATACTATTCGGGTAGGCGAATAGTTCAAGGTATGGAGGCCCCTCGCATGCTCCAGCGCCCCACCCCGGCCGCACCGGCCGTCCCGGCGGGCACATGCCCGCACACCGACACGGTGGCGACGTTCTTCCGTGCTCTGGCCGACCCCACCCGGCTGAAGCTGCTGGAATTCATACTCGGCGGCGAGCGCACCACCGCTGAATGCGTCGCCCACGCCCAGATCTCCCAGCCCAGGGTCTCGGTCCACCTGTCCTGCCTGACCGACTGCGGCTACGTGACCGCCCGCCGCGACGGCCGCAGACTGCTCTACTCCGTCGGCGACCCACGCGTCGCGGACCTGGTCGCACTCGCCCGCGCCCTGGCCGCCGACAACGCCACGGCCCTGACCTGCTGCCCCCGCATCGACCCCGCACGCACCCAAGGAGGTGGCCCCCGTTGAACGGCAACAACCGGCCGCCCCGGCCGACCGGTGCACTGGCCGCCGTCGGGGCCGGGCTGGTGATGGTGGCCTGCTGCGCCGGACCGGTGCTGCTGGCCGGAGGCACGCTCGGCGCCCTCGGCGGCTTACTGCGCAACCCCTGGATCATCGCGACGGCCACCGTCGTGGTGGCCGCCGCGATCGCCGTGCTCGTCCGCCGCCGTCGCGCGGGCCGCAGCGCCTGCTGCCCGCCCCCGCTCAGCCGCCCTGAAGACCAGGAGCAGGCGGAACGTCCAGATCGGTACGGGCGTAGTGGTTGAAGTAGTTCGTGAACAGGTTCGCCACCACATGCGCGAACGCCTCGGTCAGCTCCACATCACTCCAGCCCGCGTCCACATCACTCCAGCCCGCGTCCAGACCGCGCTGCCACGTCGCATCGTCCACCTCCCCGACATCGGAAGCGATCTCGCGTACGACGGCGACCAGCGCGGCCAGCTTCGGATCGAAGCCGACCTCTCCGCGGCGGACGGCCACGGTCTGCTCCTCGCTCAGCCCGGCCGCCTTGGCCGACAGAGTGTGGGCGGACTGGCAGTAGTCGCAGTGGTCGACCGCGCCGACCGCCAGCGCAACCGCCTCACGCGTACGAGCGTCAAACGTGCCGTGCTCCGCGATCGCGTCACTCATCGCCGCATACGCCGCCAGCACCACCGGCGCATGCCCCATTTCCGCATGGACGTTGAGCAGCTTCCCGAAGCGCTTCTCCAGCACCCGCAGCGTTTCGCGGCTCCGCTCCGGAGCACTGTCGACCGTATGGGCCGGAATCCTGGACATCTACGTCGCCTCCATCAACTCACGAACCGCCCGAACGGGCCGTACAAGAGGGAAACCCAGCGAGGGCACGGCTGCCTTCCACATCCCGTACTGCGAACGGAAGCCCGGACCGGGCCCGCCGGGTTCCGCTAGTCTTCTGAGCCAGGAATTCTGTTCAGATATGAGTCCGAGGCGTTCGAGGATCTCGTCGGCGGTCTTGGTCCAGATGTAGGGCTTCGGGTCGGTGTTCCAGGCAGCGATCCAGTTGCGGATGTCCTTCTCCAGGGCTTGGACGGATCTGTGGACGCCGCTGAGCGCGGACGGCGACGCGTGCGTGATCAGCGCACGGCCCCGCAGAAGCGGCATACGCCCACGGCCGTGCTGGTGATGTGCTCCGTGCGGCAGTCGATGCAGTGCATTAGCTCTTCTTTACCGGTAGTGCTTCCGTCAGCTGCCGGTCGCCGAACTTCTTTCGCCAGGCCAGGGACACGTAGACCAGGGCGATGAGGACCGGGACCTCGATGAGCGGGCCGATGACGCCCGACAGCGCTTGGCCGGAGGTGACGCCGAAGGTGGCGATGGCGACGGCGATGGCCAGCTCGAAGTTGTTGCCCGCGGCGGTGAAGGCGAGGGTCGTGGCACGGTCGTAGGTCAGGCCGATCACCTTGCCGAGCAGGAAGGCGCCGAACCACATCAGGCTGAAGTGGCGATGATGTCGGCTCCGACCGTCTTGGCCACGCCCGTCCCCAGGAAGGCACCCACCAGGTTCATGACCGCCGCGAGGGCGAGAGCCGCTCGCGGTGTCAGCGCGCGGGTGGAGACGGAGGTTGCGATGGCGTTGGCAGCGTCGTGGAAGCCGTTCGTGAAGTCGAAGGTCAACGCGACCACCACGATGGCGACCCGTGCGACAAGGTCCGCGTCCATCGACAAGCCTTCTTATGGGGGATCGGGTGGGACTCACGGTCCGCTCCTACGTAGATCTATATCTATGTAGGAGCATCGGCTCTGTTGGTACTTGCCTTGGACCGCGAGCCCCTGTCCCCACTCACCCGTTGGTGGTTCGGCGGAGTCGCTTGAGTACGTACGCCGCGTCGCGGCCGACGCCGCGCAGGGAGGCGGAGGCATTGTTGTGCTGGTACTCCATGCCGACGTAGCCGAGGCCGGGGACGGTGGTGGAGACTCCTGCCCGGTGGAGAGGCCGGCCGGCCGCGTCGAGCGCGCCCGTGCCGGTCAAGCTCTGCGACGCCGCCGGTGCACAGGGGCTTTCCCGGCGGCCATTTCCATCTCTACGAGCGGACCGAACCGGAGATCGCACTCGGTGAACTCGTCGCTGCCGCCGAGCCGTCTTCGGCGAGTTCGCGCTCCCCGGCCTGAGGTGCCGTCGACAGGATCTCGGTGGCCGGATGCCGGCGTCGGGAGCGCAGGTACAGCATTGCGCCACCGCCCACCATCAACGGCAGTACCAGCAGCCACCCGCTGAACGCCATGACCACGAGGGTGAAAGCGACCGCGACGAGTGCGGCGCACCACAGGGCGGTGCCGCGTCGCAGCACCCGCAGTGAGGCGGCCATTCCGGCGGCGGTGACCGCTGCCAGAAACGCGGACGTCGCGCGCATCAACGGATCGAGCGGGAGGGTCATCAGCCAGGCGACGAGCGTCAACACCCCGATGAGTACGGCCTGCACCGTCAGGCTGCGCCGCGGCACCTGTCCCGCACTGCTGCCCTTGGCCAGCCAGACCGGCAGTGCGCCGTCCCGGCCGAGGGCAGCGCCCAGCCGGGCAGCCCCGGCGATGAAGGTGTTCACCGCCCCCAGGCTGAGACATATCGCGGCCGCTGCGGTCAGCCCACGGGCTCCGTCGCCGAGCCCCGTCTCCAGCAGCGTCATCAAAGGAACCTCGGACGTGCGGGCGCTGTCGCCGAGCACACCGATGGTGGCGAACGACAGGCCGAGGTAGAGCACGCCGACGAGTGACAGGGTGATGGCTGTGGCGCGCGGCAAGTGCCGCCCCGGATCGGTGAACTCGGCGGAAAGATGGCTCGCCGCCTCCCATCCGCTGAACGCGTAGAACAGCACCAGGGTGGCGGAGCCCACGGAGAGCCAGCCGTCCGGCATGAAGGGCGTGAAGTGGATCGTCCTGACATGCGGAAGCGCGAACACGGTCGCGCTCAGGAGCAGCAGGACCAGAAGGCCGACGAGCACCAATTGCAGTCGCCCCGATACCTGCAGCCCCGCGTAGTTGGCGGCGACGGCCGCGGCGAGGATGAGCGCCGCGACTCCGTACTCGGCGCCCGCCGGCAAGCCGAGTATCGCGGCCATGTAGTTGCCCCCGGCTATCGCACCGGCCAGCACGCCGACCGGGACCGCGGCGTAGAACAGCCAGCCCACGCAGGCCGAGGCCCGGGGGCCGAACGCTCGGGCGACAAAGAATGACACACCGCCGCCGTCGGGATACCGCGACCCCAGGGCGGCGAACGTCAGGGCGAAAGGGACGCTCAGAGCCAGCAGGATCGCCCACGAGATCATCGACGCGGGCCCCGCCGCGGCGGCTGCCAGAGCGGGCAGGGCCAGCACCCCCGGTCCCAGCACCGCACCCATGTACAGGGCAGTCCCCTGACCCAAACCCAGGCGCCCCCCGTGCATGGGCACTTCCTTTCCGTGCCCGACGCTCCCTGACCTTGCCCGGGGCGTGCCGGCTTCGACTACGCACAGGAATTCTAGGGAGGGACCCGAGAATCAAGATTGCGCATCGTGCGAACGTTCGGAGAGGCATTCGGGTCGGCGCCGTCGGCAACCATTCGGCGGCCGTACCAGGCATATGAGTGGTCATTTGATCGCACTGTTCCGGCGGATCTCTGCAGGACCGACGTGCGTCACGGCCTCACGGGAATCACCAGCGGGGCCGCCGTCGGTGGGTGCTGGATCGTCTCCGCCGGATGTTGACGGCCCTCGGTGAGGAGAGGCTGGGGAGGAGGCCTCGGACGGCGGGGTCCCCGCAGTGACGCGGCCCGCCCGAGGGCGGGTTCTTCTGCCATCGACGCGGCGTCGCCCCGGCTGGCGCCCGTCCCACTCCCGGCGGTCACGAGTACCTGCTGCCGGTG
>JUEG02000322.1_pt1 | contig 13962 bp, 11 predicted proteins | sample 432341 | NCBI WGS metagenome assembly JUEG02 (sample SAMN02953476, study PRJNA257561) | rock porewater metagenome | biome: terrestrial; feature: Opalinus Clay rock; material: porewater; isolation source: Opalinus Clay rock BIC-A1 borehole | place: Switzerland: Mt Terri URL, St-Ursanne ...
GGAGGAGGAATAACTGGAGCTGGGGTGTTTCGTGAGGGTGTGCGAGCAGGGTCTAGCTGTCTGCTATTGGAACAACGCGACTTTGCCTGGGGGACTTCTAGCCGCTCTGGTAAAATGGTCCATGGTGGTTTACGTTATTTAGGGCAAGGTCAAATTAGAACAACTTGGCATTCCGTTAGGGAAAGGGAAAAGCTGTTGCGGGAATATACGGGTATGGTTGAGTCGATGGGGTTTCTTGTCCCATTTTATGAGAATGACCGTTTAACTCCTTATTTACTAGGCGCAGGTCTGACAGTATATGACCTTATGGCTTTCCGATATGACCATAGTCAATTAGATGCTGTGAATTTTGGCATGCAGGTCCCCGCGATGGATAGTCATGGATTAACAGGGGGAGTTCGTTTTAGAGACGCCCGTACGGATGATGCCCGGTTAGTGTTGCGGGTAATTCAAGAAGGTGTAAGTTTAGGCGGCACAGCTCTTAATTACATTAGGGTAGAAGAAGTATGTAAGGATAAGACTGGTCGTGTGCAGGGTGTAGCCCTGAGAGATGAAGTAAGCAAAAAGAGCATAGAGATAAGGGGGAAACTGGTGATCAATGCAACCGGCGTTTGGGCGGATGAATTGCGTTCTCAGATGGGTAAATCTCCTCGCATGCGCCGGCTGAGGGGAAGTCATTTAATCTTTCCAAGCTGGCGTTTTCCTTTGGCTCAGGCACTGAGCTTCTTCCATCCTGCCGATAACCGGTCGGTCTATGTGCTCCCTTGGGAAGGGGTTACACTAGTCGGCACCACTGATGTTGACCATGAACAGTCGCTAGCTGATGAACCTCACATTAGTAAAGGTGAAGGTGAATACTTATTAGAAGGGCTTCGGAAAAACTTCCCGTCTCTTAACCTGACAGCCAAAGATATAATATCTACTTTTTCTGGAGTGCGTCCTGTAATAAACACTGGCAAAGCTAATCCTTCTAAAGAATCTCGTGACCATGCAATCTGGAATGATGATGGATTGGTGACCGTAACTGGCGGTAAAATGACCACCTTCAGCTTACTGGCCAGAGAAACTATAGCCAAGATACGGAAACATTTACCCTCAACTGAGGTGGCTAAGGGGAATAGGCAACAAGTGTCAAAAGGAGCTGAATGGTTACAATCCGACCCTCAACTAGCAGGAGCTGCTAATCTACGGTTAGCCGGACGCTATGGTTATGATAATGGGGCGATCATGCTTCAGCAAGCGAATGAGAGAGAACGGGAAGCTATTCCAGGTACCAGTATTATATGGAGTGAGCTGGCCTGGGCAGCCCGCCATGAGGGAGTTGTTCACTTGGAGGACCTCTTATTACGCCGTGTACGCTTGGGTTTATTGCTTCCAAACGGAGGGGCAGAGCTTATGCAGCATATCCGTGAAATCGTTCAACCAATACTAGGGTGGGATGATCGAAAGTGGCAACTTGAAGCAACCCATTATTTAGAACTTTGGAGGAACTCCTATAGCCCTGGTTTAGTTACTTCACATTCATGACCCCTCTCAAAGGTAAAACCTTTGTGGAAACCTGTTTATCAACTAATTTTAAGTTTAAGCAACAGAGCCAGAGGGAGCAGTAGCAGGTATTTAGGATTTGGACATCTGAAATCTGGTTGCGACATAGGGGGAGGGAATATGGGCGAAGCAATTCTCTTAGCTATTGATATCGGGACCCAAAGCGCGCGGGCATTAGCGTTTGATCTAAGGGGGCAACTGATCGACTATGCTCAGATCGTCTATCCTATACCCTATCATTCTCCACACCCGGGGTGGGCCGAACAGGATCCTAACTTCTATTGGGAGAGTTTAGCAGAATCTTGTCGTAAATTATGGAGCGGAGGGAAAGTATCCCCAGAATCTATAACAGCAGTAACACTTACCTCTCAGCGTGGTACAGTAATAAACCTCGATCACAGTGGGCAACCACTCCGTCCGGCAATCCTTTGGCTCGATCAAAGACGTGCCAAAAAACTGCCAGATTTAGGGCTTATTTGGAGGACCATTTTTAAATTAACTGGCCTTAGTGGGATAGTGTATACCCTGCAGTCTGAGGCTGAGCTCAATTGGTTGAGAGAATATGAGCCAGTGATTTTGGAAAATACTGCGCACTATCTTTTTCTATCAGGCTATCTTAGTTATAAATTGACGGGTAAATTCGTAGATTCAATAGGATGTATGGTCGGTTATGTTCCTTTCGATTATCGCAGACAGACTTGGCCGTCACCCAACCACTGGAAGTGGAAGGCTATTCCAGTCAGGGCCAATATTTTTCCTCAATTGGTGCCCCCTGGATGCAAAATGGGCCTAATTTCAGCTCAAGCTGCCGCACTTACTGGGTTGCCAGAAGGATTACCTCTAATTGCTGGTGCTTCTGATAAAGCCTGCGAGGTGCTTGGTTCGGGCTGCCTCGAACCCCATCAAGGGTGTATTGGGTTTGGTACGACTGCCACTATATGTGTTAATTCAAACCATTATGTTGAGCCTATTCCTTTAGTCCCACCATATCCCAGCGCTAGACCAGGTGCCTATAACTTGGAGGTTCAAACGTTTCGGGGTTTTTGGATGGTTTCGTGGTTTAAAGAACAGTTTGCCTTGAAAGAGCAGGAAATTGCTCAAGAAAGGGGAGTTTCTACAGAAACGTTGTTGGAAGAAATGGTGGAACTCGTTCCCCCAGGTTCTCTGGGACTGCTTTTACAGCCCTATTGGTCTCCAGGTCTTAGATATCCTGGGCCAGAAGCTAAGGGGTGCATCATCGGCTTCGGCGGGGTACATAAGAGAGAACATATTTACCGCGCGCTACTAGAGGGATTAGTCTATTCTATGCGTGAAGGAAGAGAGCGTATTGAAAAACGCAGTAAAGTACCAATCACTGAGCTCTCTGTGTGCGGAGGAGGCTCGAAAAGCAATCAGGTAATGCAGATCACTGCAGACGTGTTTAATCTGCCTGTTCGTAGGCTGGGAGTGGTAGAGGCGTCTGGTCTTGGAGCAGCTATTTTAGCAGCAGTGGGTTCGGGGTTCTATCCTGACCTGGAGACAGCCGCCCAGGAAATGACAAGTGTAGGAAGCGTGTTTGAACCAAACCCTAAATCTGTCAAGATCTATGACGAATTGTATAAGTTGGTTTACTCCAAAACATACATGAAGCTGCGTCCGCTGTACAAGGTAATTCAAGCAGTTACGGGATATCCCGAAATTCCTGGCAAAATTGGCTAATCACCTAGAGTATGGAATTCTCACGGATATAAAGTATTTATACTAGAAGGATTTAGAGAAAAGGAAGAGAATGCTACACCTATAATTGGCTGAATAGTTAAACTATTAATTAAGGAGGATGATTTTATGCTACCAGAATCATTTCAATTTCACATGCCAACCAGAATTGTTGCTGGTCCTGGGGTGGTTGAAAACCTAGGAGCAGAACTTGATCTGTTAGGAGTTCTAAATTTAATGATTGTCACTGATAACTTTTTGCGACATAACGGGCTGGTTGATCGAGTACTAGAAAGCTTGAACGACTGGGGCGGGGAAGTGGTGGTTATTTTTGATCAAGTTCTGCCAAATTCAGAACTAGCCCAGGTTAGTAGAGGAACTGAGTGGGCTAGAGTAAATACTGTCGATGGTATTTTAGCGATTGGTGGGGGCTCAGTTATTGATACCGCAAAAGGAATTAATCTTCTACTCACATACGGAGGAGACTTGCCCAGCTATGAAGGAATGGGCAATGTACCTGGACCGCTAAAACCCCTGACGGTAATTCCAACGACTGCTGGTACTGGAAGTGAGGTAACTCCGTTTGCGGTAATCAGAGATAATTCTAGCAAGAGCAAAATTGCTTTTACAAGCCCCCATTTGCAACCTAATTTGGCAATACTGGACCCCAATTTTACACTAAGCTTGCCCCTAGGCTTAACCGCTTCGACAGGGATTGATGCACTTACTCATGCCATTGAAGCATACATTTCTACGATGCATAACCCAATTTCTGATGCTTATGCACTGCATGCTATTAGTTTAATCAAGGAAAGCCTGTCTATAGCAACAAACCATCCGGATGACCTAAATGCTCGCTATCAGATGATCGTGGCAAGTACGTTAGCAGGAGTCGCATTTGGAACGAGCATGGTGACTGTGGTTCATGCTTTAGCCCACGCGTTGGGCGGTTTATATGAGGTGCCACACGGCTATGCGAATGCTCTCTTCTTACCTGCTGGAATGTATTTGCAACTCGATGATGTTCCGGAGAGATTAGCAGATATTGCTCGTGCTTTGAGCGTTGATGTCTCAGGACTTAGTGATCGTGAGGCCGCCCTAGCGGGTATTGAGGCAGTTCGTAATCTAATCGCCGAATGCCAGTTACCTCAGCGCCTCCGGGACTTTAAGGTTCCGAAAGAAGAGCTGAACGAGTTGGCGGAAAAAACGATGGCTGATGGGAGTATTTTAGGGTGTGTGCGTTTTCCTGAACTCGAAGAAATTGAAGCACTATTGGAAAATATTTATTAGATTAAGGGGAGGTTTTAACGTTGGGTGTATTTAAAGATGCCGAACAGCTCTATCAGTGCATTGGTGGTTTACTGGAGATGGGAAAATCCAATACTGCCATGGCACAAAAGGTCAATAAAGCCGCATTAGTCACGAGATTTTACTATGAAGACCCTATTTCTCAGATTACGGTAGACTCCAAGTCACCCGAAGCCAATGGTTCCTATATCGTAACCTGTGGTGAGAGTGATGTTGTGCCCGATGTTCAAATGTATATGAAAGCTGACGTCGCTCATTTGTTCTGGTTTGGCAAGGTAAACCTCATGGCGGCGTTAGCGAAGGGTCAAATCAAGTCTAAGGGTCCGATCAGTAAGTCGTTGGCCCTTCTCCCCGCCATTAAACCTTCCTATGCCATGTACCCTGTACATTTGAAAAATATTGGTTTGGAAGAGCTGATTCGATAATTAAGAGGTGAGAGTAGATGCAAGGTTACTGTGGCAAAATTTTATGTGTTGACCTGATGACGAGAGAGATTTCCACCCTCGAATTGAGTGAAGAAGATCGAAGACAAGTACTTGGCGGAAGCGGACTGGGAGTTAAGCTTCTCTTAGACGAACTTGGCAGTAAGCTCGCCACCCTTGACCCGCTATCGCCTGAAAACCCACTCTACTTTCTAACGGGGCCCTTAGCGGGCTCAAATTTCCCAGGGACAAGCCGGATGGTGGTCTGCGCTAAATCTCCACTAACAGGAATTTGGGGAGAGTCTAATCTCGGAGGGACTGCGGCGGTGTACCTCAAGTCGCTGGGTTATGATGGGCTAAAGATATGTGGTCAAGCAAGTGTACCTTTGGTTCTTGAGGTGGGGGAAAGCGGTGCAGAACTTATCCCCGCTGGAGAATTGTGGGGTCTCGATACTTATTCCGTTGCGGATAAGTATGGGGGAGATCTGACTGGATATAAAAAGCCTGCGGTCATAACCATTGGGCAGGCTGGGGAAAATTTAGTCCCCTTTGCCGCGATAGTTCACAATAAGGGACATATCGCTGGACGCACTGGCATGGGAGCCATAATGGGAAGTAAGAAACTTAAAGCAATTGTGCTTAACTACAAACCCTCGCCGACCTATAATAAACCTCTCAAGCAAGAACTTGTCAACAAACTGAAAGAAAATATTATCATCCAAGCTATAGGAGCATTCGGTACCTTGGCGAGTCTGGATATGGGAATGATGCGGGGGGATGTGCCGATTAAAAATTGGACTCAGGGAGAATGGGATGAAGCAGAGCTAATCAACGGCGCGGCTATGGCGGATGGCATGCTCATTGGTCGAAAGAGTTGTCATGGTTGCCCAGTGGGCTGCAAACGTCATGTCAAAGTTGACGCTCTAGGGTATGAAGTGCCTCCTAGTCCTGGGCCAGAGTATGAAACGGTGGGAAGCTTTGGCACCATGTGCCTGATTGACGATCTATTCGTTATTGCCAAGGCCAATGAATTATGTAACCGCTATGGACTCGATACCATAACCTGCGGATCTACCATAGCCTTTGCTTTAGAAGCCTTTGAATTGGGACTAATCACATGCTCTGAATGTGACAATCTGGACTTGACCTGGGGCAACGGAGAAGTGGTCCTAAAACTCGTGGAAAAAACAGCCTTCAGGGACGGTTTTGGCGGTCGCTTGGCACAAGGGAGCTGGTCTCTGGCTCAAGAATTGGGAAGTGTTGCCCAAAAGCTGGTTACTACAGTCAAAAAATTGGAAGCACCCATGCATGACCCTCGTGGTACGCATGGTCTGGGATTGGCTTATGCTACGGGGTATCGGGGAGCCTGTCATGTGAGTTGCCGTACTATGTCTGTGGAACAAGGGATTTGCCTATACTTAGAACTGGGACTTGATGGCACATATGATGGTCTAAGTAGTGAAGGAAAGGCCGAGATCGTCAAAGTATCTCAAGACCTAGGCTCGGTTTTAGGAGGAGCTTCTATCATTTGTGAACTGGCAGGTAACGGTTTCAACGAAGAAGACCTCCGTTTAATGCTAAGTTCAGCGACTGGTTTAGATTATAAGCTGGAGGAGCTTTTAGTGATCGGAGAGCGTATTTGGATTTTAAAAAGAGTCTTTAACCTTCTCTGTGGGTTGAAAGCAGAGGATGATACGTTGCCAGAAAGATTAACCACCCCACTAGAGAGTAGTGGCCCGACTGAAGGCACAGTTCCAGATATATCGCAGATGCTGGAACAGTTCTATGCCCTGCGCGCGTTGGATCGAAATGGAGTACCAACTCTGAATAAACTAGAAGAACTAAGTATTGAGAAATACTATAATCTTGTTGTTCAAAAATGCTAGAGTCAATATCCGTTAGGGTGAATTACGTCGGTTATCTGCGTGAAGTAACGGGTGTCAGCAGCGAGGTCTTTGACGTGAGAGATCATAGCCTGGCCAATATCCTTGGAATAATCACCGATAAATACCCCTCCCTTTCGGTAAATATTCTGCGCTGTGCGATTAACCAAAAACTTGTTCATTCTAGCGAGTATGCAATGACTTTATTAACGTTGGATTCTGATCTTAAGGTGCTTATTGCAACTGGTGGTGGTTAAGCAACTTTTTGGTTCTTGTTTTGTATGATTTCTTGATCAAACCTCCATAATAAAGAAAACCCCTCATATTATTTACTTAGGTGCCCTTCAAGGAAGGCACCTAAGAGATGAGGTTTTCGGCTAATTTCGTAAGGAGGTTACTCATGCATTCTAATGAAACAGTATCCCATGAGGAATTGAATAATGCTCCCTTATCTAATCTAAAAGACTTAGGACAAATTAACATTCCTGAAGCAACTGAAAGAATTTACTGTTTATCCATCATTGGTCAAATCGAAGGACATCAAATCTTACCTCCCCAATCTAAGACGACCAAATATGAGCATATTATCCCACAATTGCTTGCAGTTGAGCAAAACCCTAAAGTGGAGGGAATTTTAGTAATATTGAACACAGCAGGTGGAGATGTCGAAGCAGGATTGGCAATCGCTGAAATGTTAAGTAGTTTAAGTAAACCATCTGTTTCATTAGTACTTGGCGGTGGTCATAGTATTGGAATCCCAATAGCTGTTAGTTGTACAAAAAGTCTTATTGCGCCTACTGGAACGATGACGATTCACCCGATTCGGTATACAGGCTTGGTAATTAACGGCCATCAACAGTTTGATTATTTACGTAAGATGCAAGAACGGATCGATCAATTTATCTATTCACATTCGCAAATAAGTAAAGAAAAATTAGAACAATTCATGTTCACGACCGGAGAATTAGCCCAAGATATTGGAACAATTCTGATAGGGCAAGAAGCTGTTGATGCCGGATTAATTCAAGCAGTTGGTGGGGTGAAGGAAGCCTTTAATGAACTCAATATCTTAATCTCAGAAACTAAGTCAGAATAGAGCTCACTTAACAGGAAAAAGCGGCGAAAGCCGCTTTTTAAATGTTTTAGGCCATTATTAAATTTAACATAACTAAGACTTCATTCAATTTTGTTTATAATAATATGGGATAGCAAAAAGCGAACAGCTACCAAGTTTTTAAGCCTATTTTTGATTAAAAAAAGGATTACGTCTATTTTTGTGGAATTTATAATTGAGTAATTAAAAACTTATGTTTGGGGGTTGTTCTGTGGCGAAAACACAAAAACGCCGCAAGATGAATACGTTGGTGAACTCGAAAGTAGGCACCTTAAAAGAGACAATACGCAATGAGGTTATCGGAGTTTTTGTGGTTGGAATGGCTTGCTTAGGATTAGTTGCACTATATTCCGACAGAAGTGGCGTAGTCGGTGGACAAATAAAACAGCTGTTAACAGTTCTGGCTGGAGGTGGACGGGTTTGTATTCCCATAATGGTAGGTGCCTGGGGCCTCGCTTATATGAATCAGCGTATTCCCCGCTTAGGGGCCAGAGTTATTGGAGCAATCCTTCTTTGGCTTGTTTTACTTGGGCTTCTTCACCTCCAGTTACCGGGCATAGAGGCATTTTCCAGAACGGATATCTTTAATGAAGGAAAACTTGGACATGGTGGTGGTATTGTCGGTGCTGGAGTTACTGCCCTGTTAATAACTACAATCGGCATACTTGGTAGTTACGTTGTCTTAATTATGACTGCATTTATGGGAGCCCTAATGATTACAAACCGTTCTCTGATTCGAGGCGTACAGGAAGTGGGTCATGCAGGTAAAGAATCAGGATTATGGATGAAACACCAAATGAATGATTTCATTGATGTCTTAAAGAGTTCTGAGGACGAGAACCCTGATGACAAGGACTCTGTTTTGCAGGGCGATTTAAAAACAGAAGATAAAAGACCTAAGAAAATGAGCTCTCCAACAAAGGGAAAAACCCTAGCTTTAGACCCTGACGTTGTTGAACGACCACTTGTCATTAAAACTCTTGAAGATCAAAATTATCTTCCTGCTGAAACTAACGTTCCGAAGGGACAGTTAGGTTTTGAAAAGCTGTATGGTGGAGCGCATTCTAATACAATTATTCCACCTGGAAAGGTGACAAGTACTCCTGTTTCTCGTCAGACCCGTGAAGATGGGAATTTTCAACTTCCTCAACTTGCATTATTGAATAAAGGAATAAAGATTAAGAATCCAAGACTTAATAAGGACTTAGCAGATAATGTAAAAATATTAGAGGAAACGTTGGCTAGTTTCGGTGTAAAGATCAAGGTGACTCAAGTTACTCAAGGACCTGCAGTCACGCGTTATGAAGCACAACCTGCACCCGGGGTAAAAGTAAGTAAAATAACCAATTTGGCTGATGATATTGCACTTAGCCTCGCTTCTGCTGACGTACGTATTGAAGCACCCATTCCAGGGAAGTCAGTCGTAGGAATTGAGGTCCCTAATAAAGAGATTGCTATGGTTCACTTTCGAGAAGTCCTAGAAACACCAGAATTTCAAGAGACTACGAGTAAGCTAGCAATGTGTTTAGGTAAAGATATTACAGGGACTCCTGTGATTGCAGATTTAACAAAGATGCCCCATCTCTTGATAGCAGGGGCTACTGGCTCTGGAAAATCAGTCTGTATTAATACTCTGATTCACAGTATATTATTTAAAGCTCGCCCGGATGAAGTGAAGTTTTTATTAGTTGATCCTAAAATGGTTGAATTGGCTAACTATAATGGGATCCCCCATCTGATTGCCCCTGTTGTGACGGATCCTAAGAAAGCTGCAGGTGCATTAAAGTGGATTGTGACTGAGATGGAGACCCGTTATGAACTGTTTGCAGCAGCCGGTGTAAGAGATATCGTCCGTTACAACTTTTTGCGTACTCAGGATAAGCATGACGAACATCCTCCCTTACCGTATGTCGTTGTAATCATCGATGAGTTGGCGGATTTAATGATGGTGGCACCCGGTGATGTTGAAGATGCGATATGCCGCCTAGCTCAAATGGCTCGTGCTGCAGGGATTCACCTGATTGTAGCGACCCAACGTCCATCCGTCGACGTGATCACAGGTATCATTAAAGCGAATATTCCTTCCCGAATTGCCTTTGGAGTTTCGTCTCAAACGGACTCAAGAACTATTCTAGATATGAACGGAGCAGAAAAATTATTAGGTCGCGGAGATATGCTTTATTATCCCATGGGCGCGAGTAAACCGTTGCGCGTACAGGGATGTTATCTAGGCGATAAAGAAGTGGAAAATGTCGTTACCTTCTTACAAAATCAAGCTAAGCCTGAATACCAAGAAATCCCGAATATGGAGCTTGGCAATACTAAAACTGAGGCATTAGAAGATGAACTGTTTTATCAGGCAGCACAATTATTCATTGAAGGAGGAACTGCTTCTGTCTCTCTTTTGCAACGACGCTTACGGATTGGGTATACTCGAGCAGCTCGGTTAATGGATTTTCTAGAAGACAAAGGGGTTGTCGGGGGATATGAAGGCTCTAAACCTCGGGAAGTACTCATGACCAGAGGACAGTTTGAACTAAAGTTCGGCCAATGGAGAGATGAACTTACTCACTAGTTGCATAATGCTGCTGTAGCATTTATGATTAGACTGTAATATACAGCCAAATTGGAAGGAATTAAGCATGATTAAGGAGATTAGTGTCCAAGATCTTAATACTCTAGATCAACCAGTACTTGTCGATGTGCGCTCGGAGGGAGAATTTACTGAGGCAACGATTCCAGGTGCAGTTAATATTCCTCTGTTTAATAACGATGAACGTGCTCAGGTAGGCACAACCTATACCCAAATGACCCCAAGTTTGGCTCGTGAACTGGGCTTGAGTATTGTTAGTCCAAAACTACCGAAAATAGTCAAAAAGATAGAAGAATTATCGAAACAGGGTCCACTCGTACTATTCTGTTGGAGAGGTGGCATGCGGAGTAAGTCCCTGGCGACGGTGGTTGAATTAATGGGCATTCCTATCTACCGATTAACAGGGGGGTATAAAGCATACCGCAACCAAGTTCTTGATTATTTTGAAGCGAAGCTTCCTTACAAAGTTGTGGTACTGCGTGGCAATACAGGGGTTGGAAAAACGGATCTTTTGGGAAAGTTACGAGCCGAGGGGTATCCAGCGATTGATCTTGAGAAACTAGCGAATAATCGTGGATCTGTCTTTGGTGCTATGGGTCTAGGGGAACCTCCATCCCAAAAAAAATTTGAAGGCTTATTGTATGAGGAGCTTGTATCGTTAAGCAACTTCCCTTACATTATAGTAGAATGTGAGAGTAAACGTATTGGTCGTGTTACTCTACCCCTCAGTTTTTATACTGCGATGCAAGAGGGGATTCAAGTCTTACATTGCGATTCATTGACTAATCGAGTTCAGCGTCTATTGAAAGAGTATGCAACAGTGCCTAATGCGCTTCAGGAAATTAGAATCGCATTGGAAAGACTGGTTAAAACATTGGGTCATGTTAAAGTTCGAGAGTTACTTGTATTAATAGAGTCAGGCCAATTGGATGTTTTTACAGAGCGCTTACTTGTCGAGTACTATGACAAGCTTTATGCCTATCCGAATGAACCAAGCTCAGATTATGCATTTTATGTGAATTATCAAGAGCCTGTTAGGGCGGTGAGGGAGCTGGAATGCTATCTTGATGAGAAGGTGGCCCAACCAAGCGGAGAATCTGCTGTATTTGGAATACGTTATTCAGCAAAATAAACCAGGATTACTCGGAGGCGTGACGACATTGATTGGCATGCTGGACCTTAATATTTTATCGGTCACGGGAATTGGTCACACTCGAAGGGGGCTTCTATTACAAGCTCAATCGGAAGCCAAAGTTAGAGTGCTTCAGGAAGCCCTGATGGAAGTGGAGGCCATAAAGCTCACGGCATTTCGCCCGCCTACTTTGTCTGATCGAATCGCGTTACGACATGGCAAGCGTTTAGACATGGCTGAGATAAATCCTCCAACTTATCGTTTTGTGCGTGAAGACTTAGGTGTGCTGGTTGACTTTCTAGGAGATACTCTAGTAGAAGGTGGAAATCGCATTATCGGGATACGAGGGATGCCCCGGGTGGGGAAAACGGAAGCCGCTATTGCGGCTTGCGTGTATGCTAATAAACGCTGGATTTTATTGTCTTCGACGATCATTCGTCAAACAATACGGACTGACTTATTACTTGATGAAGCAGAGGATAGTATTTTTCTAATTGATGGAATTACAAGTACATCGAGGGGAAATAATGAACATTGGGCGTTAATACAGAAAGTATTTGACATGCCAACACTCAAGATTATCGAACATCCAGATGTTTTCCAACGAGATGGACGTTTGAAAATTGACTTTGATATTATGATTGAAATCCGACATCATAAGGAAGATTTAATTAAAATTGAAGATATCTCCATGAGTTTTAATTCGTTTGATTTGAGCTAATGGAGAGAAAAGGAGGATTTATAAATGGCAGGAGAAGGACAATTGCTCCAGGCCGCTAGAGAAGAAAAACAATGGAGTTATACCTATACTGAGGAAATCACAAAAATCCGCGTTCGTTATATTCAAGCCCTTGAGGAGGAAAAATATGAGGTTCTTCCAGGTGCGACGTATGTAAAGGGGTATTTAAGAACCTATTCAAAACTATTGGGTTTAAATTCAGATGAAATTATCGCACTATATAATTCCTCGGCAAAGCTTGAGCCTATCTCAGTTCTTGAATCACCGAGATCAATGGTAAAAGTTCGCCCCCGTTGGCTAAGGCCAGCGATCGTTGGGAGTATGGCGATTTTAGGCATCGCGTTGGTCATCGCTATTGCCTCCCTTACACAGGCCGGAAACAAAATTGCTAATTCCCCATATGACCCGCCAATTTTGCCTAGTCCACCACAAATTGAGAAGACTACTCCAGCACCTAGTGTCCCGGAAGTTACTAACCCTGCGAACGTTGTCGCAACGACCCAGGATGGCTTAACCATGCAACTAGTTTTTACTCAACCTTGTTGGATATCGGTTCGAGTTGATGGAGAGCCTTCATTGCAAGGTACATTTACCGCAGGAACGACCAAAGAAGTTAAAGGGACAACCAAAATCGAACTGGTCAAGGTTGGTAATGCAGGCGGTCTCTCGATTACTTTGAACGGTAAAGCATTGCCGAGTTTAGGGAAATCAGGCGAAGTAATTAGCAATGTCGTTTTAACGCAAGAATACTGGGATCAACTATGATATATTCAAGATAAAGGAGCGTTTGTTTTGGCTAAAGATTCTTCATTTGATATTGTTTCCAAGGTAGATATGCCGGAGGTTGAGAATGCCCTTCAACAGGCCCAGAAAGAACTCGCGAATCGATTTGATTTTAAGAACAGCAAATCATCCATGAAGCTCGAAGGAGAAATGATTGTTTTAATTTCAGATGATGACTTCAAATTGTCTAACGTTGTCGACATTCTAGAAAGTAAACTTGTTAAGCGAGGGGTTTCCTTGAGAGCGTTGGAGTATGGGAAGTCTAAGCCGGCAGCAGGGGACACAGTTAGGCAGGAAGTTAAACTGGTTCAGGGGATTGCCCAGGAAAAGGCAAAGCTTATTAACAAGGTTCTTAAAGACAATAAGATAAAAGTCGTTAGTTCCATCCAGGGTGAGGAGATTCGAGTTTCTGGCAAAAACAAAGATGACCTCCAAGCTGTTATTGCCCTTTTGCGCAAGGAAGATTTTGGTATAGAATTACAGTTCATCAACTTCCGATAATAATTGGAGGCTCCTACGTCTCACTAGGTGAAATTTCTAGAAATATTTCAAAAGTGCTTGGCAAATTATGCCAAGCACTTTTGCGGAATTGGCAGTTTTAATCAACGAAAAAGTTTCTGTTAAAGCATTATAGAATGCTGAGTTATGTTGACTAATGTTGATTTTGAGATAAAGGATAAAATCCCAGACAGTATATATCTCCTTAATACAAGAAATTTGCAGGAAAATGTCGAACCAATATAGAATA
>JUEG02000583.1_pt1 | contig 13954 bp, 14 predicted proteins | sample 432341 | NCBI WGS metagenome assembly JUEG02 (sample SAMN02953476, study PRJNA257561) | rock porewater metagenome | biome: terrestrial; feature: Opalinus Clay rock; material: porewater; isolation source: Opalinus Clay rock BIC-A1 borehole | place: Switzerland: Mt Terri URL, St-Ursanne ...
GTAAAGGAACGATAAGCCGTGGTGTTTATGGGAGCAATTGGGGTGATTTGGAGTAGATTAAGATTTGGATCGACAATACTTCCTCCCAAGGAGTAATTATAGGCAGTACTACCGGCCGGTGTTGCAACAAGTATACCGTCTCCACTGAACTTTTCTAAAAAGTTGTCATCCAGGGATATATTTAAATGTATTGTCCTTGAATTCGCTTCCTTAATAGCAATTTCATTTATAGCAAGGAAATCAAAACAGCTGGATTTTGTGCAAATAGTGGCTTCTAATAGCTGTAATTCTTGTAATATATAATCTCCCTTTTGATACTTAAAAATAAATTCATCTAATTGGTATGGAGATAATTCTTGGAAGAAGCCTAGATGTCCGGTATTTACACCTATAACCGGAATTGTAGGAAAGTTGTACTTATGAAGAGTATGTAAGAATGATCCGTCTCCTCCAATACAAATGATGAGGTCAGCATGAGAATCGAATTCATTAGCTATAGTAAAGCCATTCTTTTCAAGCTTTTGCTTTAATACTCTACTGGTTTCCTTAGATAAAGGCTTGTCATTTGACACGACATGAATAACCCGAGCTTTATTAATGGACATATCAATCCCCCATTTTCCAGTTAAAAGACTTTGATTTTATTTTATCATATTCTAAAGCTCTAAACTAGATTTTAGATTAAAGCTACTATTTAGTATTGACAATTTTTTTGAAAGTAGGCTAAATTAATGGATGAAGGGAAATATTATTAATAATAAAAAGTGAAAAGAGGTGAATTTATGGCTCCACTGGTGGTAACGGCAGCAATTATCAGGAGAAATAATAAAGTATTATTAGCTCAAAGGGACAAAAATTCAAAGCACCCCTTGAAATGGGAATTTCCAGGAGGAAAGCTGGAAGAAGGGGAAAGTCCGGAGATGTGTCTTAAAAGAGAGATAAGAGAAGAGTTGAATCTAGATATAGATGTTAAGGATATCTTCAAAGTGGTTTATCATGAATATCCTGAAAGAGCGATATTACTTCTCTGCTATTTATGCGATCCCTCGGATGGAGAGGTATTACCCCTAGAATGTAATGACTTTAGATGGATTGACGTTGAACAGATACATAAGTTTTCTATTGTGGAAGCTGATATTACAGTTGTAGAAAAAATCGAAGAGCTTGGAGCTAAAATTTTTAAAGTTTGACGCATTGAGAGATAATACATATAATAGTGATTACAATAATGCTTAAGATAGTGGGTGAACTAGTGGCGCATAGAGACAACATACAAAGTTCAAATAAGTTATTCTTTATTATAGATGATGAACATAAGGATTTGGAGTTAAAGGAAATACTTTACGATAAAATGAAGCTATCCAGTAGGCTCGTGAGGAAGTTAAAAAGGAATAAAAATATTTTGGTTAATGGAAACAAGATTCCCTTTCATGCAAAGATGAGGAAGGGTGATATTGTAGTCGTAATCATGCAAGAGGAACCAAATCAGTTTGAACCAGAAAATATTCCCTTAGATATTGTCTATGAAGATATTGATCTACTAATTATTAATAAGGAACCTGGTATAGTGGTCCATCCAACGAAGGGTCATCCTGTGGGTACTTTGGCTAATGCACTGGTTTATTATATGGAACAAAAGGGAGAACAGTTTAAAATAAGATTTGTTAACCGGTTAGATCGGGACACCTCAGGACTGGTTATTGTTGCAAAGAATCCTTTCACTCAGCAGGAGCTATCAAAGCAAATGCAGGAGGATAAGGTGGAAAAACACTATCTTTCTGTGGTTAAAGGCATTATCCAAGCTGAAAAAGGTACGATTGATGCTCCAATAGGTCGTTCGGACCCTGATGATATCACTAGAAAGGTTTATGATGAAGGACAGCACTCTGTAACCCATTATGAAGTTATTCAAAGATTAAAGGAGGCTACATTAGTAAGATTGAGACTAGAAACAGGTCGAACCCACCAGATTCGTGTACATATGGAACACATTGGATATCCCTTGATAGGGGATAGCTTATATGGATACGTGGATGAGGAACTTATAGGAAGACAGGCTCTCCATGCAGAAAGCTTGGTTTTCTATCAGCCTAGAACAAATGAAAGAATACAAATCAAGGCTGGCATGCCTCAGGATATGAAGGAATTAATATCTAGATTGTCATATGCTTAATAATACCAGGGAAATTATGAATATTTTTGTTGCAAACGCATCGATTATTATGTAAAATAGAATATGTATTAAAGAAACGGGGCTATAGCGCAGCTGGGAGCGCGCCTGACTGGCAGTCAGGAGGTCAGGAGTTCGATCCTCCTTAGCTCCACCATGTTAAAAGCTACATTTTATCTCTTGTTTAAGGGGTGAAATGTAGTTTTTTTATTAAAATAAATATGCAATTCTTGAAGAAACAGGATTTTTATAATATCAATAAAACGGTATAAAAACAAATATTATGTTGAAAGCATAGGTTTGGCGTGCTATAATATATGAACGCATACAAAAAAATACATTTATTTAGCTTGGAAATTGAGATAAATGGTGCATGGAGGGTGTTTAATGACAAAAGGACAAATTGAATCGAAATTAAGCGAAGCAATTAGTAAATTTGAGATTGAACACATGGGTAGAGGTCCAGAAAAAATTCGGACAATTATCTTTCAAGATTTAATAATAATAAGGCTTAAAGGATTTTTGAGTAAATCAGAGAAAAGTTTGGCTAAAAATAAGGAAGGTATTGATCTAATAAAAAAAGTTAGAACTGCTTTATTTGAAAATGCACGAGAAAGTTTAGAAGAAACTATAAAATCTGTAGTTGATGTGAATATAGTAAGTACTTATTCTGATGTCAGCACCAAAACAGGTGAAAAAATCATAGCTATAGTTGTAGATCAAGATATTGAAAAAAATTTAATAAAGTAATGTTGGAAGACACATTGAAGGGTTAATGACCAGTCAAAGAGTAAGCCAATAGCAACAACTCTGAAGAGGAGTTTTGCTATTGGCTTTTTTATTTTAATTAGGATGGTGAAAGTATGAATGCAAAAGAAATATTAAAATTGAACCCGCCATCAACCATTGGTATTGTAGGGGGAGGACAACTAGGAAGAATGTTGGTGCTGGAAGCAAAGAGGATGGGATATAACGTAATTGTATTGGACCCCAAAACGAATTCTCCAGCAGGACAGGTTGCTGATGAGCAAATCACAGCTGATTTTAGAGATTTAACTGCCTTGAGAGAGTTATCCGTAAAAACTGATGTAATAACATATGAATTCGAGCATATTGATGTAGAATTGCTTAGATCGATAGAAAATGATGGTTATAAAATATATCCATCAGCTAATACGCTCAGAATGATTCAAAATAAATATATACAAAAAACCATATTAAAAAATACAGGAATCGAAGTGCCAGATTTTTATTTGGTTGACAACCTAAATGAATTGACGAACGTATTTTATAAGCTTAATCAAAAAATTGTATTAAAAACGTGTACAGGTGGTTATGACGGCAAGGGAAATATTGTAATAAAGGATATTAGTAAACTTGAAGGAGCATATAAAGAGTTCGGCAATCATGAAGTGCTGGCTGAAGAATTTATTAATTATACAAAGGAAGTATCAATAATTATTGCCAAGAATTACGAAGGTATAACTTTTTATCCCATAGCAGAGAATGTTCATAAAAATAGCATTCTAATAAATTCACTCGTACCAGCAAATATCTCAAATGAAATTGAAAACAGAATCAGGAATATAGCTGAAAAGGTTGTTGAGGAATTAGACGATTATGGTGTGTTTTGTATAGAGTTTTTTATTGATTCCAATTTAAATGTTTTAGTGAATGAAATTGCTCCAAGACCACACAATTCAGGTCACTACACAATTGAAGGTTGTATTACTTCACAATTTGAACAACTTATTAGGATAATAACAGGAATGCCATTAGGTTCAACGAAATTAAGATTACCGTGTGCCATGTATAACATATTGGGAAATGACTGTATTAATGGAAAATATTATGTTAGTGGTGTTGGATCAACTCTAAATATTAAGGATTGCCATTTGCATTTATATGGAAAATCAGAATCCAAGCACCTAAAAAAAATTGGACATATAACCGCATTGGGTAATTCAGTAGAGGATGCAGATATGAAAGCGAAAAAGGCGCTAAATAGTATAAAAATTGATTTTTTAAGTAGTATGTAAAATGTGAAAATATCCATGCTGTATGGCGACACAACATCCTGACAACGCTGATAAATATATTACAATTCAACTAAAGCCAGAGGAAGCAACTCAAGGATTAATTTGTCAAGAAGATGGAAATGTCATATGGAATGATTTCATCGGTTTTAGCTGTACTGATTTTTTGCAATTGACAAATCACTTAAGTGGGGAGAATTGAATAAAATAGAAATTGCTCCAATTTTAAACTGCAAAAACTGGAGGGGAAGAAATAGAATGAATGATAAAAAAAGCGAGAATGTTGTTGCACCCATAGTTGGAATTATTATGGGGAGCGAGTCAGATTTAAAAGTAATGAAAATGGCTGCATTAGTTATGGAAGAATGTAATATTCAATATGAAATAAAAGTTGTATCAGCCCATAGAACACCGGATAGAATGTATGAATATGCAAAAAATGCTAAAAAAAGAAACTTAGAGGTTATTATTGCTGGCGCAGGAGGGTCGGCACATTTACCGGGAATGATAGCTTCCATGACAAATTTGCCTGTAATAGGGGTACCAGTTAAATTAAAGGAACTAGAGGGGCTAGATTCTTTGCTGTCAATAGTACAAATGCCAGGAGGAATACCAGTAGCTACAGTTGGAATTAACAATGCAAAAAATGCAGGTATTCTTGCTGCCAGAATATTAGGTATAAAACATCCAACTATAAGCGAAAATTTGGAGAGATATACTAAAAGAGTAAAAGAAAGCGTAGTATACGATTTGGAAGATAGACTGAAAGAAAGTTGGGATTTGGATGAAACAAAAACTAGGTGGACAAAATAATATCCAATCCAGATTTAGATGGGTATATGTATTTTTAGGAATTATAATTATGATGTGCTTGGGAACTGTATATTCATGGAGTGTTTTCAGGCTTCCCATTGAGAAGTTGCTTAATGTAGGTTCTACACAAAGCGGACTTCCTTATATGACAGCTTTGGCATTTTATGCATTCTTCATGTTTTTAACGGGCAGGTATTTAGACAAATATAATCCTAGGCTTATCATTTTAACAGGCGGGCTCTTAGTATCATTGGGGTGGATATTTTCTGCATATGCACCTAACATATATGTTCTGACCCTCACATATGGAATCATAAGCGGTTCAGGGGTGGGAATAGTTTATGGCGCCCCCATGACAGTAGTAGCTAAATGGTTTCCTGAAAAAAAAGGCTTAGCGGTAGGTCTTGTATTGGTAGGATTTGGGCTGTCACCATTGATCACAGCTCCATTAGCAAGAAATTTAGTGGAAAATTATGGAGTTATGAAAACATTTCTAATATTAGGAATATCTTTTGGAGTTATAATACCCATACTTTCATATCCATTTAAATACCCCTCTGAGTTAGATGATAGGGTTTTAAAAGCTACTATTAGTATAAAAAATAGTGTAAATGTCATGAATACTTCAAATATGATTAAGTCCAAGAATTTTAAAGGGTTGTATTTCAATTTTATAATTGGAACGATGATTGGATTGATGTTAATTGGAATGACAAGTAATATTGGTATTGAATTAATTGGACTATCACCAAAGAATGTTACTTTGTTGATGGCTCTATTTGCGATTTTTAACGGTATAGGGAGACCTGTATTTGGTTGGCTTACGGATAAACTGTCCTCAAAAAAAGCCATGTTCATTTCTTACGGATTAATTATTTTTTCAGCAATATTAATCTTGTTTGCAAATGAAGGGAGTGTGGTGTTATTTTCTATATCATTTTCAATCTTTTGGTTTAATCTTGGTGGGTGGTTATCCATAGCACCTGCTTCAACACTCTCAATGTATGGAACAAAACATTATAGTCAGAACTATGGTGTCGTTTTCACCGCATATGGTATTGGAGCTATTATTGGGGTCGTGACATCGGGTGTGTTGATAGATGTCCACAGGAATTATCATTTCCTATTTTATTATGTATTGGCGTTATGTTTAATAGGTATGTTGTTAACTTCAAAACTTATTAGTGATAAGTGATTTCATTTTGTTAAAGAAAAATTATCCTTATGGTTTTTTATTTTGACACGGAACTCCGGCTTGACATAGACCACAGCCTAGAAAATAATCACCTCTAATAATGTCAGATGGCCAGTATTTTTCTGCAAAAACAGTTTCATAAGCATCACAAGAATCTTTATTATGTCCCTCAAATGTGATTGAGTTAACAGGACAACGTTTAATGCAAGCTCCACAGCTGCCATTTCTATAGTATAAACACCACTCGTTATAGGATGTATATGGTCTTTCGGTCGGTATAAGAGGGGCTTCAATAATCAATGATGAAATACGTATGGCCTTTCCTTTTTCTGTGATTAGTCCATCGGAAAGTCCAAATGTACCTAATCCTGCAAAATAAGCAATATGTCGATGAGACCATTTAGAAACAAGTCCTAATGTTTCTGATTTTGCCGTACTAAATTCTGGCTGTAGATCTATGGAAACGGTTCGTATACCAATATATTCTAAACTATTGACAAGTTTTCCGCTGAATTCTTTAATCAGGGGTTCCCATTCCCCTCTTGATACAATCCATTCCCTAGAAGGGCATTTTGTTTCTTTGGATTGAGCCTGTTTTGTTTCCATTGTTTGAGGGAACACCATAGAAATCACCCTTAAGTTTTCCTTTAAAACATGTCCTGGATATTTCAATTTAAAAGCTTCCTCTGGGCTCCAATGAAATTGCCCTATATGTTCCTTTAGAAAGTCATAATACGGGTCGTCTCCCACCGCTACTCCGATAATAGGTCTTTCCCACATCAGTGAATCTGGTCTTCCCAATGTTGAAAAGTTATTTTTTTCTAATGAATCAAATGTCTCATAAATCATTTGTTCTATATCACTATTGTTAATTTTAATCATATTGTTGCCTCCTAGAAATGCTATTTTTTAATATGGCTAAGACTATTTAAGAATATAATTTTGATGTAACATTAATGACATATTACTATAACGTAGGGGAAGTTTCAATATCTAAAGAAGATTTGTTTCCAAGACACAAACTTTAGTTGACTCTTCGCTGTACGGATAATATGATCCAATGTCCTTCTGATGTGTGTACAAAACAGTATAGATGAGTGTATGAATTATGAAATTTGTATAGTATAATATTTATATATAATTTTTTCAAAAGGGGTTCATATGAATGTTATAAAAAGGTTTAATATATATGCGGGACTGCCTCATTCCATCTATATATTGTTCATGGTTAGAATTATCAATTCCATGGGGAATTTTGTATACCCATTTTTAACTTTCTTTCTTATAGAAAGACTAGGACTTAGTGGGCAGGAAGCAGGTCTGTATTTTTTGTTTGCAGCTTTTTCTCAAGGGATAGGCTCAATTATAGGAGGAAAGCTTACGGATTCCTTCGGACGAAAAAATTTAATGATAGTATTTCAAGGGTTATCTGGTATTTGCTTTGTGCCCAGTGTATTTATAGGGAATTCAATGTGGATACCCAGACTATTAATTTTATCTGGAATGTTTGCAGGAGCAGCACAATCTGTTAACTCAGCTATGGTAAATGATCTTACCAATAAAGAAAACAGGAAGCAGGCATTTTCTTTATTATACTTGGGTGTGAATATTGGCTTTGCCATTGGACCTACTATTGCTGGCTTTTTATACTACAATCACACGAACTGGATTTTTATAGGGAATGCATCCTCGATATTTATATCGATTATATTACTATTTATCTTCGTAAAAGAAACAATGCCCGAGATTGTAGCGGTTGATGAAGAGAATAATACTGATGCTAGTGAAGCAGCTGAAGAGGGGGGAGTTATAAAGGTCCTATTGAAAAGACCTATTCTGATATTTTTTATGCTGGGAAGAACTATAAATCAGTTTGTTTATTCCACCATTGGCTTTGCTTTACCTATACAGCTTATTAGTACATTCGGCAGTGAGGTAGGACCAAAGAATTTTGGTTATTTAATGTCTTTTACTGGTGTGGTAATAATACTTTTTACAGTCCCGATAACTAAATTAACTATGGGATATAGGCCTCTTATAAACATTGCCTTAGCAGGTTTTTTCTATGCCATCGGATTTGGTATGATAAGATTTATTGATATTTTCATCCTATACTTAGTGTCAGCATTAATTTTCACCCTAGGAGAGATATTAGAAGCCACGAATAGCGGCGTATATATCGCAAACCATTCTCCTATTACCCATAGGGGTAGGTTCAATGCCATAATCCCATTTGTCTATGGTTTAGGTAATGCATTAGGACCCTACGCATTTGGAAAACTAATTGATAAGCATGGCTTAGATATCCTTTGGAATCTATGCTTTATATTAATGATGTTCTCTGGTTTATACATGCTGGTCTTAAATTCCTTTGAAGTGAAAAAACAAATAAAGTCACGAAAGCAGCAATCATTTATCTAACAAGGAAAATAAAGAGTAGATTTTTCTAAAGTCAAAACAGTAAAGATATCTAATAGGCATAACTAAAGGTCATTAGCTCCACCAAAGGCAATAAACACAGTTCAATTTAAAAGTTGGACTGAGTTTTTTTATAATCCAAGAAATATAAAAAAGCTTGTCTACTGTAAAAAGTAATAAAATAGCCAAGGGTTTTAATCCTTACTATTCTATCAATAATTTACTTTATATCATTCAGGGGATGATTTCAGAACTTTTAGAGTCAGTTGAAGCAAAGTATGTTCCTATTATCATAATAAATAAAGCAATAAAGAATGAAGTTGCTGGGATTTGTTTAAATATTAAAAGAGACAGCCCTGCTCCAATAAAGGGTGCGATAGCATAATAGGTACTTGTTTTTGCTGCCCCAAGCTCTCTTTGCGCCAAGACATAGAAAAATATGCTTAGTCCATATGCTACAAATCCAAGAATGAGAGCTATGAATGTATAAAGGATAGAAGTCGGATACTCACCTAATGTAAGGGCGATTATCAATGAGCCTGTACCAGAGAACATCCCTTTTATGACCACTATTTGAAGTGGATCTTTCACTGATAGCTTTCTTGTACAATTGTTTTCCAATCCCCAGCTTATACATGCTAAAACTATAAAAAGTGATCCGTATGAAAAGGATAAGCTACTGTTGATATCTTCAACTGACAAAATAATGCTCGATATAGTTATTAATGCAATGGCAAACCATAAACGCTTAGTAACAGTTTCTTTGAATAGGAACAATGCAATAAGAGAAGTAGCTACAATCTCAAAATTATTAAGCAAAGATGCATTTTCAGGCGTTGTCAAAGCAAGTCCGAACATTAATAAAATGGGGGCAGCAATATCCAGAATAATCATACCTGTAATAAAAGGAAGTTCTGCTTTTGTCAATTTGTTTTCTGTTCTTACAGATTTATTTATTTTCAGATAAAGGCCTATAATAGCCATTCCAAGACCAGCGCCGAGATACAATAGTGCAGCCATTAGAGTAGGTGGTATTTCATTTAAGAGTATTTTTGATATGGGTGTACTGATTGCATATAAAGCTGCAGCCAATATAGCTGCAAATATTGAAGCATTATGTTTTGTATTCAAGTTTGATGCCCTACTTTCTATTTTATAAATTTGTCAATTGCGTCATTCAAATCATCAAGTACCTTTGTATCTGCATTTTCTATTGCATTTACAATGCAATGGTTAATATGATCTTGTAAAATTACCTTTCCAACATTGTTAATAGCTGATTTGACAGCAGCTATTTGAATCAAAACTTCGCTACAGTCACGTCCATCTTCAACCATTTTTTTAACGGATTCTAAATGACCTATAGCTCTTGAAAGTCTGTTGACTACTGCTTTCGTATTTTCATGAACATGTTCATGCATAAAAACATCTCCTTAATTGGTATCCCCCATACGGGGATATGATTCTTCTATTCTAGCATTAGGAACAGATTTTTACAACTAATTCAAATTTATTTTCATCAGTTGTAACTGCCAATTATTCTAGATTCCAACCCAACCTCAATGAGTACCTGAAGGTAAACAACCGTGCTGCCGTGTATGACTCATATTTCCTTTATGTATTACAGGTAATAATAACTTTTATAATTGAAATAATCCTATGGATGGGTGCAAAAGAAAGCAGCAATCATTTATCGAACAAGGAATCTAAGAAAGGTATAAGAATAAAAGGAATACACAATTCAGTGTGGAATACAATAAATTATATAATTTTATTTGTGCATATGGCATTCATGACCACTAGAAAAACATAATAGGAGGAATGTGGAAATGGTAATTGATACGAAGTTGAATGATTTCAAGTTAAGATTTGCAGAAATAAATGATGTTCCACTAATTTTAGAATTTATAAGGGAATTGGCCGACTATGAAAAAATGTTGCATGAAGTTGTAGCAACAGAAGAAGTATTAATAGAATCTTTATTTGAAAAAGAAATAGCGGAGGTTATTGTGGGTGAATATAAAAATAAACCCGTAGCTTTTGCATTGTTCTTTCACAACTTTTCTACATTTTTAGGGAGACCGGGTCTTTACTTAGAAGACTTATATGTTAAACCTGAAATGAGAGGAAAGGGTATGGGAAAGATTATGCTTTCTTTTCTTGCTAAGCTGGCCGTAGAAAGGAATTGTGGAAGACTTGAATGGTGGTGCTTGGACTGGAATGAGCCATCCATTGAATTTTACAAGCGAATGGGTGCAGTTCCAATGGATGAATGGACAGTATATAGAGTACATGACGAGGCACTTGATAAATTGTCAATGCAATTTCATGAGGAGATTGACTAAAGGGATTACTTTTAAACCCCTTAAACCATAGAGTGGGGATAATTAGGGAACCTATACCCCCACTTTTTTATATAGTTAAGAAATATTCTAAAGTAGAACGGAATAATGCTCTCTCATGTAGATTAGAACTATGAATATTGATATCATGACCCTTGGATAGAAGAATATCGATGAAAGGCAATAGTTTCTCTTCATAGGCTTTCATAGATTCTAGGGGCAGTACTCCTGGCCATCCATTATTACTGATGGTAAGCCTACGATATTTTGTGGAGACTTGATAAGGGATTTTATTGTACTCTTCTGCGGCAATTTGGAATACATACTTATCTAAATTGCCTGTGGTCAAACCCTCAATTGCTTTCACTTGTATGGGATCAACCGTGGTATCGTAGGGATCTGCCGTTAGATCTAGTATTATGGCATCTTCTTTCATATATTTTATCAAATCATTTGGAATGATATATTGTGTGAAATCTTTTCTGCTGGTTGCATCAATGAGTAGATCGGTTTCTTTAAATATCTCTATTAGGGTGTTTGTATATTTTGTTACATCTCTACCTAAATACTGCACCATTACACCGGGTAGATGTTCTTTTCTCAATTGTTTTAACAGCTCTCTGTCACCTAGAATCATTGAAGCTTTTCCCGCTTGAATTCCTAAGTTACCCATCCCTATAATGGTTACCTTGATAGGTCCTCGTTCTTTAGAAAAAAAATCTTTTTTATGCTTTCTCATTTCTTTAAAGGCTACCCTTACCCCACCCAATGCTGTGAGTTCGTAGGTAACCACCATTCTACTATTTTGATCATCTACGATAGAATCCATAGAATAAGCGATGATCTCTTCTTCTGTTAATTTATCCACAAGCTTGGGACGAGAATCATAATGCAGCATAGAAATCAGTCCTGAACCTTTTTTCATCCATTCTAACTGATTATTATGGGGTGCTTTTAAGACGATTACCAAATCCTGCTGAAAAGCTTCTTTTTGGGATACAAAATTCACTTTAGGATTAGCCTTTACATATGCCTCTTTTGAAATAGACAATTCTTCTCCATAGCCTTCTTCCATATAGATATTCACACCATAGTCTTTAAGTTTTTCTAGAAAACTGGGAAGGAAGGATCTAATATCACTCTTTGTTCCATGCAATCTTGGTAATCCTAAGGATTTTATTTTCTTCATAATAATTACTACCTCCTAAAACAATAGATCTATGATAGATATAAACAAATTATCTTGTATTAATATCGCATAGAACACAATAACATATACTTAGATTATATCTTAGTTTTTATAAATAACAATAAAATACGTAAAGTAAAGAGGAATCAAGCTGACGCTTGGAGAAAATAGTGAAAATTGAAAACTTTTATATTATGAGGAAGGACGTGTTCATAAAAATGACTAATAAAGCTGACAGGTATATAAATCGTGACAATGTAATTCAATTACTTTCACAGATGATAGAGATTCATAGTCCCTATTTTCAAGAGAAAGAAATTATGGACTTCACCTATCATTGGTTTAGGAAAAGGGGGCTTCCTGCTGAATATCATCGTTATGAGGAAAAAAGAATTACAAATTATAATGGAGTAAATGTAGTAGGTAGGATAAAGGGTAGTAAAGAAGGACACAGAATTTTATTGAATGGACATATGGATACGGTAAATATATGTGAAGGCTGGACGAAGGATCCCCTAAAAGCAACCATAGAGGGAGATAGGCTTTATGGCTTAGGGGCACTAGACATGAAATCAGGTTCTGCTGCTATTATGTTAGCTGTGGAAGCATTTGTAAATACAGTGAAGGATTTTAAAGGAGAAATACTCTATACTTTAGTATCCGATGAAGAGGGACCCTATGGTCTGGGTACGGACGCTTTGATTTTGGATGGACTGACAGATGGAATGGATGTGGCCATTGTCACAGAACCCAGCAGTGGATTTTCTGGTATAGATTTTCCGTGTCTTTGTTTAGGGGCTCGAGGAGGCTGGAACTATACAGTGGAATTTACGGGGAAATCCGCCCATGCTGCGAACCCAGAAAAAGGCATTAACGCTATTCTGGACGCTGCAAAGGTTATGTTGGAGCTGAAAAATTCCAATCTTAAAACCGATGAAAAGCTAGGGCGTGGTTCTATATGCATAATAAAGTCAGAAGGCGGAGGAGCTGCCTGTAGTGTTGCAGATATAGCATCCTTTACAGTATTTAGACATGTGGTAAGGGGTGAAAGTAGGGGATATCTGGAAGAAGAGGTTCGGGAGGCTATTGAGCGGGCCAATATTAAGGGGACAGCCACCATGAGTTTCAGAGACGCACCCCATGCTAACAATGGTGGATTTGAGCCTTACCTAGTAGAGGAGGATAATCCTTATACGGTAATATTGCAGGAAAGTTTAGCTGAAGTAACGGGTAAAACAGCGGAAGTTTCTTATTTTGCCAGCATAGGCGATTTTAATTATTTAGGATCTAGGGCAAACTTACCCACATTTGTTTTTGGTCCCTCTGGTGAAAATTATCACACCGCTGATGAATTTGTATCCGTAGAGAGTGTGGTTAAGACAGCAGAAGTTACTTATAATTTTCTTTGCAAATTACTTGCAAATTCATAAGCCTTAGAACGAGATGGTGAATAGGGCGTAGGCGAAATACTTGTAGGGATCACATATATTTCGCCTCTTAAATATATAAAAAGCAGATACATGAAAGATTCGCTTGGATTTCGGTGTACTTATCATAGAAAAGGGTGAGATGATGCAATTTCAATATATTCCATATATATGGCCATTGATCAGCTCTTCATTTATTTCGCTATCTCTAGGCATATTTGCACTGCTGAGACGGAGACATGCAAAGGGTGCTCTTAGTTTTATACTAAGCATGCTTGTGGTAACGATATGGTCTTTAGGCAATGCCCTTGAAATGTCAGCTATTGATTTTTCAACCAAGCTTTTTTGGGCAAACATCCAGTAT
>JUEG02000728.1_pt1 | contig 13941 bp, 14 predicted proteins | sample 432341 | NCBI WGS metagenome assembly JUEG02 (sample SAMN02953476, study PRJNA257561) | rock porewater metagenome | biome: terrestrial; feature: Opalinus Clay rock; material: porewater; isolation source: Opalinus Clay rock BIC-A1 borehole | place: Switzerland: Mt Terri URL, St-Ursanne ...
TTGATACCTATTGACATAATTATAGGTATATATTAAAATAGAATTACTCCCTCCCTTAGGGGGTAGGAATACAAAATGGAGGTGTTGGTTGTGAAAGTAACTGTTACTGAAAATGCTCAAAATGCCATTAAAAATCAACTAAAAGAAAAGAAGCAGGAAAATTCATATATAAGAATACGTGTCACAAGCTTTGGTTGAGGAGGTCCAACCTTTGGGATAACCCTGGAAGGGTTTAAGGACGAGAATAAGGATTATTTCCATGAAGTAAATGGCATCAATGTACTTGTTGAAAAGGAACTATTAAGACAATTCAATGGATTTAAAATTGATTATTCTGAGGGCTGGTTCAATAAAGGGTTTAGAATAATTCCAGGTATTGGTGGTTCTTCATGCTAAATATTGTGCATGAAAAGGTAGCATAAATATAGAATTAATCAGGAGGATAAAGCAATGAGTAATAAAAATGTAATCGTATATTCAAGTGACACTTGTGTTTACTGCCATGAGGCTAAAAATTATTTAAAAGCATTAAATGTAGAGTTTACAGAAAAGAATGTATCCAAGGATATGGTCGCAAGAAAAGAGTTAATGTCAAAGGGCTTTATGGGCGTACCTATAATAATGGTAGATGAAGAAGTAATTCAGGGCTTTGACAAGCCAAGATTAGAACAGCTATTGAAATAGTGATGTGAAGAGCTGTGGTTATATTAGCCGCAGCTCTTTTGCATTTTTATTCTACGATAGAATATAAATAGTGTATAATGTTAATATCTAGTTTCAAGTACAGTAGATAATTATAATGGTTTAGAGATGGAGGTAAAAAATATGGAACTAAATAATAAGTTCGGTAAACTAAAAGATATGTTGTCCGAGTTAGGCAGTATAGCTGTTGCATTTTCAGGAGGAGTTGACAGTACCTTTTTATTAAAAGTAGCCCATGATGTCCTTGGGGAAAAGGCAATTGCTGTAACGGCGAGATCCTCTACATATCCAGAAAGAGAGTTTAAAGAGGCTAAAAGCTACGCAGAAAGATTTGGTGTTAAACATATCGTTATTGTGTCTGAGGAACTGGAGATAGAAGGCTTTTCTCAGAATCCAGTCAATAGATGTTACTATTGTAAGTCGGAGCTTTTTTCGAAGATTAGAAAAATCGCTGACCAAAATGATATCAAGTATGTACTCGATGGCTCAAACTACGATGATTTAGGTGATTATAGACCTGGGATGCAGGCAGCCAAAGAGTTGAAGGTAGTTAGCCCGTTGAAGGAAGTTGGGCTTACTAAGGAAGAGATCCGTATATTATCTAAGGAGTTAAATGTTCCAACATGGAATAAGCCCGCCTTTGCATGTTTATCCTCTCGATTCCCCTATGGACAGGAAATCACTGAAGAAAAACTTAGTATGGTAGAGAAGGCAGAGCAGTTCCTGTTGGATAAAGGATTTAGACAGGTGAGAGTAAGGCATCATGGTGATATTGCTAGAATAGAAGTGGAACAGCAGGAAAGAGAAAAATTCTTTAATGTAAGATTTATGGACGAGATTGGAAGAAACTTCAAGGAAATTGGTTTTACTTATGTAACCTTAGATATTTTAGGATATAGAACGGGAAGCATGAATGAAGTATTGACAGAAGAAACTAGGTAGATTGTGCTGCAGGTATTATTACTGCAGCTTTTGTATTTAGTAGAAGATTTTAGGGAAAAATATAACCGAACATATGTTTGATTTATTTTTAAAATATGTTATACTAATAATGAAGACTTATAACAAAGCTTGGGGGTGAAGGTGTTGGAATTAGGGGAAAAACTGTCTATACTTGCTGATGCAGCAAAATATGATGTATCATGTTCTTCCAGTGGAAGTTCTCGGAGGAATAAGCCTGGTGGTCTGGGAAACAGTCATATTAGCGGTATCTGTCACAGCTGGTCTGATGATGGAAGGTGTATTTCTTTATTAAAGATACTTATGACGAATGATTGTGTATATGATTGTGTTTATTGTGTTAATCGAGTTAGTAACGATATTCCTAAAGCCACCTTTACTCCCGATGATATTGCGGAGCTCACTATAAATTTTTATCGAAGAAACTATATAGAAGGCTTGTTTTTAAGCTCTGCGGTCCACAAAAACCCCAATTATACAATGGAGCTTTTAGTGGAAACCGTTAGAAAGATAAGATATGAAGGTAAGTTTAATGGATATATTCATTTGAAGGGAATTCCTGGGGCGGATAGCAAACTTATAGAGGAAGCGGGAAGATTGGTAGATAGACTCAGCGTAAATATTGAGCTGCCTTCAGATAGTGGACTTAAGTTATTAGCTCCCCAGAAAAAACACGAATCGATCATACAGCCCATGAAGTTTATCCAGTCAAAGATTATGGAAACGATAGATGAAAAAAAGGGTATGAAGCGATTTAATTCCTTTGTACCAGCAGGGCAAACGACTCAGCTTATTGTGGGTGCCACCGTTGATAATGATCGAAAGATCATAAAACTTTCTGAAAACCTTTATCAGAAGCTATCGATGAAGAGAGTATACTATTCAGCATATGTTCCTATAGTAGAACATCCAAATCTTCCTGTGATTGCAAAGCCACCATTAATTAGAGAGCATCGCTTATATCAAGCAGACTGGCTTTTAAGATTTTATAAATTTCAAGCTAAGGAGCTTTTGGATGACGAAAACCCTAATTTTGATATGGAGATAGATCCTAAGTGTGGTTGGGCACTAAGAAATCTACACCTATTCCCTGTTGAAATCAATCGATGCGACTTTGAAACACTCTTGCGTATACCAGGTATAGGTGTAAAGTCTGCCCAGAGAATATTGATTGCTAGAAATGTATGTTCTTTAAGTTATGATAATTTAAAGAAGATTGGTGTTGTACTAAAAAGGGCGAGGTTTTTTATTACCTGTCAGGGAAAATACTATGGGGACAAAAACATTAATGAAATCCAAATCAGAGCAAACCTAATTTCCGGTGAGCCAATCAAGACTGGAAAAAAAGAGGATGGAGAGCAGTTATCATTCTTTTCTTCCTATCCTACCACTGCTCCAATGATCAGTATTAATGAAAAATTGCAGGTGAATAATAATGCTTTATTACATTTATGATGGAAGCTTTGAAGGTCTGCTCACTGCCATTTATGAAGCCTATTATCGACATGAGAATCCAGAAAAGATCGTTGCTCGCCAGGATGTCCAAGGAAATTTATTTGTTCAATATGTCAATATTATTTCTGAAGAGGAAAAGTCGAACAAGGTTTATCAATCCATAAGAAATAGGATATCAAAGAATGCTCTGGATAATTCTTTCTATTGTTTCTTATCCGATGAGGAAGATGCGGGTACTTGGATATATCAATACCTAAAGCTTGGTTACAAAGTGGGTAGGGGTGTAGATAGCTATATTACCGATGAACGAGTTCATAGGATTCATAAACTGAGTCGAAAGGTACTAGGAGAGAATCATAGAATGTTGGGGCTCGTTAGATTTCGTCATTTAAAAGGTGAGATTTATTATGCTCCTATAGAACCTCAATATCAAATTGTGGGCTTGATGGCACCACATTTTTCAAAACGATTGGCTGATCAACATTGGATAATCCATGACGTTAAAAGAGGTATTGGTGCACTATATAATCAAAAAGAATGGGTTATAAAGGAAATAGACATAAATAATGAAATAATCTTTAGTGAAAAAGAAATAGAGTATCAAGGTCTTTGGAGGGAATATTTTGATAGTATAGCGATTAAGAACAAAATTAATCCGAGATTACAAAGAAGGAATATGCCTATGAGGTATTGGAAATACTTAATTGAAAAAGGATAGAGCTACCTAAGAAAGTTATTGGGTGGCTTTTTTATTGGAATTCATCTAGAAAATAATGGTATAAGGATAACTAAAAATGCCAACAATTATTTAGTAGATTTAATTATGGAAGGAAGATGATTAGCGTGACTACTGAATCATTGTTAAAACCGTATATCTCCTTAAATGAAGCCTTGTTAAATACACCGGAAGAAAATAAAGAGAACTATAAAAGCTATATCAACCCTAATCTAGCTGGAATGCTGAGTTTACTTGGATTTGATAAAAGCTTTACTAGGGCAGAGGGAATGAAGGTGTGGGATTCAGAAGGGAGTACATATCTTGACTTTTTAGGTGGATATGGGGCATTAAACTTAGGTCATAATCCTCCTAAAATATACGAAGCAATAGATAAGGTTCAGCATTTTCCCAATATACTTCAAGTATCCATGAATGGAATTGCCGCTGCTTTAGCTAAAAATCTAGCGATTATAACACCTGGAGATCTTCAATATACCTTTTTTTCCAACAGTGGAGCGGAATCAGTGGAATGTGCCATAAAAATGGCAAGAGCTGCTACTGGCAAGAGTAAAATTATTTACTGTCAAAACAGTTTTCATGGAAAAACAATGGGAGCGTTGTCTGTTACTGGCAGAGAGAAGTATCGTACCATTTTTAAACCGCTCTTAAATGATACAGAAGCTATTGAATTCGATAATATTGAAAAACTTGAGAGTGCATTAAAATCTAGAGATTGTGCGGCATTTATTTTAGAACCCATCCAGGGTGAAGGTGGAATTAATGTACCCCATGATGGCTATTTAAGGGCTGTTAGAGATTTGTGTAATCATTACGATACTTTGCTCATAGCAGATGAGGTACAGACAGGGTTTGGAAGAACAGGAAAGTTATTTGCTTGTGAACATGAAGATATGGTGCCAGATATTATGTGCATGGCAAAATCCCTCGGAGGCGGAGTCATGCCCATAGGGGCCACCATTACGAACAAAAACGTCTGGAAGAAAGCCTTTGGTACTATGGAAAAATGTCTTCTGCACACCTCAACCTTTGGAGGAAACACGCTAGCAGCAGCTTCAGGAATAGCGGCTGTCGAGGAAATCTTCAATCTTAATCTATGCGAGCAGGCAGATGAGAAGGGGAAATATTTCTTGTTGAAACTAAAGAATCTTCAAAAGATGTATCCAATAATTAGAGAAGTTCGAGGCAGAGGTCTGATGTTAGGATTGGATTTTGATGACAAAAATAAAGTACTTAAAAAAGTTTCCAATGAGTACTTGGGAGCCTTGGTGGCAGGGGAGCTTTTAAATAAATATAAAATCATTACAGCATATACACTGAATAACCCTAATGTAATTCGTTTAGAGCCTCCACTTATTGTAAATAAAGAGGAAATCGATTATGTCCTAAATTCATTAGAAAATATTCTAAAATACAATAAAAGCTTTATTTCTTTAGCACTAGGGAGTACCAAAAATTTAATCAGCTTACCTAATCGGTTGATGAGGAGGAGCAAATAATGAAGAACGGAAAATTTGCATTTTGCATTCACCCAATTATATATGAGGATGTTACTAGAAAGTACCCTCTTATAGGGAAATTGCCAAAATCAGTTATTGATAGGGTTCTACGATTAATGCCTCCATCTCAGATATCTCGTATAACAGGGGTTCAAAGCACATTTGGAGTGACTGAAGGGTGGTTTGTAGGTGTACCTTTGGTTACACAACAAATGATATCTCTTCCAGAGCCCTTTGTAACAAATAAGATTATTCAAGCGGGTAGATTGGCAGAGGCTTTGGGTGCTAAGATTTTAGGTTTAGGGGCATTTACCTCCATAGTTGGTGATGGTGGACGTACAATCAGTAAGAATTTAAAAATCGCTGTTACGACTGGAAATAGTTATACTGTTGCAACAGCCATGGAAGCCATTGAAGAGGCTTGCAGATTGCTTGACAGGAATATTGAGGATTGTAGTGCCGTAGTTGTAGGCGCAACTGGATCCATAGGAAAAGTTTGTGCAATAATGATGGCTACAAAGGCAAAAAACCTAACACTGGTAGCACCCAACAAGGAAAAGTTAGAGAATGCTGCTGAAGAAATATTGAAAGTTACGAACAAAGCTGTAGATACACAAACGGATATCAAATATGCCCTAAAAAATGCGGATATTGTGATTACAGTTTCAAGTGCCGTGGAAACGATTATAGAACCTGATTACTTAAAGTCAGGAGCAATCGTATGTGATGTGGCTAGGCCGAGGGACGTTTCAGCAGAGGTATTTGAAAAAAGGAAAGATGTTTTGGTTATTGAAGGTGGAGTAGTGGAGGTTCCAGGAGATGTAAACTTTCATTTTAACTTTGGATTTCCCAAAAGATTAAGCTATGCCTGCATGGCAGAGACAATGATATTAGCCCTAGAGGAAAGATATGAAGATTATTCAATAGGGAAAGAATTATCATTGGAGAAGGTTATTGAAATTAGCCAATTAGCCAAAAAACATGGATTCAAACTATCAGGCTTTAGAAGTTTTGAGAGGGTTGTCGGGAATGAATATTTTATGACTATTAAGGAAAACATAAACGGGGTCAACTGTATTAAAAATAGTAAGGCATTTTAAGTCATAGTTTTTTGGGAGTGATGATATGAGTATTAAAATTGGTATTCCAAGGGGATTGTTTTACTTCTATTATTATCCACTGTGGTTAAAATTTTTTGAAATGCTGGAAGCTGAGGTTATCCTGTCGGATAGAACAAATAAAAGTATTGTGGATGATGGAGTGAGAAATTCCGTGGATGAAGCATGTCTACCCGTTAAGATTTATCACGGGCATGTTATCAATCTGAAGGATAGAGTAGATTATCTTTTTATACCCAAAATAATGAGCATACATAAGAATGAATTTATATGCCCGAAGTTTTGTGGACTTCCCGAGATGATTAGGCATTCTATTCCAGATTTACCTCCTATAATTGATACAACGATTAATTTCAGGAACTCAAGAAAAGAACTACATAAGATTGTATATGAAATGGGCAGTTATGTTACAAAGGATATTAATAAGATTCAATATGCCTATGAAAAAGCTATAGAATACCATAATTCTTACAAAGTATTGATTCATAGAGGTATACTACCTATAGATATCTTGGAAAAGCAAAAGATCGTGACTGAGAAAAATAATAACTTGAAAAAAATCCTTTTGTTGGGTCATCCCTATACCATGTATGACTCTCATATTAGCATGGATCTTATTGACAAGCTAAGGAAAAACGAACTCAAAGTAATCACCCAAGACAGTTTTGATTCTCAGGCGATAAAAGACAAAGCAAATACTTTGGATAAAAAAATGTTCTGGACCTTTGGAAGACAAATCTTAGGTGCGGCCCTATGTGCCATGGAACAAAAGGATATTATGGGAATAGTTTATTTATCAAGCTTTGCCTGTGGATTGGATTCTGTCATAGGAGATATTATAGAACGAAGGGTTCGACGAGATACCAATATTCCCTTTATACTTCTCACTGTGGATGAGCACACTGGAGAAGCTGGAGTAGAAACGAGAATAGAAGCATTTATAGATATGATTAGATGGAGGGACAAAAATGAAGGTGACATTTCCACACATGGGAAATACCTATCTGCCCGTTAAAGCATTATTTGATGACTTAGGTGTTGAGACTGTTATTCCCCAAAGAAATAGCAAAAAAACCATAGAGCTAGGAATGAAATATGCACCGGAACTGATTTGCTTACCATTGAAGCTTAATTTGGGGAATTATATTGAAACAGTGGAGAGGGGAGCAGATACAATAGTTGTAACGGGAAGCTGTGGACCATGCCGTTATGGATATTATGCGGAGGTACATAAGGAAATTTTTAAAGATTTAGGAATCGATGCAGAATTTGTAGTGTTAGAGGCTCCTGAAGGAGACATTCCAGAGTTCTATAGAAGAATATGTAAAGTAGCCAACACGAAAAACATAGTGAAAATTGCAAACTGTCTTAAAAATGGAATAAAGGTATTGAGAAGAATGAATGATTTTGAAGAAATGGTGCTAAAAACAAGACCTTACGAAAAAAACAGGGGGGCCGTGGATTCCATAATGGAGGAACTCCTTGGTAACCTAGAACATAGTACGGGTTCTAAAAGGATGCTCCAACTCATTGATATTGCAGCAAATAACTTAAAACTATTGCCTTTACGTAAATATGATGCGTTAAAGGTTGGAATCGTGGGCGAAATATATACGGTTATTGAAGATTATTCCAACTTGGACATAGGTAAAAAATTGAATGACATGGGAGTGGAAGTCCATAAATCCCACACTGCTGGAGAATGGATTTTAGAGAATTTAGTTTTTAGAAGCTTAGGAAAATCCAGGGAAGAGGAAGTAAGGGAAGCCGCCAAACCTTACATGAGTAACTTTATTGGGGGACACGCCAGGGAAACCTTGGGGAATACCATATTGTATGAAAAGCAGAGTTATGATGGAGTTATTCAGGTTCTACCCTTTGGATGTATGCCTGAAATTGTAGCAATGAGCATACTACCTACAATTCAAGAGGATAAAAATTTTCCTATATTGACTTTGATTATTGATGAAATGACAGGAGAGGCTGGATATGTTACAAGATTAGAAGCCTATGTAGATTTATTGAAAAGCCGGAAGGAGAAAAGACAAAATGAAAAAATGCTATCTTGGTATTGATATTGGCTCCGTCAGTACCAATATTGTGATAATGGATGAAAATAAAGAAATACTGGATGCACTATATCTAAGGACACAGGGTAAACCGATAGAAGCAATCAAAAAAGGACTTGTGAAAATAAAAGATAGCTGGCAAGATCGTATTGAGATCATGGGTGTTGGCACAACAGGGAGCGGAAGACAGCTTGGTGGAAAGATGGTGGGTGCAGATGTCATGAAAAATGAGATAACAGCCCATGGGATAGCGTCACTAAACTATATGCCAGATGTGAAAACTATTATTGAAATCGGAGGACAGGATTCGAAAATCATCCTACTTAGGGATGGAGTAGTATATGATTTTGCTATGAACACCGTATGTGCTGCAGGAACGGGTTCGTTTTTAGATAGGCAGGCTGAAAGGCTTGGAATTCCGATTGAAGAATTTGGAGATTTGGCACTAAAGTCAGAAGCACCTATTCGAATAGCAGGAAGATGCGCTGTATTTGCTGAATCGGATATGATACATAAGCAGCAACTTGGTCACAACCAGGAGGACATTATTAATGGATTATGTGAGGCCATGGTGCGAAACTACATTAATAACTTAGGTAAGGGTAAGGCTATGAAGGCTCCTATTATGTTCCAGGGCGGAGTAGCAGCAAATATTGGAATACGCAAGGCATTTGAACGAATATTGGGCTGTGAAGTTACCGTACCTCCCCATGCCAATGTTATGGGAGCCATTGGAGCAGGAATGCTGGCGAAAGAGGAAGTCGAAAAAAAGGGGAAAACTAATTTTGTAGGGTTAGATATGGCAGAGTGTGATTATACTGTTAGAGGATTCGAATGTAATAGTTGCTCAAATATGTGTGAAGTTGTCCAGTTTTATAGAGATAATGGGCTAGTTGCAAGATGGGGAGATAAGTGCGGACGTTGGAGTAATCTAAGAGATATCAATGCTGAAAAACTAGCATGAATTGAATAAAAAGCTATGAAATCATTTCTGGTCTCATAGCTTTTTCTATTTCCTGTTATACCAATTTAAAGATCTTTACTTTTTTGTTAAGTATATATATCAAACTTGTTGTTATGGGTATTAATATGGCTCTGGTGATCAGTCGTGGAGGCAGTAGAATTAAGAATGCCTTACCCGTCATCATTGTAAGCCATAGAGTATTTAAGAAAAATGAAGTAACAATATCAGTCACTAGTATAGCAGCAAATATATGTTGAATCTTCAAATCCTTACTCTTAAATAGCATTAATACCAATGGGGGAATGGCACCAACTAAAGCAGCTGACAGGGTGAAGCCTGGGAAGTAACCATATGCAGAAAGAAAAACAGCACCAATTACATCACTAACAGCACCTGTCAAGGCTCCAGCCAATGGGCCAAAAAGTAGCCCGGACAGGATAATGGGTATATCTCCAAAACTAATACGGATACCCAATATGCCTCCAATTGGTAACATCACTGAAAAAAACCTGGTTAAAATAATACTTATAGCAGAAAGTAGAGCTATAGTAATAAGATTTTTAGTTTTCAATATAAAAACACCTCCTTTCTCTTTAGCTTGGCAGTATTCGCCACACTAAAGAGAAAAAGGTGTTATAGTCTCTCCAATGTAGCAGCGGACGCAATATCATACCGCGAATGGTTTACATTCTTCGTTTAAGGGCAACTTCCCATCCCTTAACACTTAACGCATGATACTTACTCTGCCTTCAACTTATAATACACTCTATATTCTAAAATGTAAATAAAATATATTTTGCAAATAAAATATGTTAAAGATATATGCTTAAGTGTGTTCTAAACATAGCGAAGAATCTTACCCAAAGATTCTCACTTCAAGAGACTTTTTTACATAGTGCAGAATAGAGACCCTTCTCACGGTAATTAAATTAAAATAAAAAAGTGACTCTTGAAAGAGTCACTAAAAGTTTACTCAACTGCTTTATAATAGATTAGGTCTGTATATAGGGTATCCATATAAGTTTCATAACGCATACCTGCTAAAGCATATTTTTGTTTTTTTCTAAAAGCCAGGGAAGCAAAATTAGGGGTAGGGTCTATAAGAGTCTCGGCAAAAATATGTTTTATACCCTTTTCTTTTAAATCCTTTATTAGACGTTTATAAAGATTACTACCTATACCTTTAGCAGTTAGATTAGCCATTATTGCGGTTTTATCAATTACAACAAAATTATCGGTTTTTTCCATATCAAAATCAGGGCGCCACATAATATCCTCAATCCAATCCGGATTGTATTTAAGCCACTGATCTTTATTGTATGCCATTAGAAATCCTAATACTCCCGATTGACTTTCAGCTACATAAAAATGATCAAGTTCGAAAATTCTTTCTAAGAAAAACTTTTGATAATATTTAGGTTTCGACCTATAGTCATCCATAAGAAAGCCTGAGTAAGATTCCTTTGTTTTTGTCCCCACTGAGCAGGCAACTTTATATATAGCTGTTAGATCTTTAGTTGTTGCCTTTCGTACGCTAATTATGTCTAGATCATGGATAGGTTGATTTCTCTCTTGATTGTGCAAAGTGTTTATAACTTCCATAATGTCATCCTCCTTTTTAAAATTGATTATTGCAGTATACAAATTCAGGAAAATGATTATATGCAGTTATCTGCTCCATTTTCCTCTTTCAACGCTTGCGAGGTTAGCTGACGGATTCGGATCGAAAGAAGATGACCCTACTCAAAAAAAGAGATTCACCCCAAAAATTGGTTCCCCCGTTTCTTGAAAGCTCAAGAATTCAGCGTAATTATGCAATTAAGTATTGATAAAGCTACATGTTAGGTAGTCAATGAACAAACAAATGTAACCACTAATTGATTAGGGTAATAAGAAAAGAAAAAACTATGGAAGAGTTGAGGCCATAGTTGATTATTAGCTAGATAATGTTTATGTAAAACTAGACGTGCTAGTTAGAAATCATTATCACGACATCAATCTCCTCTTCCTACGCTTACGAGGTTAGCTGACGGATTCGGATCGAAAGAAGATGACCCTACTCATAAAGAGATTCACCCCAAATAACCGGTTCCCCCGCTTCTTTATACAACAAGAATTCAGCGTTCTAAAATTGATTTATGAAATTTAGAAACTTCTTTTAATAAATTATATCATAGTTTGGGTTTGTTGTAAATATATAGAAAAAATTTTGTGATTAAATAGAATAAATCCCTCAATTGTAAAATCCTTAATTGAATAACCAATAAAATAATAAACTAATCTTTGAACCTAAATTATAGAATTATACCTACTATACTGTATGTCCAAACATTGAAAAATATTCCAGTAAAGCAACATAAATGTGATAGTATATCATAAAAAAACTAAAAATGAAAAATTATAGAAAAACAGAGAGCTAAAACCGAGACCACTGAAAAAGTCTTTGTTTTGTCATTCTGAATGGAACGTAGTGAAATGAAGAATATTGAACACCGCTCAAATACTAAGATTCTTCGCTGCACTCAGAATGACATTTCCGAGTGTTTGTCATATTATTTGACTTTTTCAGTGGCCTCTTAAAAACTACTCTCTGTTTACAGTTTATAAGAGGTTATTTCTTCACAGTAATCACATCGATATTCTAGATGTTTTTCGCTTACGAGCTTAAATGTAGGGAATGCAGAATCATCAAAATTTGTTATGCATCGAGGATTATGACAAGTGAATATACCCTTGATGCGTGAAGGGATTTTGACCTTCTTTTTATCAATTATTTTATTATCTTCAATGATGTTAACTGTGATATTAGAGTCGATTAAACCTAGAAAATCCAAGTCAATATCTATTCTATTCTCGATTTTAATGATATCTTTTCTACCCTTTTCCTTACTTGAAACATTCATTAAGAGTACTACGGGATAATCGACCTTATCTAGCATCAGCTTATTAAAGATCTTCAATCCATTTCCAGAAGTGATATGATCCAGTACTATACCCTTCTTTATACTTGTTACCTCTAGCATGAGCACTCCACCCCCAGTAGATTTGTAATTAAAGCCATTCTTATAAATACTCCCAACTTTGCCTGCTCGAAATAAACAGCTCTTCTATCTTCATCTACATCGTAGGAAATCTCATTAACCCGGGGAAGCGGATGCATGATAATCATATCTTCTTTTGCATGTTTTAATTTATCCTTATTTAATATATATGAATCCTTTAAACGGGTGTAATCCGCTTCGTTAAAGAAGCGTTCTTTTTGTATTCTTGTCATATATAATACATCAATTTCCCCTACCACCTCTTCAATAGTTCGAACTTCTTCAAGCTCAACACCATAGGTTTCAATCAAATGTCTTTTTAATGATTGGGGTAAGGTAAGCTCTTCTGGAGATATCAAAATAAATTTTTTTATTTCATAACGGGCTAAGGTTGAGATCAGTGAATGAACTGTTCGACCGAATTTAAGATCGCCACAAAATGCAACGTTTTGATTTTCTATCGAGCCTTTGTACGTGGAAATCGTCAGGAGATCCGTTAGTGTCTGGGTAGGGTGTTGGTGACCACCATCACCACCATTTATGATGGGTATCTGAGAATATTGGGAGGCAAGCTTAGGTGCCCCTTCTTTTGGATGTCGCATAACTGCGATATCTGCATAGCCTGACATTACACGGATAGTATCAGAGATGCTTTCTCCCTTGGAAACAGAGCTCGTGCTGGCATCGCTAAAGCCTAGAATACTCCCACCGAGACGAAGCATTGCAGCTTCAAAGCTGAACTTTGTTCTTGTACTGGGTTCATAAAACAAGGTTGCTAAAATTTTACCCTTACATATCTCTGTGTAACTCTTAGGCGAACGATACATTTTCTTTCCAAGCTCCACCAAGCTATTGATTTCTTCAATGGTGAAATCCTCGGGTTCAATAAGATGTCTTAAAGTAACATTTTCCATTGATATTTCCTCCTTTTCAGTCTCGCTGGACTAATTTAAAGGTGCTATATAATAAAAAGCCTTTTTACCGTAAGGCAAAAAGGCTGTACATGTAAAGTACATCACTTTAGTATTTACCTTTCTAACCTCACGGGGTTACGTTAAAGGAATTTATTTTATATAAGACTATCATAAACCTTTTTGAGTGTCAACGGATAAATATCCCTTATAGGAGGGCAGAAGCATAATTGACAGAAAAGGTATGGATGTGTTAACATAGTAAAAATGAAAACTAGATGCCTTTAAATTGGTCCAGAGAGACCGGAAAGGACGGGAATGCAGTTGATATAATTGATATCAATACTGTACTAGGTTATTAAACCTTCTGCCTCCGGTAGAAGGTTTTTTTGTTTTGTTGTCACGAATTTAAAGGTTTATGAAGAAAGGAGTTTTTCATATGTTCATAGATAGACTCGTAAATCAGATTCAACAAAAGCAGAGTTG
>JUEG02000028.1_pt1 | contig 13937 bp, 7 predicted proteins | sample 432341 | NCBI WGS metagenome assembly JUEG02 (sample SAMN02953476, study PRJNA257561) | rock porewater metagenome | biome: terrestrial; feature: Opalinus Clay rock; material: porewater; isolation source: Opalinus Clay rock BIC-A1 borehole | place: Switzerland: Mt Terri URL, St-Ursanne ...
CTCACGGCCCAGGTCGATGCCGATGAAACCACGAATGGCCTGGCTGTCGTAGACGGCATCTTCGGTACCTTCATCGGAGAGACCGAAACACTGCTGCACGACATACATGCGCAGCATGCGCGACAACCCAATCGCAGGGCGTCCACGCTTGCCTGTGGTGTCGCTATAGAACGGCGCCACTTGCGCCTCCACTTGTGCCCAGGGCACCAGCTGTTCAAGGTCAGCCAGGAAGCGATCTCGGCGAGTCTGCTTTTTCTTGCCGGTATATTCGAGTTCGGAGAAGGTCTTCTGCACGCGCGTAACAAAGCTCATGGAGGGGGCTGGTTGAGGGGGCTCAGTGTGCCAAGGGTGGGGGCGGCTGGCTATTTATGCAGTGTCTCCTTAGCTTGATGATACTGCCTGATGAAACTGCTCAACACATTCGAAGACCGCGACGAGGCCGAGACCGCTGCCGAAAAAATCACTGGAGAAAAGCGCCTGGCCAGTGAGCGCGACTCAACCGTCGTGATCTATAACCTGTTCGGCATGCCCACTTGGGGAAATTTCCACAGACTGGGAATGTACAACCTCGGCGAACTGAAGCTGCTGCTGGATCGACGTGCTGCCTGGCGACCTGCCGACCAGGCCCGACATACTGAGATCATGAGCATCCTCAGCATCGTGTCCAAGAATTTCCAGATCGAAATTCCTCCACACTGGCTCTGATTCCTGATGCAAAAAGCCCCGCTGCTCATCGCAAACGGGGCATCCATCTGCTGAAGTCACTACTGGATAACACTCGTGACGATAATTCTCACTGGCATCAGCTTTTTAGCTTTCCCTTTAGGCTCATAGACCACTACAACGTCAGCTCTGACTTTGAATCGGCTGGCTACATCTCTGGGGTCTACCTCTTCAGCCAGCACGATAGGAATCCGCCGATCTACCACACCAGGTATCAGCCCGGCCCAGCCTTGCGTATTGCTGTCCAAGTTGGTCGCCCGGATATGCAGATCCACATCAGGCAGCGGCTCCTCCAATTGCGCCTTAGGGACGTCAATGCTGCTCGGTGCAGCCTGTACAGTTTCCTTCTGAATGACCAATTGATCATTTCCGTCGAAGGTAACTGTCGACCCTTTATCAGTGCGCGCTGGGGACATGAGTTTAATGCTGTCCTTTGCAAGGCCCCGCTTGTCATGTACTGCTGCCTGGACAATCGCCGTGAACTGTTCCGGTGTCATATTCACTTCACCGGCGCCAATGTTAATGATCACATTGTTGTTAGCTTGGATTGTCTTAGCAGCCTCAGGGCTTCGTACGACCTGAGCACCTACATACAGGCCATAACCAACCAGCCCTGCAATAGCTGATCCAATGATCACATTGCGCATCATGGGCTTCTCCCTGAGCTTCTCTCGAACTGAAGCAAGAAATTTTTCCAGCTCCTGCTCGTCTTTAAAAACCAGCTTCAGCAGGTATTTTTCAAACAGGCTTCCTGACTCTAGCTCGTCTACAAAAACCTGGATATCTTCAATTTCAGCGCCCGTTAGGCCTGTCAGTACCTGAGGGAGGTGCTTGACGATTCGCTCAAACGCCTGAAGAGAGGCAACGACATCCGCTATAGGTACTTCACTTCTGGTTGAGAAGTAGATTTCGTGGCTAGCGGTAAGAATCAGCTCATCCATATGCCTTCCTCAACTGGTCAAGCCGAGGATCATATTTCTTATGGAATCATCGTGCCACTGAGAGGGGGGATCTCATCGAACAGCACTTCATTGGCCAGCCTGAGTGACACCATGATCAAATGACAAAGCCCCGCTGCTCACCGCAAACGGGGCTTCTTCAGGCTCAAGCAGCTAGGCCTACTCGAATTCCGCCGAGCTGAATTTCAAGACGTTGCAGTTCTCCTTAACGGCCCGCTGCAACCCATCATCGAAGCCTGTCTTGTTGGTTGCTTGGATCTCAACAGAGATTTTCACCTCGACGCCCATCTTCGTGGTGAACTGCTGCACAACCTCATCAACCAGCAGTGCAAAGTCCATTTTCGCCTTCACTGGATCCAGGTCGGTAGACGCGTAGAACTGCGTGATCAACGTCTTGGGGGTTTCCTCGGCGGACTCCTCATGACGCTCATCCCCCCCTGGCGGTGTGGGCTCTACATCACCACCCTGTTCAGGTTTTTTCCCACTCTCCGCTTCCTGAGCCTTTCTCCGGGCACGCTCGGCCTCTTCTTTTTCCTGACGCAGTTTCTCTGCATAGGCTGAAGCAACCGACGGTTCAATGATCTGACAGGCTTCGAGGGTTACAAGGGCAGGTCTATCAAACACAAACCCGAGGTAACGATCTGCCTCCTTACCCTGCGCGATACCAAAGAAGTCGGTGCTCTCCAGACCAACGCTGAGGGCTTGCACGAACACAGTGCTATCCCGCAGGCGAGGGAGGTACAGGTAACAGCAGCTCTTCTGCCATACGTCCTGAGCACCTACTTCCTTAACATCATCCTTCCAGAACCAGCTCTTGAGCATGCTGGACAGGTGATAAGGAGCCCACTCCGTGATGAGAAGCTCGTTCTCTTTGAGTACGCGCTCGATTTCCTGGGTAAGGTTGGCTGCCCCCGGATTGACGGCAAAATGCTCCCACTCGACATCAGACAGACCACGACCTGACACAGCGGTCTGAACCGGAGCCAACAACCATTTGTAGGTTTCCCGGATCATTCGCTTGAGCCCATCTTTGGACTGCTCAAAGCTGGCTGTGGCGTTCTTCGCCATCAAGTTATCAAGAGTGATGCGGTTGTCCTTGTAGTCGTTGACGATGGACTCCCACGCCAACATGGTGCGTACCTGCTCCTTCAAACGACTGACGTTATCGTGCTCGGCAGCCAGGAAGATCAGGCGATTCTGCTTCTGCCGGGGCTGCTCGCCACGGTTCTTCAGAATGTCACTGGCCTTGGCAATAGCTTGGCTTGCGCCACTCTTGCTATAGCCAGCGTCCGGAGACAACACGACCAAGCGCAGCTGGTAGTCATCCGGAACATCACCACTCTCGGTGAAGACATGCCGACCGCCGAACAAGCCATTGGCGAAACTTTCCTCTACGCGCTTTCGAATGGCCGGGAAGACATCCTCGCGATCCTTGAAGCGCTTCTTGCGCTCCTCCATCTCGCGACGAAGATTCGGGCGGGTATCAAACCAGTAGTGATTGTTAGCACTGTTCAGATAATGCAGCTTGTCCGCCAGGCTGCGCAGAGCATCCTTGAACAGGCCAATTTGCTGACCAGGTTGCACCGTACCCAACATGATTCGCTCAAGCTCGATGCCCCGAGCGACCTGCCCCGAAGTCGTTGGTGCGCTGCCCAGGAATATAGTGCGTGCCGTTCTGCGGCAAGCCTGCACACTGCCCAAGCGAGCATTGTGGTTTTCGATGGCCATCGTCTCAGCACGCGGGCCATCGATGTCGCGCTCCATCACAGGATCCCAGCCGGGAGGCAGGTAGTAGGTGACCTCGTTACGCGAATCCGGATCGGCCAGTGGCAGGCTGCCAGGCATGATCAACGGGTCATTATTTCCATCCTTCCACAGACTGAAGATCATCTTGGCCATCATCTTCAGTACGCCACGGGTACGCTGGAAGTTATCCAGCGTCGACCAGTCCTCATAGAGGCGGTCGAACACCTCGGGGTGAATGGGGTAGGCATGCAGCAGGCGCTCGTAATAGCGGCTTTCCTGCGTTTCAGCCGGAAACTCATTGCTGTTTGCGATGTAGTAGTCGGCGAATGTACGGCATACCTGCTCGGCAGCCAGGCGATCCGAGATGTTGCTGAACAAGCGGCGCCGAACAATTTCGAAAGCCTCTTCTGTGCCAACCGGCTTCCACAGCGCTTGGACACGCCCGAAGTAGTGGGAGAGAGACTCCAGCGCGCGAACGCCACGCTGGCTACCTGCTTCTTTTTCGGACTCCGGCAAGGACGCCAGCAAAACAGCTGTTGGCACCGCCTTAAGCGCCTCGGTCAGGGCCTGAACGAAGCTCAGGTTGGAGTCGAAGCTGCCACCGCTTAGGGCTTTACCCTCTTCAAACTGGCGAATGTAAGCGACCAACTCATCAATCAAGATCACACAAGGCGCGCATTTCTCCAGCAGTTGCTGAAGTACATCCTTGCCCGGAGAGGTGCCTGATTGGTCAGCGCTGGCGACCAGGGCATAACCTTCTTCACCACCCAACTGCCAAGCTAGATCACCCCACAGGGTATGTACTTGAATGGAGCCATGCTGAACCGGCTGATTCGGTGATGCTTTAATGCCATCAAGCACAGCAATGCGGGCACGCGGCAACTCACTGATACCGGCCTTATCGATGATATTAGGGATGCCCGGCATTTCACTGGCCGGTACTTTGCCACTAGCCAGGTGATACACCGCCAACATGGTGTGGGTCTTACCACCACCGAAAGCTGTTTGCAGTTGAATGACTGGATCGCCACCCTTTCCCGCCAACCGCTTAATCACCGAGTCGAGGAGCAGAGACATCCCTTCGGTGATGAAGGTTCGGTCGAAGAACAGCGTGGGGTTCTGGTATTCGGCAGTCGCTGTCCCGGTGTGGACACGGGTGATATCAGCGGCGAATTCTGCCTGAACGAAGGTGCCTTTACGCACATCTTCATGGGGCTCGGCGATTTCACGCCAAGGTTTAAGGGTCATACATGATCTCCCTGAGCGGTGCGCAGCATGTAGCTGAACTTGTCCTGGATTAACTGCTTACGCGCCTCAATAAACGCTTCGTAATTTTCAAGCTTCCACAGCTCTGGGTCTTGGGGAATAAGGTGCATGGACAAATACTTTTCATGCTCCTCATCGCTCTTGAAACGGCTGCGGTCGAACCAGTCGCCCGGTGGAATATCACACTTGCCGTTGAAGCCATTTTCATCGGCGGTCAGCAGCATGCAGTTGGCGATCTGATCCCGATGCTCGGAGCGGTAACGCAGGATATTGCGCTTACCGCTGTCCGGGTTGATGTCCTTGACTGACTTCAACAGGCTCTGCGGAAAGATATGGTCGACCTGTGGGCCATTGGCACCCAGCGCAGGGGAATAGTTGAAGTCGCGGTACCACAGGTTGAAGAACAAGTGGATCGAGCGAGAGCCGTAGTACTGGTTGAAAATGACTTCCGGTGTGATCTCCAGGCTGCGGCCATCGGCACGAATAACCCCAAAGACTTCGCTCAACACAAAGTCTTCATGCTCTTGGATGCTACGCACCAGCTTGTCGATCAGCTGGTCAGGGTTGCCGCCAAAGGCACCGCTGACCAACGAGCGCAACAGATACTCAGGCAAGCCAGACTTATCTTTGAACTTGGCGGGGTACTGATACCGGAAGTAGATCAACGGAATCAGGGCCAGGTAGGAGGGCAGAGCCTTGTCACTGCGGATATAGGTTTTGCTGACAACCAAATCGCGCACATCCTTGATGGCCTCAGCGATCTTCTCCCACTGGGCAATGATCTCCTCCTTGGTTTTGCCATCGCGGAATTTCTCTACCTCGTAGCGAGCGCCCTTGTTCAGTACGGTCAGGCAGCATTTGAGGACAAAATCGCGATCAAAGTCGAAGCCGCCCTGATTCAAATCATCCAGCAGGGCCTCGATCTCACCATCGGCTTCATCCCAGCTAGAGGTCAGCAGGGAGAACAACAGGTCGGATTTGCCCAGCTTGGTTCCACCGGAGTTGGCTCGGATGAAAATCTCAACGATGTCATCAACCCGATAAGCATCAGGGTTATCGATACCATCCAGTTCCTGGAAGGTGATGTTGTCGTCATTGACGAACTCTTTGCGCACACGGCCCACATTGAACTGCAAGGTCATCTGCTCGTCATTGCTCAGCTCACCGGGGGCCAGTTTGGCTAGCTCTTGGGCAATCTGAAGATCGAGCTTGTTGTTGATAAACACCATGTCCTTGAAGCGCACCCAAGGCCAGTTGGCGGAGCCTTTATCCTTGAAGGCAAAACGGAAGCGGATGTCTTCAGGCGCGGCCATATCGCCACCGCTGAGCACATCAAAGTACAGCTCGCGCCCGCTGTAGCCGCCTTTAAGGCCAATAAACAGGCTTTGCAGCCGCTGCTGACCATCGAGCACCATCATCTTCGAGCGACTGTTGTCTGGCACCCGGTAATCGGTGAGCTTGATCTCACGGTGGTAGTTGTCGATGAACTTGCGATGCTTGACCTCTTCACGGGTTTTCCACACCAGCAGCGTGCTGATCGGATACTCGCGCATGATGGAGTCAAACAGGCGACTGATCTGCTCCTCACTCCAGACGAAAGGCCGCTGAATATTCGGCAACCAAAAGCCACCACCTTCAGACTCTGAGTCATTCAGGTACGAAACGATTTTGCGAATCGAAAGCTTCCTGTTCTGCATAACCTACGTCCTTGATCAAATATCCATCTGGGCTTGGCTGCCTACGTGGCCAGTCTCTTGAGAAGCCTGTTCGATACCCGTCCACGCGCCTTGGAGTTCGTTATAAGCGCGAGCTTCCTCAGCCCAACCTTGTCGTTCGCACAAGGTATACAGACGGTACATAAGGGCATTGAGGCTGGCTGTCTTGTCGGGCATGCGGGCCAGCAGGGCACCGGCTGTAGTTTCACCATCTTGGTTAAGGGCGCGAATCAATTGATGCAGCGCTTCCCAGACAGGCACGCGGCTATCATTTTCTGGTGACCAGTCGCGGGGCATCTCGGCCCACTTGAGCAGACGCAGGTCTCCTCCAGAGCTTTCCACAACACCTGCTTCGGTCAATCCTCCGACGCTTGTGCCCTTGGCACGGGCCAGTACATCGGCGTCGCCGTACTTACCCTCAGCCCAACCATGCTGTTCGAACCAAGCCAAACAGAACTGGGTGTCGTGGTCAAAATCGTCTTCACCAATAAAGCGGTTGATCAGCTGCAATGCTGTGCGAACACTCATGGGCTTCCCATCAGCCTCCATCACTGCGCTGTATTTGCTGAAAACTTCCATACCGGGGCCAATAATTGCCTGCGACAAGTCCACCGGAGCGACTGGCGAGTTGATACCTCCACGAGTCATTTCCGCTAAAGCTTCAGGCAGAGTAGAGTTCAACTCACGAATAAAATCACGACGAGATATAGTTGAAGCATCGACAGCACGCTTACGACATACAAGCACAATACTAGATGCTAACGCATTAGAGCCGGAACCAATCATACGATTGCTCAGTTCCGTTCGCATGGGCCAAGTTCCAGTCAAAGCAAAACCCGCCTTCAAAACAGCAGCAAGAAAAGTTTCCCAACCGGTACTAAAAGTACCAGCATCGCCCTTAGTTTCTGCCTGCTTAAAAGCATAATAAATTGTTACTGGAAAACCGGGGTGCGCTTGTTCAGCTAGGCTATGCATAGCGTCCGTCATTCCATCAAGAAAATAGACTTCGGCCTTTTCCTTGCTACCGTGACGATAAGGTGTTGCTACTAGTTCCTCAGCTTTAGGAACTGCTAAAGTAGCAAATAATTCTGGATAAATTAATTTAAGCGAGCGTCGTAGCCAAACATAGAAAAAGTCCGACAAATCCGCATAGCCAATATTGTCATAGTATGGTGGGTCAGTGGAAATTAGCTTCTTTGAACTAATTGATTGAGACTGCGCATCAGCCTGGCTGGCTTGCCCTGCCTTGTTTGCTGGTGTGTGCGCCAGAGCCTTCCATGTCCAATCAACCATTGCCATCCAATTTCCTGAAGAATCACAAAATGGATTGGCTTCAGCAAAGTCCCAAGTCATTGGTATGGCCTGACGACCAAACGTATTTCGCATCTTCTCGCCAGAATTATGCCAAGTACAAATTGATGACCAGTAGTCCGAGCACTTATCTACCGCAAAAGCTAAATAAACACCTACAGCTTGGGCATATGCTGTAGCACCTGTTCCACCCTGACTTAAATTTACTGTATCGTTTAATAATCCTGATGCAATCGCATCATCGCGAACACGACCAATAGCCTCCTGCACCAAATCAGAAAAAGTTGTCAGCGCAACAAGTTGGCGAGATGTAAATAGCTCACCATATTTTGTGAGACCATAAATTTGCGTTTTAATGTCTCGTGGATGATAGTTGATTTCCAACTCGGGCTGCCAAGATGGATTGGCCTTTTTAGGAGCTTCAATATCAGACATTTGAGGGGTAAGATATATTCTTCCCTTTTTCCCCTCGACTACTACAGCCATCAAACGGACAGAGAGCCTCCCTGCAACTCCTTCCTTTCGAATGTAGTCATAGGGAATTGGGGTTTCAGATAGTAGGCATCTAAAACCGCCCCATTTCCCAGCACTAGTCCCTTTATTGAGATTACCTGACGGCACACCTAGTTTTACTGTGAAACGATAGCTATCGCCTTCCACTACCGGCTCAACATATGCTTCCTTACCCGCTTTGCTTGAAAGAACAAAGGTAGAAGCCAGTGGCACCTCAGCATGACTGAATGCTGGGTTCGGACTACGTACAGTACGTGCCCATAGCCAGGCAATTACTGTAAGTTTCTCCCCGAGATATTGTTTGAGGTCAGGTCGTTCGGCAACCATCTCGGCTGTTACGACGATAGAGGGATATAGCGACCCAATACGCTTTTCAGCCTCCTCGCGCATCCACGCACCATATCGGCGTACATCCTCGGCCAGCCCGCGAGCACCTGACCAATCCTCGAAAGCATCACGCGTAGCTTTCTTCTTACTATCTTTTTCGGAGGCGATTTCAGGCCCAATTGGAGCACGACCGGCAAACTTAGGTGGGATCTCAATCATTGCCTTGTTGATGGTGACTGCCACAGGATTTAGGTCACTCGCATAGCTTTCTAATCCCAAACGCTGTGCTTCCAGCGGAAGCGCTCCCCCACCTGCAAACGGATCATGGAAGCCAGGCAGCTTTTCTGGATCGAACAGCTCAGCTGCCTGAGGGTGACTTTTGTTTAGTTCGCAGGTTTCGCGCCAACTTTTCCAGATTTCTGCTCGCGCTCGCTCAAGTACCTCTTCATTGTTGCTGTTTTCCCACACAACCAAGTCTTCAATGATCTTAAACAACCGCTCCCGCTCGGCAGCAGCCTTCTCCTTGTTCACGCCTCGGCCCAGATGGCGCTCATAACCAGGATCATTGACCATTTGTGCAAAAATAACCGCCCGTGCAGCCGCTAGGGGACGACGCGCCCACCACAGGTGCAAAGTACTTGGATGACCATGCCGGATGGACTTCTCACGAGCAGATGCAACGTTGATTGCATCCAATGGAAGAGCGACTTCAATCAGCTTTTTCGGGGTCTTGATCGGGTACATGGTATTCCTTAGCGCCAATGGACTGGTCGATGCAGGGCAAAGCCACTGGCGGTAATAACAGGATCGGGTAACTGATTCTGACGCAGCTTGTCTTCACCAATGGAGAGGAAGCCATTAGCGGCTTTCTTGAGCTGCGCCGACTGGCGATTGGGTGGAAATACGACAATCAGCCGCTTATTAGGGAAGCGCTTGCGTACCTGCTGAATAGGTGTAGTCAGGTCACTATCACCAGAGATGACCAGCCAGTAGTATTTTTTGAAACGGCTATCTTTCAACCCAAAGTAAAGGTTGAAACCGTCCACATAGGTGATTACTCGCTGCATTCATAGGCTCCCAAGCCGCTGGTTCGCTTGACAGCCTGGTCACGCGTTACCATAATTCGCGCACTAACCCCGCCAGCGATAGCATCGCTGGCCCGACGCCCCGGTAGCGAAAGCTCTGGGGCGTCTCTCTTTGTGCGCCGTAAAAGTATTTCTATGCTCACAAGCTTTCTCCCGGCTGAATGGCACGGGCCAGCAAGTCTTGCAGGTCATAGTTGACACTAGCTACGCCAAACTCAGGCTCGGTCTTGAACGGATGCTTGATGTAGTAGGGGCCTTCCGTCTGCTCACCATCTACCAGCACGATGGCAAGGATGAATTTCTCGCCCTGGTTGAAGCTGGAGAAAATCTCGTTCTTGGTCACAGTGACGGTGGTCGAACCCTTAGCTCGGCCCTTTACCTCAATGTGGCGATCATCACGAATGGCATTGTCCGGGCCGACCGGTGGGCGGGCAGTGATGTCCCATCCACATTTCTGCGCGGATACATCGAATACTTCGTGACCCAAAGCCTTTTCTGCGGCCATAACGGCATGCATAGCCGCCCACTCGATGCGTGAACGTGCCTCGGCATCCACACAGAAGGTATTGTCACCCTTGCGCTGTGCCAGCAGCCCAGCAGGAATGACAAGGGCACCACCCAGCACTACAGGCGTGCTGGATACCACATTCTTCATTCCCTCCAACTCATGCTTACGCTGGCTAAGGCGAGCAGTGAGTTCATCCACGCGACGGCGGGCATTTTCCGGCTGCATGCGCGGCTGCTTACCCGTACTGACGTCATCGCTGAGTTTGATGAAACGATCCGACCAATAGTTGATCTCTTTCACCAGGCGCTCATTCACCGCCGCGAGAATTTTGTCCGCCTGGCGCTCAAGCCGCACTTTCACTTCCTGATAGTGATCCGGCACCAAGTGCTCAGATGCATGATGAAGAGCCAGAGCTTCAAGATTCTGTGAAATCCAAGGGGCAGCCAGCACATCACCGACAAGCTTTAGGTCGACATTATCGATTGGTTGAAGATCCAGGTGCGGTGCCCAACCAGCATTGATGGTGTTGCCAAACTGATCGATTTCGACAAATTGCAGACGACGAGATACAACCTTGGCCAGGGCACTGCCCTGAACCAGGTTTTCCCGGACGCTATGGTCGATCATGAACAGCACTTTGGGGCTGGTACTGTCGTCATTGGGATCGACCAGGATAGAACCTTGCTTCAGCTTGCTACGGTGTGCCGAAAGGATTAGATCAGTGATTGCCAGCATCAATGGGTGACCTGGATGGATCAGGTCTGCCATGGGCTTACCGTGCAGGCGCACATGCTGCTTTTCAAAGCAGATACGCTCGTACTGCTTCAATACAGGAGTACGGGTTTCCCCGATAACTCGATCTCGCTCCCGCAATGCAGCTGGAACATGGCGAATTTCGTATCGCCCAGCTTCACGAGCACGTATTTCCCCGCCCAAGGTATTGAATGCCTCCGTGAAAAACGCACGGATGAAGTAGGGCTGGAGCTTGCGCGCCTCAGCTTTCTCCATTTCTTCCTTAACGGCGTATAGATCAGCCAAGCTCATATGCTGCTCGACCAAAGCATTGCGACGGAGAATTTCCTTCAAGTGCTCGGTATCCAGAGCACCATCGATAACCTGGGTCAGCTTGGCGCGTGTTTCTGGCGCATCACCATAGCGGATGGCTTCAATCAGTAAATCCTTCAGGGAAATGTTGTCAAAGGCCTCGCCGAGCACATCAAACACCTTGCCACCCAGTGCCTGCTTCTCGATTTCCATCTTGTCGAATAGCTTCTGGAAAACTTCGCCTTCACGTGTTTCGTTGGCGACAATGTTCCACAGGTGACAGACCTCAGTCTGGCCAATGCGGTGAATACGGCCAAACCTCTGCTCCAGGCGGTTTGGGTTCCAGGGAAGGTCGTAATTGACCATCAGGTTGGCATTCTGCAAGTTCACGCCTTCGCCCGCAGCGTCCGTAGCAATCAGCACGAGTACATTGGGGTTGTTACGGAACTCCTCCTGAATCTTGCGCCGTTCATCACGGTTAGTGCCGCCATGAATTGTGACCACAGCCTCAGGCTTGCCCAGCATGCTGCCGATTCTGGCCACAAGGTAATTCAGGGTGTCGCGGTGTTCAGTAAAGATGATCAGTTTGCGACGGCTGCCGCTGCTGGTGTACATCTCGGGAGTGTCTTGCAGCAGGCAAGAGAGTTGCTCCCATTTCTTGTCTTTTCCAGACCGAACTACTGAAAGCGCTTGGGCCTCCAGAGCCTTCAGCGACCAGATTTCAGCCTCAAGTTCTGGAATGGTTTCGGCAGCAGTCGCCTGGTCAACCACCTGTTCGGCATAGAGTTCGTATTCGTCGGCGCTCAGTTCATCATCCAGGTCATCAAGATTGTCTGGAAGATCGATCTGTTTCTTTACGTTGTATTCGCCAAGAGTGCTGGCAACGCCTTGCCCGCGAGCCAGAAGCTTGGTCTCTTCCAGGCGATTTTCCATACGCTTACGGCGACGCTGAAGCGATTGGTAAATAGCCTCAGGGCTCGATGCCAAACGACGCTGGAGCTGTGTCAGGGCGAAACCGATCGTGCCCTTACGCTTGCCGTCGAGCTGGTCGGCACGATTCATCTCGTTGCGCACGTACTCGGTAACATCGTGGTACAGCGCGGCCTCAAGGTCTGACAACTCATAGTTCGCGGTATAGGCACGACGCTCGGGAAAGAGGGGGGTGCCATCGAACTTCAGCAGCTCCTCTTTCACCATACGACGCATCATGTCGGACACATCGACCTTATGTGCGCCTTCACGGAACTTACCGTAGAAGCGATCACCGTCGAGCAGGGACAGCCAAATCTGGAAGTCCTCTTCCTTGCCGTTGTGAGGCGTTGCCGTCATCAGCAAGAAATGGCGGGTAATGGAGCCGAGCAGTTCACCCAGTTCGAAACGCTTAGTCTTGTTGACCTTGCTGCCGAAATAGTTGGCTGAGAGCTTGTGGGCTTCGTCCACGATGATCAGATCCCACTCGGTATTCTTCAGCTTCTGCTGGTACTCCTCACTGCGCGACAGCTGATCGAGGCGAGCGATCAGCAGGTTGGTTTCTTCGAAGTAGTTGCCCGAGGCGCATTGCTCCTGCTTCTCTCGGCTGAATACCTCGAATCTAACGCCAAATTTTTCCAGCAGCTCATCCTGCCACTGCTCGGTCAGGGAACCAGGTGAAACGACCAGAATGCGTTTGGCATCCGAGCGCATCAGTAGCTCGCGGATCAGCAAACCGGCCATGATGGTTTTACCTGCGCCCGGATCGTCGGCCAGAACGAAGCGCAGAGGCTGACGCGGAAGCATCGACTCATAGACAGCAGAAATCTGGTGGGGAAGTGGATCAACGTTGGAGGTGTGAACCGCCATCATCGGATCAAACAGGTGGGCGAGATTGATACGGTAGGCTTCCAACCCAAGCTTGAAATCAGCGCCAACCGCATCGAACGACCAAGGTCTGCCAGCTTGAGCAAGCTCCAGGCGCACCTCATCCGAGCGAAACAACATCTGTTCACCAAGACGGCCCTGGCTGTCTTTGAAGTACACGGTGATGGCATTGTCACCGACAGGTTCAACCGTCACGACGCGCACGATCTCGTCTGGCTGGATACCCCTAACCTGTGCGTCCTTCTTGATGTCTTCGAGCTTGAGCATTCTGTGATCCCGTTCTTCCTTGGAGATGCACCCACATCCCAATTTCAGGAGATATTAACAGGGCTATCCGCGTAAATGGCGCCAAAACGGGCGCACCAAAAAACCGCTTTTTTCTCTGTTTGACCTGCACCGATACGCTCGCATCAGCACAAATAAAAACCCCGCAAGCCCAGAGGCTGCGGGGTTTCAGGACAGATCGCCGTTGTCGGTTAACTTTGCAGTTGTCGGCTAACTTTGGAGAAAGTGCCGATTAACTTCAACGACCTCCAGCGGATCAGAAGTCCAGATTAGACACTGCCAGAGCGTTGGTTTCGATGAAGTCGCGACGCGGTTCAACGGCATCGCCCATCAGGGTATTGAAGATCTGATCTGCACCAATGGCATCTTCGATCGTCACTTTCAACATGCGCCGTACGTTTGGATCCATGGTGGTTTCCCACAGTTGATCCGGGTTCATCTCGCCCAGTCCCTTGTATCGCTGAACGCTGTGGCGGCGCGTGCCTTCGGTCATCAACCACTCCAGCGCTTGCTTGAAGGTGGATACCTGCTTTTTGCGCTCGCCGCGCTGAACATAGGCTCCCTCTTCGAGCAGGCTGTTCAGCTTCTCACCGAGAGC
>JUEG02000912.1_pt1 | contig 13935 bp, 11 predicted proteins | sample 432341 | NCBI WGS metagenome assembly JUEG02 (sample SAMN02953476, study PRJNA257561) | rock porewater metagenome | biome: terrestrial; feature: Opalinus Clay rock; material: porewater; isolation source: Opalinus Clay rock BIC-A1 borehole | place: Switzerland: Mt Terri URL, St-Ursanne ...
AGGTATGCGCTATTCCGGTTATTCCGTCGTTACTCGCAAGTAATGAACCCCTTGTGCCGAGGCCGGGAATGGACCACGATCGGCCACGCTCGGTCCATTCCTGCGGTCACGGCATCCAGTCGGCGACGCGGGTCCGATGGGTCCCCATCGAGCAGGTCGAAGTCGGGGTGACTTCGGCCTTGGACAGGGGGGTTCCTGCTCTCAGGGCAGGGCCTGTCCAGGAGGTTGCGCGAGAGCGTGGCCAGTGGTTGTCGCTCGGGGGTGATCGCCGCGGTTCGGACACGCTTTCGTCGTCTCTGGTTTCGGCGCTTCCCTTCCCGAGGACGTAGCACTTCTCCCATCCCAGGCCCGGGCCCACCCGGCCGGAGATGTACGTCCGAGAAGGAGGAAAGTCATGGAGTCCCAGGCTCGTGGCGGGACCAGATGGAAGCGGTTCGCCGTCGTCATGGTGCCGAGCATCGCGGCTTCGGCCGCGGTGGGCGTCGCCCTCGCACAGGGCGCGCTCGCGGCGTCGTTCAGCGTTTCCGGCCAGTCGTTCAAGGTCACGGCTGACAAGCTCGACGGCACCGGATTCATGCAGTACGGCGCCGTCGACACCGGGGTGGACCTGAAGGGGAACAAGGCGGCCCACCCCGTCGCGGTTTCCGCGTTCAAGCACGCGGAGATCGAGAACATGTGCCAGTCGGTGGTCACACCGGACATTCCGTTCGTCGGTTCGGTGTCACTGCGGCTGAAGGCCGGGGGCGGCGACACACCCGTAAGGGCGGACAACCTCTACATCGACCTCGCCGACCTGAAGGCCGACGCGACCTTCACCAACATCAACATTGGTGTGGCCGCCGGTTCCAGCTCCAAGGGACCCGGCATGAAGGGCGGCAAGGAGATGTCGAACCCTGCCGGCTTCGCGCAGGAGGCCGACAGGGCCGTCCTGACCGATGTACGGCAGACGGCGTGGGCGACCAGCGCCGGAACGTTCAAGCTCAGCGGTCTGAGCATGAAGCTGCACAAGGGCGTCAAGGAGTGCTACTAGGCACTCGCCCGGGGCGGGTGGGGAACTCACCACTCCCCGCCCGCCCACTTCACCAACTTTTAGCGCAATGCCCGTACCAGGGGAGCTGTTTTTCATGAGCGCCGAAGCATCGGGTCCGAGCGGCCAATTCCACTACTGGAAGCTGCGCTTCCGCGCCTGGCGCGGTAGCAGGCCGTTCTGGGCGGGTCTGCTGACGCTGCTGGGCGGGCTGCCGATCGCGTACTTCCCGTACGCGAACCTCACCATCGGCCAGATGACCATCCGCATGGCGACCACCGCGGGCGCGGGCTCGCTCGTCATCGGGGTGCTCCTGATGGTGCTGGGCCTGACCATGTGGTACCAGTCCATCGCCCGGGTCTTCGCCGGCGTCGCGGCCATCATGCTCGCGTTGGTCTCGCTGGTCGTCTCCAACATCGGGGGCTTCCTCATCGGCTTCCTGCTGGCTCTCATCGGCGGTGGTCTGTCCCTCGCCTGGGTGCCGGTCAAGAAGCGCGCCGAAGAGCCTGCCGGCCCCGGCTCCGAGCAGGAGCCGGCCGGTGACGACGGCGACGCCACGCCCGAACCGGCCATCGCCGGGGGCGCGGCGGATGACGAATCCAACAACGGGAGGCACCGTGCGGGCTGACGAGGCTCAGCTGGAGGGCGAGAGCCGCCGCCGCGCAGGAACGGGCCCGCGGCACGCGGCCCCGCGCAAGTCGATGCTCACCCGCCTGCACATGCCCGCGGGCAAGGCGATAACCCTGGCGGCCATGCCGACCGCCGTACTCATGGGCATGGGGCTCACCCCCCAGCTGGCTCAGGCCGACCCCAAGCCGGGGCCGTTCAAGCCCGGTCCGTGCGTGTCCCAGCCCGACGAGTCCGGTCGGCAGACCGCGGACGACGAGGCGGACACGGCGGACGGCAAGGGCGAGGAGAGTCCCGAGCCCAGCGCGTCGCCGGAGCCGTCCGAAAAGCTGCCGGAGCCGGAAGTGCCCGAGCTGCCGGACCTGCCGGGCAGTGAGGCGGACGACGGCAAGGCCGGCGCGGAGCGCGAGAAGGCCCCCGCACCCGAGGAATCCTCTCCCGCTCCGGAGCCCTCGGAGTCGCAGACCAGGAACCCGCTCGACCCCCTGGGGGTCGGCGACAAGATCAAGGACCTCCTCTCCGGGGGCGGTGACGACGCGGCGGAGGAGCCGGCCACGGAGCCGGACGCCACCGCGTCCGAAGACGCCGCGGACCGGCTCCGCGACGGTGCCGAGGACGCTGCCGGCAAGGCGACGGACGAGGCGACGGACGAGGCGACGGACGAGACGAAGTCTGCCGCGAAGAAGGCGGAGCAGGAGGCCGCGGAGGCCAAGAAGAAGGCCGAGCTGGCCGCGGCGGAGGCCAAGAAGAAGGCCGAGCAGGCGGCGGAGGCCAAGGAGAAGGCCGAGCAGGCGGCGGAAGACGCCAAGGAGAAGGCCGAGCAGGCGGCGGAAGACGCCAAGGAGAAGGCCGAGGACGCGACCGAGAGTGCCGTTCCGGCTCCGTCGGCCTCCGAGGACGGCGGACTGCAGCCGTTCCCCTGTCCCGAGTACGACGCACAGGCCCTCGCCGACGCCGATCACGAGCCGACGCCGGCCCTGCTGCCCGACGAGCCCTGGGTGCTGGAGAGCAGCAAGCTCTCGCTGCACGGCCTGGACTACAAGGGCATCGTCAAGGTCAAGACCTGGAGCGGCAACGTCAAGGAAGTCCTCAAGTTCACCGCGAGTGGCGTCGACATCGAGAACCTGCACCAGCTGGTGCAGGGCCCGAACGGCACCATCAGCCATGTGAAGGCCGCCGAGGGCAGCACCTCGACGATCCGCAAGGGCACGGTGACGATGTACACGGAGGAGCTCAAGGGCAACCTCCTGGGCATCATCCCGATCACCTTCAGCCCCAAGAGCCCGCCGCCGCTGAACATCCCCGAGGTGTTCTTCACCAGCGTCAAGGTCACCCAGGCCGGCCAGTTCGGCGGCGAGCTCACGGTGCCGGGCATGAACCTGTACAACAGCGGAGGCTGAGCCCGGAAGCCCGGCCCGGGCTTCCGCCGGCCGGCTCCGGACACGGCTGTGGGCCGCCTCTCGGGGCGGCCCACAGCCGTGTCATCCGCCGGGTGGTGCACCCGGTCGTGCGGTACGGGTGCAGAACCCGTCGCGGCGCCGGTCTCGGCACCGCCGGCCCGGCTGCCGTCAGGCGTTGCCCGGGTCGCCGCCCAAGTGGTGCACCCGGACCATGTTGGTGGTGCCGGGCACGCCGGGGGGCGAGCCCGCCGTGATGATCATCATGTCGCCCGCGCTGTAGCGCTGGAGCTTCAGCAGCTCGGCGTCCACCAGGTCGACCATGGCGTCGGTGTTGTCGACGTGCGGCACGACGTACGTCTCCACGCCCCAGCTCAGCGCCAGCTGGCTGCGGGTGCCCGGGTCGGTGGTGAAGGCGAGGATCGGCTGGGCCGCGCGATAGCGGGACAGCCGGCGGGCGGTGTCGCCGGACTTGGTGAACGCGACCAGCGACTTGGCGCCCAGGAAGTCGGCGATCTCGGCGGCCGCGCGGGCCACCGAGCCGCCCTGGGTACGCGGCTTCTTGCCGGGCACGAGCGGCTGCAGCCCGCGGGACAGCAGCTCCTCCTCGGCCGCCTCGACGATGCGGGACATCGTCTTGACCGTCTCGATCGGGTACTTGCCGACCGAGGACTCGGCGGACAGCATCACGGCGTCCGCGCCGTCCAGGATCGCGTTGGCCACGTCGGACGCCTCGGCGCGGGTGGGGCGCGAGGAGCTGATCATCGACTCCATCATCTGGGTCGCGACGATCACCGGCTTCGCGTTGCGGCGGCACATCTCGATGAGCCGCTTCTGCACCAGCGGCACCTTCTCGAGCGGGTACTCGACGGCGAGGTCGCCGCGGGCGACCATGACGCCGTCGAAGGCCATCACGATCTCTTCCATGTTGGCGACGGCCTGCGGCTTCTCGACCTTGGCGATGACCGGCACCCGGCGGCCGACCTCGTCCATGATCCGGTGTACGTCGCGGATGTCGCCGGCGTCCCGGACGAAGGACAGCGCGACCATGTCGCAGCCCATCCGGAGGGCGAACTTCAGGTCGTCGATGTCCTTCTCGGACAGCGCGGGGACGTTCACGGCCACGCCGGGCAGGTTGATGCCCTTGTGGTCGGAGATCACGCCGCCCTCGATGACGATGGTCCGCACCTGCGGGCCGTCGACCTCGGTGACCTGGAGCGCGACCGCACCGTCGTTGATCAGGACGGACTCGCCCTTGGAGACGTCCGCGGGCAGGCCCTTGTAGGTGGTGCCGCAGATCGACTTGTCGCCGGGCACGTCCTCGGTGGTGATGATGAACTCGTCACCGCGGACCAGCTCGACCGGTCCCTCGGCGAAGGTCTCCAGCCGGATCTTGGGGCCCTGGAGGTCGGCGAGCACGCCGACCGCGCGGCCGGTCTCACCGGACACCTTGCGGACGCGGTGGTACCGCTCCTCGTGCTCGGGGTGGGACCCGTGGCTCATGTTGAAGCGGGCCACATTCATGCCGGCCTCGACCAGCGACTTGAGCTGCTCGTAGGAGTCGACGGCTGGACCCAGGGTGCAAACGATTTTGGAACGGCGCATAGGGGCGATCCTATCGGTTTGTTTCTCAGCGGAATTTAATCGGGTGGCGGAGCCGGCCCGCCGCCGTGCGGAGGCCCGCGGTCAGTGGGGCTCAGTGGGGCACGGGAGCCACCAGCTCGTAGGTGCGAGAAGCGATCTCCAGTTCCTCGTCGGTGGGCACCACGGCGACCGCGACCCGGCTGCCGGCCGCCGAGACCAGCCGGGCGGACGAGCCGCGTAGGGCGTTGCGCACCGCGTCGATCTCGATGCCCAGGGCACCCAGGCCGCGCAGCGCCGCCTCCCGTACGGCCGCGGAGTTCTCCCCCACGCCCGCGGTGAAGGCGATGGCGTCCACCCGGCCGAGTACCGCGGTGTACGCGCCCACATACTTCCGCAGCCGGTGGATGTACACCTCGAACGCCAGTTGGGCCGCCCGGTCTCCCTCCGACATCCGGCGGCCGATCTCCCGCATGTCGTTGTCCCCGCACAGGCCGAGCAGCCCGCTGCGCTTGTTCAGCAGCGTGTCGATCTCGTCCGTCGACATCCCGGCCTCCCGGGACAGGTGGATCAGCACCGCCGGGTCCACGTCGCCGGAGCGGGTGCCCATGACGAGGCCCTCCAGCGGGGTCAGGCCCATCGAGGTCTCCACGCAGACGCCGCCCGCCACGGCGGAGGCGCTGGCTCCGTTGCCCAGGTGCAGCACGATGGTGTTGACCTCGGCCGGCTCCTTGCCCAGCAGGGCGGCGGTGGCCCGGGAGACGTACGCGTGCGAGGTGCCGTGGAAGCCGTATCGGCGCAGCCCGTACGCGTCGGCGGTGGCGGTGTCGATCGCGTAGCGGGCCGCGTGCTCGGGGATGGTCGAGTGGAACGCCGTGTCGAAGACGGCCACCTGCGGCAGGTCCGGCCGGAGCCGGCGGGCCACCCTGATGCCCTCGGCGTTGGCCGGGTTGTGCAGCGGGGCCAGCGGGATCAGTTCCTCGATGCCCTCGATCACCGTCTCCGTGATCAGGGTCGGCTCGGTGAACCGGGTGCCGCCGTGCACCACCCGGTGGCCGATCGCCGCCAGCTCGGGGGAGTCCAGGCCCAGCCCCTGGGCGGCCAGCTCCGCGGCGGCCCGGTCCAGGGCCTCCGTGTGGTCCGCGACCGGCCCCTCGCCGATCCGCTCGACCAGCCCGGAGGCGAGCCGGGAGCCGTCGGCCATGTCCAGCAGCTGGTACTTGACCGAGGAGGAGCCGGAGTTGATGACCAGCACCCGGGCGGCCCCGGGAGGCGGCGTCGCGCCCGCCTCGCCCCGGCCGGCCGGAGCCTCCGCCGCCCCGGCCGCTGCCGCTGTCGTCGCGTTGCTCACGAATTCCGTTCCTTCTCCGCCGTGCCGGTGACGGGCTCGCCCTGGGCCTGGATGGCGGTGATCGCGACCGTGGTGACGATGTCCTGCACCAGCGCGCCGCGCGACAGGTCGTTCACCGGCTTCCGCAGGCCCTGGAGCACCGGTCCGACCGCCACCGCGCCCGCCGACCGCTGGACCGCCTTGTAGGTGTTGTTCCCGGTGTTCAGGTCCGGGAAGACCAGCACCGTCGCCCGGCCGGCGACCTCCGACGCCGGGAGCTTGGCGGCGGCGACCGTGGCGTCCACCGCCGCGTCGTACTGGATCGGGCCCTCGATGAGCAGGTCCGGCCGCCGCTCCCGCACCAGTTCCGTCGCCTTGCGGACCTTGTCGACGTCCGCCCCCGAGCCGGAGGTGCCGGTGGAGTACGACAGCATCGCGATCCGCGGTTCGACCCCGAACTGGGCGGCGGTCGCCGACGACTGGATGGCGATGTCGGCGAGCTGCTCGGCGTCCGGGTCCGGATTGACCGCGCAGTCGCCGTACACCAGAACCCGGTCGGCCAGGCACATGAAGAAGACGGAGCTGACGATCCGGGCGCCCGCCGCCGTACCGATGATCTCGAAGCCGGGGCGGATGGTCGCGGCCGTGGAGTGCGCGGCCCCCGAGACCATGCCGTCGGCGAGCCCCTCCTGGACCATCAGGGTGCCGAAGTAGGAGACCTCCGCGACGACGTCGTGCGCCAGCTCGTAGTCGACGCCCTTGTGGGCGCGGAGCTTCGCGTACAGCTCGGCGAAGCGTTCCCGCAGCGGGGAGGTCCGGGGATCGATGAGCTGGGCGCCCGCCAGGTCGATGGTCAGCTCGGAGGCGCGCCGGCGGATCGTCTCCTCGTCCCCGAGCAGCGTCAGCTCGCAGATGTCCCGGCGCAGCAGCACGTCCGCCGCGCGCAGCACCCGCTCGTCGGTCCCCTCGGGCAGGACGACGCGGCGGCGGTGCGCCCGGGCCCGCTCGATCAGCGCGTGCTCGAACATCATCGGGGTGACCCGGCCGGACCGGGCCAGCGAGATGCCGTTCGTCAGCTCCGCCGTGTCCACATGCCGGTCGAACAGGCCGAGGGCGGTCTCGGCCTTGCGCGGCGACGCGGCGTTCAGCTTGCCCTCCAGCGCGTACAGCTCCGCGGCCGTGGGGAAGCTCTTGCCCGGCACCGACACCACCGGGGTGCCGGGGGCCAGCCGGGAGGCGAGCGCCATGATGTCCGGCCCGGGCCGCTCCCCGAGGGTGAGCAGCACGCCGGCGATGGACGGTGCGCCGGCCGCGTGCGCGGCCAGCGAGCCGATGATCAGATCCGCCCGGTCCCCCGGGGTCACCACCAGGGCGCCCTCGGTCAGGGCGGGCAGGAAGGTCGGCAGCATGGCGCCGCCGAAGACGAAGTCGCGGGCGTCCCGGGAGAGCCCGGCCGCGTCGCCGAGCAGCACCTCGGCCTCGAGCGTGTGCACGATCTGCCGCACGGTCGGCGCGGACAGCGCGTCGTCCTCCGGCAGGACGTAGCAGCGCACCGGCAGCCGGGCGGCGAGGCCGGCCGCGATCTCCTGCCGGTCGGCCGGGGCGACCCGGTTGGCGACCATGGCGACGACGTCGCAGCCGAGGGAGTCGAGGGCGGCGTACGCGTTGTGCACCTCGGCGCGTACGGACTCGGCGGTCTGCTTGCGGCCGCCGACGACCCCGATCAGCGCCGCCCCGAACTCGTTCGCCAGCCGGGCGTTGAGGTTGAGCTCGGCGGGGAGGCCGGTGCCGGCGTAGTCGGTGCCCAGGACGAGTACGAACTCGTACTCCGCCGCCATGGCGTGGAAGCGGTCCACCAGCCGGGAGACCAGCTCGTCGGTGCCCCGCTCCGCCTGGAGGGCGGTGGCCTGCTCGTAGCCCAGGCCGTAGCCGGTGTCGGCCGCCTGTGTCAGCCGGTACCGGGCGCGCAGCAACTCGAAGAGCCGGTCGGGACCGTCGTCGTGCACCAGCGGCCGGAACACCCCGACCCGGTCCACATGACGGGTCAGGAGCTCCATCACCCCCAGATCGACGACCTGCCGGCCGTCGCCCCGGTCGATGCCGGTGACGTACACGCTGCGCGTCACGTGTGCTCTCCGTTCCTCGCCCGCAACCCTACCGAGCCGGCCCGTACGGTGCTCGTCCGGACGGCTGGGAGCGCGAGCGGTGCGAGGACCATGAAACAATCGGATCGGCTCACACGAACCTCCCCCATCTTCCGGCACGGGGAACCACAGGAGCAGGAGACACAGCACGATGCGCATCGGAGTTCTCACCGCAGGCGGCGACTGCCCCGGACTGAACGCCGTGATCCGATCCGTTGTGCACCGCGCCGTGGCAGGTCACGGGGACGAGGTCATCGGGTTCGAGGACGGTTTCAAGGGGCTGCTCGACCGCCGGTACCGCAAGCTCGACCTCGACGCGGTCAGCGGCATCCTCGCCCGCGGCGGCACCATCCTGGGCTCCGCCCGGCTGGAGCGCGACCGGCTCAGCGAGGCCACCGACAACGCCGAGGAGCTCTGCCGCGAGCTGAGCCTCGACGCGCTGATCCCGATCGGCGGCGAGGGCACGCTCACCGCGGCCCGGATGCTGTCGGACGCGGGCATGCCGGTCGTCGGCGTGCCGAAGACCATCGACAACGACATCTCCTCCACCGACCGGACCTTCGGCTTCGACACCGCCGTCGGCGTCGCCACCGAGGCGATCGACCGGCTCAAGACCACCGCCGAGTCCCACCAGCGGGTCATGGTCGTCGAGGTCATGGGCCGGCACGCGGGCTGGATCGCCCTGGAGTCCGGCATGGCGGGCGGCGCCCACGGCATCTGCCTGCCCGAGCGCGAGTTCGACGTCGGCGACATCTGCAAGATGGTCGAGGAGCGCTTCGCCCGCGGCAAGAAGTTCGCGGTGATCTGCGTCGCCGAGGGCGCGCACCCGGCCGAGGGCTCCATGCCGTACGAGAAGGGCGCCATCGACCAGTACGGCCACGAGCGCTTCGCGGGCATCGGCAACCGCCTCGCCGCCGAGCTGGAGCGCCGGCTCGGCAAGGAGGCGCGCCCGGTCATCCTCGGCCATGTGCAGCGCGGCGGCACCCCGACCGCGTACGACCGGGTGCTGGCCACCCGGTTCGGCTGGCACGCGGTCGAGGCCGCGCACCGCCGCCAGTTCGGCCGGATGACCGCGCTCCGCGGCACCGACATCGAACTGGTGCCGCTGGCCGATGCCGTGACCGAGCTGAAGCGGGTTCCGGTGGAGCGGATGGCGGAGGCCGAGTCCGTCTTCTGACCGGTGTGCCCGGGGCTTCCCCCGTGGGTCCTTCTGCGGCCGCCTCCGGGGCTCCCGGGTCCGCCTCCGGCCGGGAGTGAACGCTGCCGCCGCCTCCTCCGTACTACGGGCAACACCGTCCCCCGGAGGAGGCACTGTGCGTCCCAACCGACGTGCCACGCGACCCAGAGTGTCGATGCGCACGGCGGCCGTCGCCACCGCGATCGTCGCCGTGCTGGCTCTCATCCCAGTACTGATCAATCTGCAGACCGGCAGCAGCCAGGCCAATGAGGACTCGGCGGCCTCGGCCGCCGGAGCACCGCGGTACGGCGGCGCGGCCGGTTCCGACGCGGCCGGCGCGGCCGCGGGGGAGGGCGCGGCGGACTCTCCGGAGGTGACGGAGACCGACAAGAAGTTCCTGGTGGCCGTGCGGCAGGCCGGGCTGTGGGAGATACCGGCCGGGCGGCTCGCGCAGAAGCAGGCCGGCAGCGAGGCGGTGAAGCGGGCCGGGCACCACCTGATCGACGGGCACTCCAAGCTCGACCAGCTGGTCCGCGAGGACGCGGAGCTCCTCGGCGTCGCGATCCCCGACGAGGCCACGGCCGAGCAGCAGGACTGGGTCCGGCAGCTGGAGGCGGCCGAGGGAGCCGAGTTCGACAAGCTCTTCGCCAATTTGCTCCGCGCCTCGCACGGCAAGATCTTCACCACCATCGCCCAGGTGCGCGGCAGCACGCAGAACGACCTCATCCGCCGGCACGCGCGCCAGGCCAACCAGACCGTCATGGACCACCTCGAGGTCCTGGAGGACACCGGTCTGGTCGACGCCGAGACCTTCGAGGAGGTCGAGGCCGCGGTGACCAAGTGAGCGGAAGCGGGCCGGCTCGTGGTGAGGCGTTGCCCCAGACGTGAGGCCGGGCGGGGGCGGCTGTCCCCTGCGGGTGGGCGGTGCGGGCCCGGGCGGCGCGGTCAGCCCTTGACCGCGCCGCCGAGGGCGAAGCCGCCGCCCAGCCTGCGGGAGATCAGCACGTACAGCAGCACGACCGGCGTGGAGTAGAGGATCGAGAAGGCGGCGAGCTGGCCGTAGACCACCGATCCGTAGTTGCCGAAGAAGGTGAAGATGCTCACCGAGGCCGGCAGCTGCTCGGGGGAGAGCAGCAGCATGAACGGGACGAAGAAGTTCCCCCACATCATGATGAAGCTGTACACGGTCACGACCGCGACCCCCGGGCCCATCAGCGGCAGCACCACCCGCAACAGCGTCTGCAGGGACGAGGCGCCGTCCGTCCGGGCGGCCTCCTCCAGGACGACGGGCACACCGTCCATGAAGTTCTTCATCAGCCAGATCGCGAACGGCAGCTGCGAGGTGGCCAGGAACAGGGCCGTCCCGTGCATCGTGTCGATCAGCTCGATCTGTACGAACAGGCCGTACACCGGGACCATGATCGCGGTGATCGGCAGACAGGTCGTGAAGAGCACCGTGAGCAGATACGGCCGGACGGCGCGGGACCGCAGCCGGGACAGCGGGTACGCCGCGAGCGCCGCGCAGGCGACCGTGAGCGCCGTCGCCCCGCCGCACAGCAGCAGGCTGTTGAGCATCGGCCGGTAGGTGATGTCCGGGGTCATGACGGCGGAGAAGTTGGCCAGCGTCGCCGAGCGCGGCAGGGCGACCCGCAGGCCTGCCTCGGTGTCCAGCGACGCGAGCACCAGCCAGGCGAGCGGCAGCACGAAGGCCGCCGCGACGGCCAGCAGCGCGGCGTCCGCCGCCAGCCGGCGGCGCATCCTGCGGCGCAACCCGCGGGACGGCACGCGGGACAGCACGCGGGACGGCACGCGGGACAGCAGGGCGCTCAGCGGCACGGCTTCACACCTCCTCGCGCATCAGGCGCAGATACGCCACCGAGAACAGCGCCCCCACCAGCAGGAGCAGCAGCGCCACCGCCGTGCCGTAGCCGATCAGGCTCTTCATGAACGCCTGGTCGTACATGAACACCGGCAGGGTCGTGCTGCGGTTGCCCGGCCCGCCGCGGGTCATGGCCCAGATCAGCCCGAACACCGACAGCGTCTGCAGCGTGTTCAGCATCAGATTGGTGCCGATCGAACGGCGGATCATCGGCAGCGTCACATGCCACAGCCGCTGCCTGCCGCGGGCGCCGTCCACCTGCGCGGCCTCCGTGATCTCCTTGGGGATCTCCGACAGTGCGGCGGAGTAGACGAGCATCGAGAAGGCCGTGCCGCGCCAGACGTTGGCGAACGACACGGCGAGGATCGGCAGCGTGTACAGCCAGTTCTGGGACGGCAGCTGGAGCCAGTCCAGCACCGCGTTGAGCGTGCCCTCGCGGCGGAAGAAGGCGTAGAGCAGGAAGCCCGCCACGATCTCCGGCAGCACCCAGGCGGCGATCACGATCGAGCCGGTGACGGTACGGACCGGCCGGGAGGCGCGCTGCATCAGCCCGGCCAGCGCCAGCCCCAGGGTGTTCTGCCCGAGGATCGACGAGATCAGGGTGAAGACGAGCGTCAGCACGACGGCGTTGCGGAAGTCGTCGTCCGCGAAGGCCCGCCGGAAGTTGTCCAGACCGACGAAGTCCGTGGACGACGAGCCCGTCAGCTGCATGTTGGTGAAGGCGATCCACACGCAGTAGCCGATCGGACCGGCGAGGAACAACAGCAGGAGAGCGGTGGCCGGGGCGACCGGCAGCCAGCGCAGCGCGCCCCGGTGGCCCGGGATGCTCACCCTGTCCTGCTGACCACCGCGCCGTCGGTGATCGATTCGAGTTGCTCGTCGTAGGACTTCGCGGCCTTCTCGGCGGACGCGTCGCCCGTCGTGACCGACTCCATCGCCTCACCGATGGCGGAGGACACCTGAGGGTAGACGGGCAGCGCCGGCCGGTAGTGGGAATGTTCCACCAGGCCGGTGAAGAAGTCGATGCCCGGCATCGACTTCCGGTACTCCGGGTCCTCGGCGACGTCGTCGCGGACCGCGATCTGCGCGCCGACCACGCACCACCGCGTGGCGTTCTCCTGTGTCTGCAGCGTCTCGATGAACTCCCAGGCCAGATCGGGATTCTTGGCCTTTTGCGGGATCGCCCAGGTCCAGCCGCCGGACATGCTCACCTTCCCCGGGTCGCCGCCCCGCTGGGTGGGCATCGCCGTCTGCCCCAGCGTCCGCGACCACTCGGGCCACGGCTTGCCGCCGGTCTCCAGCCAGTTCTGCCCCAGCCAGGAGCCGTCGAGGCTGATGGCCAGCTTGCCCTCGGGCAGCCACTCGTTGGCGACGGTCGTGCCCACATTCGGGTCGAGCGCGTCCGACGGCTCCGGGCCCAGCCCCTCGGAGTAGACGGTCCGTACGAATTTCAGGGCGTCCCGGAAGCCCTGGCTGCCGGACACCCACTTCTTCTGCCCGGCGTCGTACAGCGGCTCCTCTCCCGTGCCGTACAGCAGCATCTCGAAGCCCTGCATGACCGCGGCCTCGCCCGGGCCCTTGCCGGTGTAGACGTTGAGCGGCATGACGCCGGGGACCTTCTCCTTGATGGTCCGCGCCGCGTCCAGGACCGCGTCCCAGTCCGCGGGCCGCCAGTCGGCCGGCAGGCCCGCCTTCGCGAAGATCTCCTTGTTGAACCAGAGGCCGCGGGTGTCCGTGCCGTCCGGCACGCCGTACGTCCTCCCGTCCTCGGCCTTCGCCGCGGTCTTCGCCGTGTCGGCGAAGCGGTCCCAGTCCTTCCAGTCCTTCAGATATCCGTCCAGCGGCCGCAGATAGCCGGCCTTGATGTCGGAGTTGATGCGGAAGGTGTCCTCGTAGACCAGGTCCGGCGCGGTGCTGGGGGAGCGCATCATCTGCTGGACCTTGGTGGCGTAGTCGTTGTCCGCCGCCTGGATCGGGACGAGCTTGACCTTCTTGCCGGGGTGGGCCTTCTCGAACTGCTTCTTCACATCCGACAGATGATTGTCCTTGAACCGGACGGTGTTGTCGGTGGAGCGGTTGTAGGCCACTTCGAGGGTGTCGGAATCGCTCGCCGATCCGCCGCCGCACGCGGTGAGGGCGAGGGCGGCCAGGGCGGTCACGAGGATCAGCGGAGCGGTGGGGCGCACGGGCACGGCCTCCTTCAGCACGAACGGGGGTGCTGTGAGTGGTGCTGTGACTGCCCGGTGACCGTACGGTCGCCTCTCATGTCAGGTCAATACGCGTGAACGCGGCGGCTCAGCCGGGCCTGTTCGGGCCGCGCCCCGTGTGCCGAGTGCCTGCCCCGCGGGGACAGCCGGGCCCAGAAGTGCGCCGGCACATCGTCGAGAAAGGCATGTCCGGCCTCGCCGGCCTCGCCCGCCGCGCCGGCGCCCGTGCTCGTGCCGGTGTCCCAGGTGAGGGTGGCGACCATCCGTGACTGGTAGTCGGAGTGCAGCTCCCGCAGCGCCTCCGCCACCTGCTTTCGGGGCACCGGCAGCAGCTTGGCGACCGGCTTGACGTACGCCTGCCAGCGCGTGGTGACCGCGCGGCGCAGCAGCTCCGCCAGCGCGTCGGCCCGGCCGGTCACCTCTGTGACAGCCGGCAGCGGCAGCTCCAGGGCCTCGGTGAGCGCGGCGGTCTGCCGGTCGTCGCCGGTCCACCGGCCGGTGCGCTCCGCCCGCTCGTAGGCAGCCGGGTCCATGCCGATCCGCAGGGCCAGGTCCGTCGGGGCCAC
>JUEG02000711.1_pt1 | contig 13917 bp, 8 predicted proteins | sample 432341 | NCBI WGS metagenome assembly JUEG02 (sample SAMN02953476, study PRJNA257561) | rock porewater metagenome | biome: terrestrial; feature: Opalinus Clay rock; material: porewater; isolation source: Opalinus Clay rock BIC-A1 borehole | place: Switzerland: Mt Terri URL, St-Ursanne ...
GCTTTTTTTGCAATGAGTGTTGTCATTTCAATTGTGCCGCCTATGCCTACACCTACGATGATTGGCGGACACGGATTAGATCCTGAATTTTCAACCGTTTCAAGAACAAATTTCTTTATACCTTCAACCCCATCAGAGGGTTTTAGCATTTTAAGGGCACTCATATTTTCACTGCCTCCACCCTTGGGAGCAACAATTATTTTAAGTTTGTCTCCAGGAACCACTGTAGTATGTATAATTGCTGGCGTATTGTCACCTGTATTCTTTCTCTCTTGGAATGGATCATCCACAATTGATTTACGTAAATAGCCCTTCATATAGCCCTGCCTAACGCCTTGATTAATTGCTTCATTTAAAGATCCACCCGTAATACCGACTTCTTGACCAATTTCTAGAAATATTACGGTAAAACCGGTATCTTGGCAAATAGGAACTTGATCCCGCTTAGCAATTTCTGCATTTTTTAATATATCCTTCAAAATATCTTTTCCTAAAGCAGATGTTTCCATTTCAACGGCTTTGTCCAATGCTTTTTTGATATCCCATGGAAGATTATAATTCGCATCAATGCAAAGTTCTTCCACGACTTTGACAATCGTATCTACATGAATTTCCCTCATTATATTAATCTCCTTTCTTTTACTTTACCTTTATATATATAAGTAAAATTGTCAATACTTTTTTAATAAATCAAAGCAAATAAGCCTCCTGAGAAGGATTATCCCAAGAGACTTATAATTGAATTTATTACCTATTCAATAAATAGTAAATTCAATTTGTTGTAAATTAATTATCTAGCTCTATCCGTTTTCACTTTTCCCCTACTTTGAGAATTTTGCTTGCCCTTATAAGTTGTTTTGCTTTTAATGGCAGGCTTCTTTTTATCGTCTCGCCGCTTATATGACTTATCTGTATCTCCGTTCCTTGAAGATTTGAATCTATTCGTTCCCGTTGTACTTGAGCTTCTTTTAGACCCATGGCTCTTACTACCATTTATCAGTCTGTTAACTTCCTGCTCTTCTTTATTATCTACCTTTCGTTTCTTCAATTTCATTTTTATTCCCATTTCAATCTCATTCAAGGCTTGACGGTCCTTTGGGGTTACAAAAGTCACGGCAATACCTTTTTGTCCTGCTCTCCCTGTACGTCCAATACGATGTATATAGCTTTCTGTATCCTGGGCTATGTCATAATTAAATACATGGGTAATACCTTCAATATCTAGACCTCTAGCAGCAACATCCGTTGCAACTAAAAATTGTATTTCAAGTTTTCTAAAGGATACCATTACCTTTTCACGTTTAGCCTGGGTTAAGTCACCATGTAATTCATTGGAATTGTAACCTAGATTCTGTAGTTCTTCATTAAGCATACTTACTCTTCGTTTCGTACGGCAGAATATTATTGCCATAAATGGCTTATGCTCGTCTATAATCCTACACAGGGCATCTAGTTTGCCTCGATCGGTGGTTTCAACAACGATCTGTTTAATCTCATCAAGGGTTATATTTTTATTCTCACTCTTCTGTATATGGATTGGATCTTTCATGTACTTAGAAGCCAATGCACGCACTTGATTTGGTATCGTTGCAGAGAAAAGCATGGTCTGCCGTTGTTTGGGTACCTGACGTATAATCTCTTCAACTTCCTTCAAAAATCCCATATGTAACATTTGATCCGCTTCATCCAAAACCAGCATATTTAATGCACTAAAACTAATACTCTTTCTTCTAATATGATCTAGAAGTCTTCCTGGAGTCCCAATAACCAAATGTATACTACCCTTTAGTTTTCTTATCTGCTGTTCCACATCTTTACCACCATAGGCTGCTAAAACATTTATACCCTTTGCTGAAATTAACTTTTTTGTCTCATTCGTAATTTGAATAGCTAATTCTCTTGTAGGTGTAATGATAAGAGCCTGAATAGAAGGTTTTTTTACATCAATTCGTTCTAATATTGGAAGTATAAAAGCTAACGTTTTACCTGTTCCAGTTTGAGCCTGAGCAATAACATCTTTACCCTTCAATAGTAATGGTAGTGCCTCATCTTGTATCGGTGTTGGTACTACGATTCCATCATTATTAAGCAAGCTGACTATTTCTTTATTAATACCTAGTGTTAAAAATTTGTTTGTCATATTCTACTACCTTTCACGTTTTTATTCTTATTATTAACTACCATACTTAATTACATTCTACTATGTACATTTTAAAAAGGGCTAAGTTACATAGCCGTTCTCTTACTTACCACAATTATCTTAAATAATTATGCTTCATTTATTTTCAGTTGTTTCTGCGATTGAGACATAATCATTACTTCTCTTATTGGGTAAAAATAATGATAATATGTTCAAAATTATTAATGGAATGATAAAAAGTCCTGTAGCATTTAATAATCCAAAGGTATCTGCGAGCTTTCCATATACTAATATTCCAATTCCAGCTAACCCTCCTCCAATACCCATAATCAATCCAGTTCCCATATTAATGTTATTTGGAAGTAAATCATGGGTCATAACAATATTCGAAGTATTGCCACCTGTCAAAATAAATCCTATAAATATAAATGAAAGGATAAGAGGTAGCCCTGATGTTAAAAATATTCCAACTAGACATAGGATTGCAATTGCATTCGTAATAATGATTACTTTTTTACTGCCAATAACATCATTTAGGATTCCACCTGTTATTGTTCCCGCTGCATTTAAAAACAGATATGATGATAGAATCAATGCTGCAATATATAAGTCCACTTCTTTTAGAAGTAGTAGTTGTATTCCAAAAGTCATCAGAATTCGAGTTAATAAGGTCCTATATGTAGCTATAATTACTAAAGCTGAGACCCACTTATAAGTGTAAAAATCAAGCTTCTTCTTTTCGTCCTTCGTATTTAAACTTTGGCATGTCACTTCAATGTGTTGTACTTTCGCAAAATACATGGAAGCAGCAATCAAAAAGCCTGGAATCATGAAATAAGGTAGTGTGCTTAATCCATGGTCTCTCACAATAGGCAGGGCTATTAATGGAGGTATGGCAGTTGCAAAGCCTCCTACCGTCATAAATATTGATAAACTCGTTCCCCTTGTTCTTCTTCCTAGCTTGATTGCAGCAGCAGATCCCATTGGATGATATAAAGCTGAGGCTAAAGCTCCTAATCCTGTAATTAACAATAGTAAGTAATAATTATTAATTACACCTGCCATACTCATCCAAAATCCAATCCATAGTACAGAAAGGATTAAAAACCAAGGTTTCCCATGCTTATCTACAAAATGACCTATTACTGGCTGTGCAAATGACCCACTGCTTGTAATAACAGATGCGATCAAAGCTTGCTGTGTTAAACTTAATGACATGGCATTTGTAAAAAGGAATAGGATGGGAGGTATTAGATTCATATAAAAATCATTTATAAAGTGACCTGCTGATACTGCTAACAGTTTGATCAAGTTACCTAGACTATCTTTCCTCTGAGCAACGCCTACATTCTCCACATCATCATCTCCAATTTTTAATAAAAACCTCTACAAGTATAAATATGTAATTAACCATAAAAATACGAATTGAATATAAACAAACATGCTATTCGTATATTTTGATACTTAATAGCATGTTTTAATATTATGATTATATCAAAAAAACGATTAAATGCTATAGTAAAGACTTTCTGAAGAATACTCGGGATCACAGGTTATATCTATTCCTAGTTTTCTAAAGGTTTGCTCATTATTAAGACTTAGAATAGTAGTAGAATGGGCTTGACATCCCTTGAGCATTGTTAGCTTATCCATAACTATTTTAGCTGTTGGATTTGTAGCAGCACAAATACTAAGAGCAATCAATATTTCTTCACAGTCTAGAGCTTCATTTTTATCGCCTAATGTATTCTTTTTTAAATTAATTATAGGCTCTAGTATAACTGGGGATATCAGATGAATTTCATCAGAAATATTTGCACAATATTTTACAGCATTTAAAACCACTGCAGCTGTTGCGTCCATTATTTCTGAGTTTCTTCCCGTCAATATCGTTCCATCCTGAAGTTCTATGGCCACAACAGGATACACTTCGTTCTTATTCGATTCTTCTTTTAATTTAACTGAATATTCCCTTGAAGGCATAACAACTTTTCGATCTTCTTCCTTTAGATTCAGCTCTTCCATTATTAATATCGATCTTTGAAAGGTTTCTTTGTCCAAATAGCCTTTTTTATATTCGCAGCCTGTTTTAAAATATCTTCTAATAATCTCCTGTTTAGATGCTTCTTTAACTACCTCATCATCTATGATTCCGAACCCTACCCTATTAACTCCCATGTCTGTAGGTGATTTATATACGGATTCCTCTCCAGTTATTTTCTCAATAATTCTTTTAAGAACTGGAAACATTTCTATATCACGATTATAGTTTATAGCCACCTTATTGTATGCATCAAAGTGGAAGGAATCGATCATATTTACATCCTTTAAATCCACGGTTGCAGCTTCATAGGCTATGTTTACAGGATGCTTCAATGGCATATTCCATACTGGAAATGTCTCGAATTTTGAATAACCTGCAACTCTTCCCCGTTTATGCTCATGATAAAGTTGGCTTAAGCAAGTTGCCAATTTACCACTTCCCGGTCCTGGGGCTGTTACAACGACTATGGGTTTCGTTGTTTCAATATATGGGTTTTTACCATAACCCTCATCACTGACAATGGTATCTACATCGGTAGGGTACCCTTTCGTTGCTTTATGGGTATAGACCTTTATTCCTCTCCGTTGCAGTTTATTCATAAAAACCGTTGTAGCTGGTTGACCATCATATCTCGTTATTACAACACTGTTTACGTCAAGTTCATAATCCCTAAGATCATCAATGAGTCTCAAAACTTCCATATCGTAGGTGATACCAAAATCCCCTCTTACTTTATTCCTCTCGATATCACCTGCATATACGCAAATTACTATTTCGGCTTTTTCTTTCAGTTTATATAGAAGTTTAATTTTTGCATTTTCATCAAATCCAGGCAAAATTCTTTTTGCATGGAAATCAAATAGGAGCTTTCCACCAAATTCCAAATATAGCTTATCGTAGTCATTAACTCTTTCTAAAATATATTTTGATTGCTCTTCTAAGTATTTCTCAATATCAAATCCTATTTTCATTTTTCTTACCCCATTTTCTTAAGAATTATTAATTTAGATTAATCTTTAACATATTATTCAACTATATAGATACTTTTATTTTACAACATTTAATTATTACATATATCCAGTTCATAGTAAATAAGAATTGAATTGATTCTTGATTATTTTCGACTGATTTTTGACTCCTCGTGTAGTATTTATTTTGAATTGCTTGTTTTCAAATACTCAAAATCTATCCAATTAAACAAAGTAAGTGTCGGAATTTTTATCCCGACACTTACTTTGTTTGTAACTTTTATTAAAACTTGTTCACATTGGCTATTCCTTAATCCAACCCATTTCTTTGAAATACTTTTTAGCACCTGGATGATACTGAAGAAGCATGTCTTTTTCTTCCGCTACCAAGGTTTCATTAAACTGTTTCATAACGGCAGCTACGGACTGCATCTCAGATAGGTTTTCATAAATTGATTTTGTCATTTGGTAAACAAGCTCCTCTGGCAATTCTTCACGAACAACAATGTTATCAGGAGGAGATCCCACAGATATTACATCATAATCTTGATTAGGATAAACATTGGCTGGCAATGTTCTTCTTTGCATAAAAGGACTATTTTCTTTCAGTTTTACAAATGCTTCATCTGAGATAGGAAGTATTATTACCTTTCCAGAGAGCATAAGCTCTGCAGCAGCAGAGTTACCCATAGTTAAACCAAGGATTGCTCCATCCACAAGACCATCTTCCATCATTTCAATCGCTTGGGTTGCTTCAATATACTGGGGTTTAATATCATCATATGTAAGACCATATGCTGCAAGAGTTTCACGGGCATCAACTTCTCCACCGCTACCAACAGGTCCAACAGCTATTTTCTTGCCTTTAAAATCCGCAATTGATTCAATTCCCTTGTCTTTTAATGCAAAAACCTGATTAGCATCATAGAAAAGACCACCTGTAATTGCACGTATCCAAGGCATTTTTTCAGGATAGGGTTCTTTACCGTTTATAGCTTTGTTTGCTTCTATGGCGCGGCAAACTGCAGCATCAATATCATTGGTTCTCAGAAGATCAATGTTATGGGGAGAGCCGTTAGTGGCTATGGCTACAGCTTTAACCCCTGGAACATTTGCATTCCATATTTTTGCCAGGGCCATACCGATAGGATAGTTCATTCCTCCTACACCGGCTGTACCAATAGTCATTTGTTTGACCTTACCATCTGACGGTTGCTCTACCGCTTGTTCTTCAGTTGATGCTGCTGGTTGCTCTGGAGCACTTGTTGGTTTAGCACAGCCGGCAAACACAAGAACTAGGACTAATAAGACAGCTACCATTTTAATACTTTTAACCTTTAACATAAATTCATCCCCTTTTTTAAATTTAGTAATTCGGTTAAACTTTGTAGGAATTTTTTTACTCCACTATCCCTCCTCTTTATTTATTTGCACTTTCAAAATATATTTCTATTAATTATCCAATAATAGACTCCTTGGAAGCACTCTTTTTTCGAAGTAAAAATACACTTCCAATCAATATACATACCAGTACTATTCCAACAATGTCACTTGTCAAACCAGGAGCCATTAGAATAATTGCTGCTATAAAGCTTGTAATCCGCAACCATATAGGGAGTAAAACCAGTAGGTATCCTTCCAATGATACTGCCAATAAGAATGTTCCAATCATTCCTGTCAATGTCGCCCAAGCGATAATCATCCAATTAGGTGCAATAAGTAGCATTGCAGGATTGTAGACAAAGAAGAATGGAATAATAAATGCTGCTAAAGCTAGACGAAAAGCAGCAATTCCAACTTTATTAGGATCCGCTCCAGCCATACCTGCACCTACATAAGAGGATAATGCCACAGGGGGAGTTATTGTTGAAATAACGGCATAATACAGTACAAAAAAGTGAGCTTGGAATGCAGGCACGTCCATTTTTGTAAGTATGGGCACTGCAATCGTTGCTGCTATAATATAACAAGCACTAGTCGGAAGCCCCATACCCAAAACAATTGAAACAACCATGGTAAGTAATAAAGCAATAAATAAAACTCCATTAGATATGAGTACTATATTATCTGCTAAAATGACTCCGATTCCAGTCATGGATAGTACAGCTACTATAAAACCAGCAGCAGCCATGGCTATACCTACACTTAACGTACTTCTAGCAGCATTGACACATACGTTTTTAAGCTGCTTTGGTCCAATACGTGTTTCCTTTCGTACAAAGGACAGCGCCCAGGTAAGGATGCAGGCATAAAATGCTGCATAAAGTGGGGTAAAACCTTTAATCAGAAAATAGACTAAAACAATTACTGGTAAAATCATGTGACCATATCTTTTTACTGTTTCCTTTGCATTAGGGATCTCTTCTTTTTTTAGACCCCTTAAGCCAATTTTTCTAGCCCTTAAGTCAATTTGGAAAAAAACTCCAGAAAAATATAATATTGCAGGTATTATAGCCGCTAAAGCAATCTTACCATATGCCACCCCTAAGTACTCAGCCATGATAAAAGCTACTGTTCCCATAATAGGGGGCATAATTTGTCCTCCTGTCGAAGCAGCTGCTTCAACTGCACCAGCAAAGAAGGGTCTGTAGCCAACTTTTTTCATCAATGGAATAGTAAACGCTCCTGTTGTTGCAACATTTGTAGCCGCACTTCCAGAGATTGTCCCCATGAGTGCACTAGCTATAACTGAAACCTTAGCTGGTCCACCTACTGACCTTCCTCCAATGTTAAGTGCTACATCATTAAATAATTTTCCTAATCCACTGATATCTAACAATGCACCTAGCAAAATGAATATAATAAGATAGGTAGATGCCACCCCAAGTGGAATACCAAAAATGCCGCCACCAGTAAGGTAGAATTGATAAATAATCCTCGAGACACTATATCCACGGTGAGAAAATACGCCTGGGATATAACTGCCCACATATGCATAAACCATGAAAATCATCGCTAGAATCATAAGACCCTTTCCTACGACCCTTCTAGTAGCTTCAAGGACTAATAAAGACGTAATCCCCCCAAAAATTAAGTCTGTAGATAACATGACTCCACCCCGTGCGACAAAGGGTTCTACATTTAAAACTGTGTAGACTGTTGTGATAACTGTAACGATCATCAATCCGATATCACAAAGACTTGGTTGATCTTTTCTGGATTTTTTTGTAGCTGGATAATATGCCCAAGTCAGGAATAATACAAACCCAAGGAAAATTGCACGGTGCTTCATAACTATGGGGGTTCCAATACGTGATGTAATTAAGTGATAGCCAATAAATACACAAGAAATTATAATAACTAATGTTAACCAATATCCCGATAATTTTCTGTAATCCGATTCTTTGTCATGCTTTCTCAATACATCATCACTATTGACCGTACCATCATCATTGTATTTTACAACATAATCATCGTCTTCAAAAAACTTGCTTAGAAGTGGAATTTTCAAGATATATTCACCCTTTCGGTTTAAATATTAGAAAATATTTTATCTATTAATTGACTATACAGCCTTTGATTAAGTTCTAACTTTCACTTTCTTTTGTATTTGTTAACTAATGTTAAAAATTGATCATCCGTTAAGTTTCCTTTTAAACTAAGGCCTAATTCTTTAACATCCTTTAATAATTCTATCTTAGCATCTTCCTGCACATCTATACCAAGTTGATTTAATCTTACATTAATCGATACCATTCCACTTTTTTTACCCAATACAAGCTTAGCCTTTTTATTTAGGAGCGCAGGATTTAGAGCAAACATCGATAGTGGCATATTAAACAAGGCATCGGCACCTATCCCAGATTCTCTTGTAAATAGATCTTCTCCTACAATAGGTTTATTTCTATGCACTTTAAAATTTGTTAGATCAGATACCATATCTGAAAGTCCCTGGAGTTTAGAAATATCTATATTCAAATCTGTATTCATCAACACTTGTAAAGCAACAACAACTTCTTCAATAGCACAATTTCCTGTTCTTTCTCCTATCCCATTTATGCAGCCATGTACAACCTCGGCTCCAGCCATAACTGCTGATAGACTGTTTGCTAAGGCTAATCCAAAATCATTGTGAGTGTGTATTTCTACAGGAAGTTTCGTAGTTGATTTTATGAGTTCAACTAAAAATGTTATTGCACTGGGTAGTGTACATCCCATAGTATCTACAAGCCCTATAGAATCAGGTGGGCATTCCTTCATAACTGCATTTAATAATCTCACTAATTCATCTTCATCAGCCCGTGTTGTGTCATAGGGAAAAAATACTGTATATAATTCTAATTCTTTTGCTTTTTTTATTGCAAAAATACTGTCTTCTATAACCCTATCTATGCTCCATTGGAATTGATAATCCAATTTAGGCTTGCCCACAGGTATCTCAATAATGACACCATCGACACCACATTCTTTACACATGATTATATCTTGTTCCATTGCACGAACAAATCCAAATACCTCAGAAGGTAAATTCAGCTTTTTTATACTCGTGATAGCTATTTGATCATCTTTCGAAACTGCAGGCATTCCTGCCTCAATTCTATGAATCCCTGCTTCGCTGAGCTTCTCTGCAATTCTAATTTTTTCTTCTTTGGTTAATACTACACCTGGAGTTTGTTCACCATCCCTTAAAGTCGCATCATGGATTCTAATTCCTTTTGGCAGTTTCCATTCATCCGTTACTTGATTTTTTGTATTAAAACTACTGACCCACCAATTATCGGTTCTCCATTTTTCACTATTCACTAACTCTTGCCTCCTTTAACTACATTTTAGTACTTTCTTCATTATCTTTAATTTGTTTCGTATTCTATTGACTTAACTTTTCAACAGCTTTTTTCATCCACGATACCGCTTTTTCTAAACTTTCCATAGACGTAGCATAGGAAATACGCACCTCATGGGTTGCCCTTTCTCCAAAAGCTGTTCCCGGTACTACTGCCACACCAGCTTCATGTAGTAGGTAGTTTGTGAACTCCTCTCCCGTCAACCCCGTCTCTTTTACATCAACAAATAGGTAAAAGGCTCCTCCAGGATTAGGGCAGTTAAGTCCTTTTATCTCATTGATTGCTTTAACCATGAAATTCCTGCGTTTCTCAAATTCTTCTACCATCTCTTTAACCGGCTCCTGAGTTCCTTTTAGAGCGGCTACTCCACCCCATTGAACCATGGATGTAGCGTTAGCGAGTATATATGCATGCAATTTTGCCATCGGGGGAATGAGTTCTGCTGGTGCGGCTATGTATCCAAGTCGCCACCCTGTCATTGCATAAGCCTTTGCAAAACCATTTAAGACTATGGTTCTTTCTCTCATTCCTGGTAATGCTGCGATACTATAATGTTCATTATCATCATATATAAGTTTTTCATAGATTTCATCGGATATGACTAATAAATCATGTTTTATGGCAAACTGTGCAACCTCTTCCAAAACTTCCTTGCGCAATACTCCCCCAGTTGGATTGCTTGGATCAAGCACTACAATGATTTTGGTTTTTTCTGTAACACGCTTTTCTAATTCCTTAACATCAATCTGAAAGTTGTTTTCAGATACGAGGGGATATAAAACAGGTACTGCGTCATTAAGTCTTGGAACATGGGAGTAATTAAGCCAAGATGGATCTGGAACAAGCACTTCATCTCCTGGATCTAAAAAAGCACTCAGTGCCACAAAAACACCTTCACCCACTCCAACAGTACAAATGATTTCTTCAAGATCATATTCAAGCCCATTATCAATTTTTAATTTTTCTACTATCGCCTCTCTAAGTTCTTCAATACCTTTGTTAGGGGTATAGTGGGTTGCTCCTTGCTTGGTAGCCTCATACATTGCTTCACAAATATGGGCTGGTGTATCAAAATCGGGTTCACCTATTCCAAGACTAATGATTTCCTTACCTTCAGCTCTTAATTTTGTCACCTCACCGAAGATTTTTCGAATAGGTGAAAATGGAATGCTTTCTGTTTTAAATGCGTACTTTATCATAATTACCTCCAATTGGGTATACTACCTAAATATATTCAAATCCAGCTATATTTTTATTCTGTATCTATAACGTTTTCCTTCTGATAATTGAAATCTGTGTGAAAAGTCCCATATATCTATAGGGCTTTTCACATGGGAGGAGATTTCCAATATTGCTTTCTCTGAAAGTCAAGTTCAATTTTTTGCACTATATTTGACAAAAGGCTTAATACATTTTGTGTTGCAATTATCACTCCATCTGCAGTGCCAAAATTATCTTGTTTATAATGATACTCTCCTATTTATAGTTTCTCGTTATGAGGTTATCATAGATAGACCCATCAACTACGGCTTCTATAATAACTGGACCAGATAAACCAAAGGCTTTTTGCAAGGAGGTTTTCATCTCATCCGTATCTCTTGCAGTATAAACCGGAATTCCTAGGAAGTTATTTGCAGCGAAATATTCACCTTCATGAACATCTGTAGCATAGTATTCTACGTCCTTCCATCCTTGTTTAACCTTTATTAAACTATATTTTTTGTCGACAAGTACAATAATCACAACATTAACACCCAATCTTCTTGCAACCATGAGTTCACCACAGTTCATTAAAAACCCACCATCACCGGTAACACAGGCAACTGTTCGAGATGGCATACATAATTTAGCACCGATTGCCGAAGGAATTCCAAAACCCATGGTTGACCAGCCATTTGTCATAATTAGACTGCCGGATCCATCCATGTTCCATAATTGACCTAATAAATGGAGGTGTGCCCCCACATCACTGGTTAATATGCCGTCTCTAGGCATTACCTCTCGTAGTACCTTTACTGAGTCAGAAACATTGAATGTTTTCGTCCTTGGTACTAATGATTCAAACATATTCGCTTTGTTTTCCTCTACTTTACTTAAATCCCAATCATATTCAGGTAGGTTAAGTGAGATTAAGTAAGATAGTGAATAATCTAAGCGTCCTATTATTTCGACAGCCACATCATATTCTGCTGTGATGTCCACAGCTTCTGTATCAACATGAATTAGTGGCACATTAGGCATCCACGCCTCATAGTTAAACTCTATAGAATCATATCCAATACCAATTACTAAATCTGCATCTCGATATATGGATGCTACATAATCACTCTGAGCATGGAAAAGGACTCCGGCATAACAAGGATGACTTTCAGCAATAATACCCTTGGCCATTGGCGTGATCACAACAGGAATATTGTTTTTATTAATAAGCTTCCTTATTGAATGATGAAGTCCATGTCTAATGGCTGTAAGCCCTATTGCTATAATCGGTTTTTTTGCTTTTTCAATGATACTTTTAGCCTCTTCCAGTAATGACTGCTCTGGAAATGGTATGAATTCTTTCTCTAGATTCTCTATAGTAACTGGGTCTACATCACAATCACTAATATCTACAGGCAAGCCAATATGTACAGGACCTGGCATTTCTGAAGTAGCTATTTTACAAGCATTAGAAATGCTATATTGAAAATTATTCTTTGATAATCTTGTTGTCCATTTTGTTATTGGTTCAAACAGAGCTTGATGATCAACATTCATTTGGATTCTCCTGCCTATATCCGCATCCTTAACTTCAGTAGTAAAGGCTATTAGAGGAGATCTGTCTAATAAAGCACCGCCTATACCCGTTGATAAGTTTGTTGCACCGGGTCCAAATGTGGCATGACATACCCCTGGTATACCTGTTAAACGTCCAAAAACATCTGCCATCATCCCTGCGCTTTGTTCATTCGCTACTGTAACAAATTCAATTCCTTGATTTCTCATGGCTTCCATGTAAGGTATGGAAGGTCCACCTGGAATACCAAACACATATCGTACCCCAATAGAATGAAGTGTCTTTATTAATTCCTCTGCCAACTTTGCCATATTTATCCACCTTCCTTTCAAATGTTTATTTTTAAGCTAGGATGATTCTTGTCCCTCAGCATTCCTTAACCAAGAATAGAGTTGCTATTCTTTATCACTAGCTAAGTACCTATTATTTAAGCAAAAAACGTGCCAGATTATATTATGTTTGTTTAAAAACTTATACAAGATAACATGATTCTTAGTATATCTCATGGTTGTACGACTTTCGTATTTGAGCTAAGCTTTTTAATTAAATAATCCTGTTAAGAGTTGTGAAATGTTTTTCTCATTTTCGCAAAAAATTATCATGTTTTTCTCAATATCTTAGAAGGATAATATAGAATTCTGTCGAAGAATAATAACACAAACTAATATATTCTCAGTATTGATAATTTATCAACAATGGAGGTAATGAATGATGAACATTGCTAAATATTCGAATTATATGCAAAACGTTTCAGAAATCACTTCCGACCTTTTTGACTTAGCCATTACAATTATAGATAGAAACTTCGTTCGAGTAGCTGGAACACATAGCTATAAAGACAGTGTAGGTAAAACAGTGGAAAACCCTAACGTATTTCGGTATGTAATGGAGAAGGATAAGTGTGTCTTAATCAAAGATCCTCGTGAAGATTTAGTTTGCATTGAATGCTTAAACAAAAGTCGTTGCAAAAAAACCACAGCGATCTATGCTTCTCTTAAAGTAGAGAATACCGTTGTTGGAGGACTAGCCATAGTAGCTTTTAATTTAGAACAAAAGAACCGAATTCTAAATAATATAAGATTTTTTCAATTTGTAGAGCAATTCAGCGATCTCATATCGGGTAAACTAGAGGCTGAACAATCTGCTTTGAAATTAGAAAACTCTTTAGAAAAAAATATTGCCATTTTAAATGCTGTTCATGATGG
>JUEG02000497.1_pt1 | contig 13900 bp, 10 predicted proteins | sample 432341 | NCBI WGS metagenome assembly JUEG02 (sample SAMN02953476, study PRJNA257561) | rock porewater metagenome | biome: terrestrial; feature: Opalinus Clay rock; material: porewater; isolation source: Opalinus Clay rock BIC-A1 borehole | place: Switzerland: Mt Terri URL, St-Ursanne ...
CGTAAACACGTTCTTGATTATGATGATGTCATGAATCAACAACGGGAAGTTATTTATAGCCAACGACGCTCAGTACTCCTTGGAGAAAACCTTCGTGACAACATTATGGACATGTTGGAGAAAGCGGTCAAAGAAAGTGTTAGTAGGTTTAGTGGAGAAAGTGCGTTCCCAGAAGAGTGGGATCTATCCGGTTTAGCAGATTATATCGAAAGCTTCTATCTGCCGGGAACCCATTTGAAACCGGAAGAGTTTACAGATCTCTCAGTGGAAGAAATAGAAGAAATGCTGCTTGAAAAAGCCCAAGCATTCTATGTGATCCGTGAAGAGCAGTTAGGTCCAGAACTGATGAGGGAAATAGAGCGCGCGGTAATGCTTCAGGTTGTGGACAGTAAGTGGATGGATCATCTAGATGCCATGGATATGCTACGTGAGGGAATTGGTCTGCGTGCTTATGGGCAGAAAAACCCATTGGTAGAATACAGGCGAGAAGGCTTTGAAATGTTTCAAGCGATGATAGACTCCATTCAAGACGATATTATTCGCTATGTCATGCGTGTAACCCCTCAAGTACGGGAAGAAGTTGCTGAACAGCCCCGGAACGTGACGGAGAACCGAAATGAAGAGGAACCCAGTAAACCCATACACACAGGAGAACAGATTGGGCGCAACGATCCTTGCCCTTGTGGCAGCGGACACAAATATAAGAAGTGTTGTGGGGTAAGAAAGAAGAAGTAGGTTTTGAAAGGGTGAATATAAGTGCTTTGTGACTGGAAAAAAGAATTGGAAACGTTAACATTGTGCTTGGCAGATTTGAGGGCTTCTCTTTGACGTTGCTCAACGCATAGAAAAGATCAGCTCGCTGGAGAGAGAGTTCCAAAGACCTAATTTGTGGGACAATCCTGCTATTGCCCAAAAAATAATGCAAGAATTAGCACTTCATCAAAGTAAAATCAAGATTTATAATGAGCTAGAGCTGGGACTTGAAGAAACTTCGACTCTCTGGCAATTGGCAACTGAGGAAGATGATCTGAGTCTTGAGTCAGAAATTGAGCGAGAGATAAAAGCGCTTCAGCAACGGTTCCAGGCTTTGGAATTGGAAATACTGCTTAGTGGACCCTATGATCGAAACAATGCAATTGTTACCCTACATGCGGGAGCAGGGGGGACGGAAGCCCAAGATTGGGTGCAAATGCTCTATCGGCTATATATCCGCTGGGGTGAGCGACATGGCTATAAAGTGGAGACCTTAGACTTTTTAAATGGGGATGAAGCTGGCATTAAAAGTGCAACTCTTTCATTCAGTGGAGAAAACGCGTACGGGTATGCCAAGTCTGAAAAAGGCGTGCACCGGTTAGTCCGGATTTCTCCCTTTGATGCGTCAGGACGTCGCCATACCTCGTTCGCTTCAGTAGATGTTATTCCGGAAGTGTCGGAGGATAATGAGATAACGATTGATACGGAAGATTTGAGGGTGGATACTTATCGGTCCGGTGGGGCAGGCGGTCAACACGTCAATAAGACGGATTCAGCAATCCGGATTACACACATTCCCTCCGGAGTCGTAGTTCAATGTCAGAGTGAACGCTCTCAAACCCAAAATAAGGCTGCAGCCATGCGTGTTTTACAGGCTAAATTGCTCGAACTCAAGCTCAAGGAACAAGAAGCCGAGATGTCTGAAATCCGCGGTGAGCAACAGGAAATCGCTTGGGGAAGTCAGATCCGTTCTTATGTGTTTCATCCCTATAGCATGGTCAAAGATCACCGTACCAATGAAGAAACTGGAAATGTGTCAGCAGTCATGGATGGAGAAATAGATGCGTTTATTGCTGCGTATCTTCAGAAAACGAAAGTTATCTCATAGCTAGACGTTATGAACTTACTAGACAGAAGAACCGTCCCCATGTCTAACCAGCGTATCTTCAGAAAATAAAGTTGTACAGTAGTAAGGAGGAAATCTTTTGACAACCATGGCCTTGAAGCGGATTGCGAATACTCTTCGTCAAGACATTATTTCCATGCTTGTAACTTCAAAATCCGGACACCCCGGTGGAAGTTTATCAGCGGCAGAGATTTTAACCACGTTATTTTTCCATGAAATGCGAGTAAACCCGAAAGACCCGCTGTGGGCGGATCGAGATCGCTTTGTCCTTTCTAAGGGACATGCTGCTCCGGTACTTTATGCAGCTCTCGCAGAGAAAGGTTATTTCCCCAAGGAAGAGCTTCAAGGGCTTCGCCAAACTAGCCGTATGCTCCAAGGACATCCTGATATGAAGAAGACCCCTGGAGTAGACATGTCAACGGGTTCCCTCGGGCAAGGTCTTTCTGCGGCCAATGGAATGGCGCTAGCTGGAAAGCTGGATGGCAAAGATTATCGAGTTTACGCTTTACTCGGTGACGGTGAGATGGCAGAAGGACAAATTTGGGAAGCGGCAATGGCGGCTGCTCACTACAACCTGGATAATGTTACTGCCGTCTTAGATTTAAACGGCTTGCAAATTGACGGGAGCACGGATAGTGTAATGTGTTCAAATCCGCTAGCCGAAAAGTGGCGGGCCTTTTGCTGGCACGTGATCGAGGTCGACGGACATGATGTGAATGCTTTGGTTGAGGCGTTTGCCGAGGCTAAGCAGGTCAAAGGAAAACCATCGATGATCATTGCCACGACTGTGAAGGGTAAAGGAGTTTCCTTCATGGAAAACCAAGCGGGCTGGCATGGCAACGCTCCAAGCGTAGAACAAGGCGAGCAAGCACTGAGAGAATTACGGGAGGAGGCGTTAACCCTTGGCTGATAAAGTAGCGACACGTGATGCGTATGGCAACGCCCTTCTAGCTTTAGGGGCTGAAAACCCCAATGTTGTTGTTTTAGATGCAGACCTATCGAAGTCGACCAAGACCGCTGACTTTGGTAAAAAGTATCCGGAACGTTTCTTTAACATGGGAATTGCCGAGGCAAACTTATTGGGAACAGCTGCTGGATTAGCAGCAGCAGGCAAGATACCCTTTGCCAGTACATTTGCGATTTTTGCTGTAGGACGGGCGTTTGAGCAAATTCGTAACTCGATAGCCTATCCAAAGTTAAATGTTAAAATTGCAGCCACCCATTCTGGAATTACGGTTGGAGAAGACGGAGGCTCCCATCAGGCGATCGAAGACGTTGCTATCATGCGTGCTGTCCCCAACATGGTGGTTTTAGTTCCGGCTGATGGGGAAGAAACTCGCCAGGTAATTATGGCTGCCGCTAAATATTACGGTCCAGTTTATATTCGTATGGGGCGCTTAGCGGTTCCACTGCTTTTTGGAGAAGATTATAGCTTCGAAATCGGGAAAGCAAATGTCCTCAAAGAAGGAACGGATGTTGCCATCATGGCCAACGGCTTGATGGTGTCCATGGCTCTGGAAGCAGCTGAAGAGCTTGCAGTTGAAGGAGTTAGCGTGAGTGTCGTCAATGTTGCTTCTGTCAAACCTCTCGATGAAGAAACAATTGTACGGGTTGCCAAGCAAACGGGAGCTTTGGTGACAGCGGAAGAACACAATATCATCGGCGGACTAGGAAGCGCGATTGCAGAGGTTTTAGGCGAGAAACTGCCTACCCCGATGGTCCGTGTAGGGCTTAAAGACACGTTTGGTGAGTCCGGTCGTCCTCAGGAACTTCTTGAAAAATATGGCTTGACCAAATCTGATTTAGTCAGAGCAGTTCATGAGGTCCTTGTTAAAAAGCTGAGATAATGTTCCTTGCTAGTAGCAGGACCGACTAATATAGAAAGGGCGAGCACTTTCGGTAGTGTTCGCCCTTTTCTGATTCTCGATTAATTGCCATGACAATTTGGACGAATAGATTATATTTTTTCACTGAACGATTCTACTTGTGAAGATTTTGGGATGTTTATTTTTTCTAACAGGATATCCACGACAAGTGTCGAATGCTATAAGAGTTATGTAGAAAAAAGGGTGAGGCTTGAGAAAATCAAGGAGGACAATATGATTCAGTTAATTAATGTGTCCAAGATTTATCCGAATGGTGCCAGAGCCCTTGTTGATGTCAATCTTAAGATTGGCAAAGGGGACTTTGTTTTTCTGGTGGGTCCCAGCGGGGCTGGTAAATCGACGCTGATTAAATTATTTTATCGTGATGAAATTCCGACTCGGGGACAGGTGCATATTAATAGTAAAAACCTTGTACGAATGAAAGACAGAGAAGTGCCTTACCTACGACGTACTATAGGAGTCATTTTTCAAGATTTTAAGTTAATGCCCAATAAAACAGTGAAGGAAAATGTAGCTTTTGCGCTTGAAGTGATCGGAGTGTCGAGGAAAGAGATCAAGCTTCGGACGCGCGCGACCTTGGAATTGGTCGGACTTAAGATGAAAGAAAATGCCTATCCGCATGAACTATCCGGTGGGGAACAACAGCGTGTCTGTGTAGCAAGAGCGATCATTAATAATCCTGCACTATTAGTAGCAGATGAACCTACTGGTAATCTTGATCCGGAAACAGCATGGGGTATAATGGATTTACTATACAATATTAACAAACGAGGAACGACAATTGTGATGGCTACTCATGCGAGAGCGATTGTAGATAAGATGCAAAAACGTGTAATTGCAATAGAAAACGGTCGGGTTGCGCGCGATGATGAAAAGGGGGGATATGGCTATGACGCTTAATTCCACTCGCTATATTCTGCGTGAGACATTTCACTCAATGAAGCGTAATCCTTGGCTTAGTATAGCATCGGTTTTAACCGTTATGGTTTCCTTAATAATCTTAGGATTCTCTGTGTTTTTCTTAGCGAATGCTTCAAATATGGCTAAATCCTTTGAATCTGAGTTGGAGATTGGCGCATTTGTACTAAACAGCACAACTCCATCGGAACTAGATGCATTACAAACCCAGGTTCAGGCTATGTCCGGAGTGGCTTCAGTGACCCTAGTTACCAGGGACCAAGCCTTAGCCGATTTTGGAAAAATGAGTGACTCTGAAAGTATTCTGGCAGATCTTGGAGGAATTAATCCCTTTCCAGATAAGTTGACAGTCAAAGCAACAGATCCGCAAAACGTCGTCACCTTGGCTAAAGGGCTAGAGGCCCTTCCTGAGGTGTACAAAGTAAACTACGGACAAGGGTTTGTAGATAAGCTTTTGAGCTTTACGCAATGGTTGAGGTGGATTGGTCTAGGCGTTGTGGCTGCTTTTGGCATCGCAGCCATTGTGTTGATTTCCATCAACGTTAAAATGAACGTCTTTTCTCGTCGTCGTGAAATTCAGATTATGAAATTGGTAGGTGCAAGCAACAGTTTTGTCCGTTGGCCTTTTCTTATTGAGGGATTGGTATTAGGACTTATTGGAGGAGCACTGGCAGCCGGTATTGTTGGAATGGGCTATAATTTGATCACGATCTATGTCCAATCAACATTAACCTTTTTACCAGTTGTTCAAAATGAAAATCTCTTCAGCCAAGTTTCTGTGGGGATATTGCTTGCTGGTATGGCGATGGGAGCCATAGGGAGTGGATTCGCTTTACAGAAGTTCCTTAAAGTATAGGGCGGATTCGTGAGGCACTTGTTCAGCCACGTGATTGTCGTGCCAAACTAGGGCTTTAATTCTCCTGCAAGCGGGCAGACACCTGTCCAAGGCGGCGTCCTTACCGGATGGTCGGTGGAACACGTCCTTGTGTTCAGCCCTGCTTTTAGAAAGTGATTTAAAGCCGAGTTTGGCTAAGACTTACGCATAGGCTTCTCGCCATATGATCGAGGACCATCTGATGAGGAGACAGGATCTGGGATAAATTACTTAATTTTTAATAAGGCGGAGGGGGATAAATATGTTTAAGAGGAAAGAAATATACATAGTGCCGCTTTGTGTCCTTTTGCTTGGAACCTCGGCATTGCCTACTAAGGCTACTGAACTAGGAGATGCTGTCCAGCAACAGAAGAATCTTTCAAGTAAAACGAATCAAGCTCGAGGGCTGTTAAATCAATTAACCTATACTGCAGATACAATTAAGACTGAGTTAACTCAACTAGAAACTAAAATTTCTGCAGCGCAGGTGCTTTTGAGTCAGAAACAAAGCGCCCATACCCTAGCCAAAAAGGAAGTTCTCGCTGCTCAAGAAGAATTGAAGCTAAAGCAACAGGAGCTAGAAGATCGCCAGGTGGCCCTTGGAAATCGGGCAAAGGCAATCTATGAGAGTGGGCAAGTTTCTTATTTAGAATTGCTTTTTCAGGCTGCTAACATCGGCGATTTTATCACTCGAGTAGAATATTTTGCTAAGTTAGTGTCCAATGATCGTCAGTTATTAATGGATATTCAAGTCCAAAAGGAACAAATTGTCACAAAGACGATCGAATTGGAAAGCAAAAAGGACCAAGCAGCAAAGCTTGCATCGGAGGCAGCTTCAGTCAAAGCGGATCTCGACAAAACAAAGTCTCAACAAAGCGCAAGCTTGAAACAAACCCAAATAGCCCAACAAGCAGCTTATGACAATATTGAAAAATTAGAAGCTGAGGCTAATGCCTGGAATGACAAGATTCGAAAGTTGCAGGCAGCGCAGGCGGCACGCAAAGGCGGCGCGAGCGGAACGATCTCTACTTGGCCAGTTCCGGGTTATTACGAAATCAGTAGTCCCTTTGGTTGGAGGACTCACCCAATAACGCGCAAGCGAAGTATGCATACAGGGACGGATATAGTTGCTCCGTCTGGAAAGCAGATTAAAGCAGCGGGAGCAGGGGTCGTCATAATGGCTGGATGGAATACGGCCTATGGGAATATGCTGATCATTGACCATGGCAAGGGGATGTCTACCCTTTATGGGCATCTGTCGTCCTTAAAGGTTAGTGAAGGTCAATCAGTTCAAGCAAATCACTTGATTGGACTTGTTGGCTCGACGGGCTGGAGCACAGGCGCACACTTGCATTTCGAAGTCCGTGAAGGTGGGAATCCTACTGACCCATTACGTTTTTTCTCTAGATGATGGATAAGCAGTATTTCTGAGCAGGAATAAGCATATAATAGATCGAGATACTAGGGAAGGGGCTTGACTTGCTTGCAAGAATGGAACTGGAAAAGAGTAGCTAAAAACGTTGGAGTCATCCTGATAATATTTTCTGTATTAGTGACTACGACGCTTGGAGGGATTGTTCTTGCCAACGTAAATAACGTGGGTCGGCTAGTTCACGTTATGCAACTGATTCGTAGCGACTACTTAGAAAACGTTACGACAGATCAGCTTGTGGAAGGCGCAACCAAAGGAATTGTAGAGGTATTAGGAGATCCTTACTCGACGTATATGAATGTCAAAGAGAACGAAGAACTTTTTCAAATGCTAGAAGGGAAGTTTGGCGGAGTAGGAATTGTTCTTAGCCTTAAGGACCCTAAAAGACTCGTGGTACTTAGACCCATTAAGAATTCTCCAGCCAGTAAGGCTGGTATTCAATCGGGCGACGTCGTCAGCAAAATTAACGATGCGGAGACTGCTGGCATGGAGCAAGAAAAAGCGGTAGGGATGATGCGAGGAGAGCCTGGAACAAAGGTTAACTTGGATCTTTATCGGGAGAGCACGAATAAGACCTTCACGGTTAGTCTGACGAGGGAAAATATCACCGTCCCCACAGTAGATGGAGAAGTATTGCCGGGTTACCCAGATATTGCCTATATTAATATTTCTCAATTTTCCTCAGCTACTGGGACCGAACTCCAAGAAACTTTAACGAATCTCGATATCAAAAAATTCAAAGGACTTATTTTGGATATGAGATATAACCACGGCGGAGAGCTAAATGCTGCCGTACAGGTAGCTAGTTACTTTATCCCAGAGGGGCCAGTTGTTTATATCGTTGATAAACAAGGTAACGTGGATACCAAAATGGCAACAGGGACGTATCTGGGATTACCTCTGGTTGTCCTCGTCAATGAAGAAAGTGCCTCAGCAGCAGAGATTGTAGCTGGAGCTATTAAGGACAAAGGCACAGCGAGTCTTGTTGGAGTAAAAACCTTCGGTAAGGGAATTGTGCAAACAATTTTTCCCTTGGGTGGGGGGACGAGTGTGAAATTAACTACTGCAAAATACTTAACTCCGAATAAGGTTGATATTCACAAAAAAGGGATCGAACCGGATGTAGTGGTAGAACTAATCAGTGGGCAGCCAGCCACCATATCTCCTCAAGACACAAAGTTTGACCCTCAGCTTCAAAAAGCGTTACAGACGTTACAAGCAAAACTATAGTGAGTGAACTCGTTAAACTTAAGCTAGAGGTATCGCTCCACTTGTAGATGTGAGAGTCTCACGTTGGATAAAAGGATTGAAAAAGACACGCTCTTCGGAGTGTGTCTTTTTTCGACGTATCAGGTGTACGAGTTGTTCATGATTGCCTCTTTAGGGTTTTCTATGGTTCGTGGTCCTATAATTCACGGTAATGGTTCGAACTGCGAAAATCAAACTATGGACCATGAGTAGTAGCCGTCGTTCATGGTGTTGCATAGACTAAGCTGACCATAAAAAAGACGGGGGTTGCGCGCATGAGAAATAAGACCGGGGTCCGACATTATTTTGCAGAAGGAATGACCACTAGGGGCTACATATCTCTTTTGCCCAACATGATGCCGAGTTGGCAGCGGGTTTATGTCTTGCTGGGGGGACCCGGAACAGGTAAATCGACGTTGATTAAAGTAATCGGCCTCGAATTGTTGGATCGAGGTTATGACGTTGATTTCTTGCGCTCGGTGCGGGACCCAGATTCGATGGCTGGTTTTATCATGCCAAATAAAGGTTTGGCGATGCTGGATGCCATGGAGGTTTCCCCACTTCGTTGGCGGGCCCCAGGAGTTGTTGAAAAATTTATTGATTTCAGTAATTTCTGTGATGAACTCAAATTAGAGAGACAACATTCTCAAATTTTTACCATTGAAAATCGACTCCAAGAGCTACAAACAACCTTGGAAGAAGAGCTGGCCGCAGAACTTGGAGCGTTGATTGGTAATAGAGCTCCAAAACGCCAAATAGAAAAAGAAGATCTCTCTTGGATCTTGGGAAATTCGGCCCGAGTGAAAGTTAAGAAAGAGCATTCTGGACCTTGGCCCCTCGCGGAGAATGCTCTTAAACTCTTACAAAAAAGTGTCATCGTCCCTTATTTCTTACACGGCCTAACTGGGCAGGGTTGGCTGAACCTTGCACCGCATTTTCTGACGGATTTTGATCAAATTCGACTTGAAGGAGACGAGACGTTGGATGCCCTAGATTGGGTTTTACGTGAAGCACAACAATTGGGACAGATGATTGAGATTGTTTTACACCCGCTCAATCCGGATGAAGTGATCGGAATTGTTTTCCCTGAAAGGCATTTGGCAATCTGGCAGGGAAATCCAGAAAATTTAAGCGATCAAGGATTAGATCGTCCTTTTAGCGACAAATTAAAAGAGACTTTAATATCATGGCAAACCCACAGGTCCCAGCTAAAAGGAATTTATATGGATGCGATTAATTTTGATCAATTGGATAGCTATCGAGAAACTGTGCTTAACCAGATCTTATGTGACTTAAAAACATAAGGGTACGACTTAACGTGCCTTTATGTTTAACTGAATATGGTGGGATCAAGAAGGAATTCTCCAAGGTCAGCCATGATAACTTCCAGAGTAGAGTCTTTGATAGATAAGCGGTCTAGAGCTTCTTGTTTTATGGGGTTTAAAAAGCTGTCCACACCTCCACCAATCCCAAGTATACTTGCAACGCCATTGGCAATGTGAATTACACTGGCTAAATCAGCATGGGTTTTAGAATTGGAAGGCTCATGGTGGTGGGAAATACTCTCCACAAGATCATTCGGCAAATTCCAATTTTTAGCCAGATATCCACCGACGGTTGCGTGATTGAACCCGATTACTTTTTCCTCCAGTTCGACAAAGGAAAGCTTTGCCTCAGTCACTTTTTCGATTAGATAAGAGCCAACTTCCTGTACATAAATAGAGATGACTAATTTCCCAATATCGTGTAGTAAACCAGCGGTAAAGGCAACATCCCCGTATGGAAGTTTCACTTTTTGACACAAATTTTTTGCAGCTATGGCGGTAATCATAGAATGTTTCCAGAGCCCATCCTGTTCAATCTCATACCCGACTAATTGGGTTTTGAGGTAAGGGGCGACGGCGGAAGCCATCGCTAATCCTTGTATCGCCTGAAAGCCAAGTATGACGATGGCCTCTTGGAGAGAAGAAATGCGCCTCGCATATCCATAATAGGCTGAATTAGCTTGTCTGAGCATGCTAGCTGCCAGGGCCGGATCTTGCCCGATAACGTGTTCGAGCTCTTTTGCTGAGGTTGCGGGGTTTTTAGTTAAGGCAATAACACGCATCGCGGACGTAGGCAGGGGGGGGAGAACTTGTATTCGTTTCAATATATGTTCTAGTTTAACGGGCAAATGAAGGCCTCCCTTTTTGATATTTTTAGAGATGATTGATGAAATGAAGCAGAAAGTGCATTGTCTTTTTTAGACTGCATTTTTTTAGCCCACAAGGGAAAAACTAACCTAAAGAAAGAATTAAGGTTCGAGCTTCGAAAGGAGCGTGTTCAATGTCAAAAAGAGGAAGGTTTCTATTAATCGCTCTTTCATTATGTCTTAGTATAATCATAACAGGTTGCGGTCTACAAGACCTTTTAGGTAAGAAAAATAAAACTTCTTCCACAAGTAATGGGGGGGGCGAGAGTAAAACGGTCATTGCAGTTTCATTGAATGAGGAAGATCCTAATAAACTTCTGATTATCAAAGGGATCGATGACATGGCAAAAAAAGAAAGCGTAGAAATAAAGTATATGGAACCGACTGAAAAAGGGAAGGAAAAGGAATCTCCGTTAAAAGGCGCAAAGCTCCTAATTTTTCAAGGAGGGAATGAGACTCTACTCAAAAGTGCTGAAACAGAAAAGATTCCTATATTAGCCTTAGGCAAACTTCCTTCGGACATAAAGCTTGAAGGGATAATTACATCAAATCAAGGAAAGGCCGGGGAAATCATGGCCCAAACGATCCTAAGTAAGGTGACAGAGGGTCAGATTGTAATTTTACAGGGAGATCCCTCTGAAAGCGGATCCCAAGAACGCTTAGCCGGTAACAAAGCGGTTTTCAGCAAACACCCTCAGATAAAAACTCATACCATTGTCAGTACTCCGGGTTCTGAAGCAGTGGCTAAGCTGGCTTTAGCAGAATTTCTTGTCAAAAATCCTGACAAAGTTCAAGGCGTTTTGGCCCATACCGAAAAATTAGCATCCCAAGCATCCGAAGTGTTAAAACAAGCACAGTTAGACAAGAAAATTATCTTAGTTGGTGGACAAGCTAGTGTTTCATCCTTAGAACGGATGTCGATAGGCGCTCAGGTGGGAGATATCGATACGTCTCCTTATCTTCAGGGAGTTAATGCCTATCAATGGGCTCAAAAGATTATAAAAAAGGAATCCTTAGATGTCAATGATACGATTACTAGTGAGCAAGGTGAAATCCCGGCTAAGATTATTGAAGTTAAAGCGGTAACCACAGACAATATCGCGCTGATTCAAAAGAGTTATACCTTGACCATGAAAAGTGCAGAGCAGGATAAAAAGGAAAAAGAGGAAAAGAAAAAAGAAGAAACGAAAGCATCAAAGGGTGATAAAGCTTCAGAAGAAGGTAAAGACCAAGGAGCTTCGAAAAAGGAGGAGAGCCAAGCTGGGGATAAGCAAGAAAGTCAAGGTGGAGATAAACAAGAAAGTCCTATTCCTGCTGGAGTCAAAAAAGTAACGGAACGGATAAAGACCGAAACCACACGAGAGTATCTTGACTCCGAAGGAAAAGTTATGGGTACTGAAAAAACGGTCAATGAACAAGTAAAAACAGTCCCTCCTGAAATGTTAAAGCAACAGGCAGAGCAAGCAAAAGATGAGAAGAAGGGGCAAGAGGGAGAAAAAGAAAAGGATAAAGAAAAAGATAAATAAATAATTAAAATAAAAGTTTAGGAAATCTTTTGAAAGTCGAAAATATTTTCGGCTTTTTCTTTATAACTGGTTAAGGGGTAAGAGGTTTAGTTTGTATAACAGATCGCTTCGATGTAAAATAATTAAGAAGAATTACAAAGTAACAAGTTTTCAGAAGATCAAACATTAGATAAAAGAAGTTATATAGTAGTATTATACAGCATTTTGCATGAAAGGGAGACAAAACGTGGAATTTCGCATACATGCCCCTTACCAACCTGCAGGGGATCAACCTGAGGCTATTAAAGCTCTGGTTGCAGGCGTGAATGAAGGTCGGCGATATCAGACGTTACTAGGGGTCACTGGCTCAGGTAAGACGTTTACAATTGCTAATATTATCGAAAAAATACAGAGGCCGACCTTGATCCTTGCCCATAACAAAACATTAGCTGCACAGCTTTATAGCGAGTTCAAAGAGTACTTTCCTGAAAATGCAGTGGAGTATTTTGTGAGCTACTATGATTATTATCAACCGGAGGCGTATGTCCCCTCTAGTGATACATTTATAGAAAAAGATGCTTCAATCAACGATGAAATCGAGAAAATGCGTCACTCGGCAACTGCATCACTTCTTGAGCGTCGAGATGTTATTGTAGTAGCCAGTGTTTCCTGTATTTACGGGTTAGGTTCTCCAGACGATTACCGTGATCTTGTCCTTTCGTTACGGCAGGGACAAGTTGTTGATCGTAATGATATTTTACGTAAGCTGATCTCGATCCAATATGACCGCAATGATATAGCATTTGCCCGGGGTACGTTTCGTGTGCGCGGAGATGTTGTTGAGATCTATCCCGCGGCCTCAAGTGATAGAGTACTTCGAGTGGAGATGTTCGGAGACGAAATCGAACACATCTATGAAATTAATTATATAACGGGTGAGATCTTGGGAGAACGTCACCATGTCTCAATTTTCCCGAATTCTCACTATGTGACGGCCCAAGAAAAGGTCATGGAGGCTGCTGAAAATATTGAAAAAGAACTGGATGAGCGAGTTGCAGTTTTAAAGTCTGAGGACAAACTCTTAGAAGTACAGCGGCTTGAACAGCGAACACGCTATGATTTAGAAATGCTCAGAGAAATGGGTTTCTGCAATGGAATCGAAAATTACTCGCGCCACTTGACGTTTCGTGAGCCAGGGGAGACCCCCTTCACCTTACTTCATTACTTCCCAGAAGATTTTCTTCTATTTGTGGATGAATCACACGTTTCTCTGCCACAGGTCAGAGGGATGTATGAAGGGGACCGTTCACGTAAAACCACTCTGGTGAACTATGGCTTTCGCCTCCCGTCAGCTCTTGATAACCGACCGCTGAAGTTCGACGAGTTTGAACGAACGATCAAACAAAGCGTCTTTGTCAGTGCAACGCCTGGACCGTATGAATTGGCCCACTGCCCGACCCTCGTGGAGCAAATTATACGTCCCACAGGGTTGTTGGATCCGGAGGTTATAGTCCGTCCAACCAAATTCCAGATCGATGATTTACTGGGAGAAATCAGGGCGCGAATTGCGAATAAGGAACGGATTCTCGTCACGACCTTAACTAAAAAAATGGCTGAGGACCTCACCGATTACTTCAAAAACCTAGAGATTAAGGTGAAGTATCTCCATTCAGATATTAAGACCCTTGAACGAGTAGAAATCCTTCGAGAGCTACGACTCGGCGTTATTGACGTGGTCGTGGGCATTAACTTATTGAGGGAAGGCCTAGATTTACCGGAAGTTTCCCTAGTCGCTATACTCGATGCAGACAAAGAAGGATTCCTTAGGTCAGACCGTTCTCTTATTCAAACCATTGGCCGTGCAGCACGCCACGCACAAGGCAAGGTCATCATGTATGGGGATAAGATCACCCGCTCCATGCAAGTCGCTCTGGATGAGACGAATCGACGCCGAGCGATACAAATAG
>JUEG02000010.1_pt1 | contig 13851 bp, 11 predicted proteins | sample 432341 | NCBI WGS metagenome assembly JUEG02 (sample SAMN02953476, study PRJNA257561) | rock porewater metagenome | biome: terrestrial; feature: Opalinus Clay rock; material: porewater; isolation source: Opalinus Clay rock BIC-A1 borehole | place: Switzerland: Mt Terri URL, St-Ursanne ...
TGCTCTACGGCAATGGCGATGCGATGATCGGCATCAATCCAGCCACCGACAGCATGAGTTCGATCATCAAACTGATCGAGATGCTAGACGCAGTGATTCAACGCTATGAGATTCCTACCCAATCGTGCGTTCTGACTCATGTCACCAGTTCGATCGCCGCTATCGAACGCGGCGCACCGCTGGACCTGGTGTTCCAATCGATTGCCGGCACCGAGGCGGCCAATGCGAGCTTCGGCATCAACCTCCAGACTCTTCAGGAAGGTTACGAAGCAGGCCTGAGCCTCAAGCGCGGATCCGTCGGCCGAAACCTCATGTACTTCGAGACCGGCCAGGGCAGCGCACTATCTGCAAACGCCAACCATGGCGTTGACCAGCAGACCTGTGAGGCGCGCGCCTACGCAGTCGCACGCCAATTCAAACCGTTCCTTGTGAACACCGTCGTCGGGTTCATTGGCCCCGAGTATTTGTACAACGGCAAGCAGATCGTCAGGGCCGGGCTGGAAGACCATTTCTGCGGCAAGCTGCTAGGCGTACCCATGGGTTGTGACATCTGCTACACCAACCACGCCGAGGCCGACCAGGACGACATGGACATGCTACTGACCCTGCTGGGTACGGCTGGTATCAACTTCATCATGGGTATCCCGGGGTCTGACGACGTGATGCTCAACTACCAGACCACCTCCTTCCACGACGCTCTTTACGCCCGCAAGCTACTGGGCCTTCGAACAGCACCGGAATTCGAGGATTGGCTGGCGAGAAATGGCATCTTCTACCAGAACGGTGAGCGCTTGTTGATGGGCGCCGAGCTACCCCCTGCCTTCCGTAAGGTATTGAAGCATATGAGCTGAGCTGTCGCGAACAGGCCTGTGACCCAGGTGGCAGCAATCAATCTCAGATTCCATTCACTGGCGGCACGTCGTAGAAGAGACAGTTGATCTGCCTCAAGCCGCACCAAGATGGCATAGCTGCCGCGAGGCTAAATGCGCTTCCTGCCGAACACAACGTCACATACTGTGAGGTCGACATGTCCCAGAAGTCTCCCATCAATAACAACCCCTGGCTTCAGCTGCGTCAGCTTACCCCGGCGCGCATCGCCCTCGGCCGTGCTGGCACCAGCCTGCCGACCTCTCCATTGCTTGACTTCCAGTTCGCCCATGCACAAGCGCGCGACGCTGTACACATGCCGCTCGACTGTGCCGAGCTGGTCGACTCGCTGAGATGCCTCGGTCTTGATTGTATACAGCTGGAAAGTGCTGCGAAGGACCGAGGCATCTACCTACAGCGCCCAGATCTCGGCCGACGACTGGATGCTGACTCGGCTGACCGGCTGCGCCGCTGCCATGCGGAGCAGTCAACGCCTCCGGACTTGGCTATCGTCATCGCCGACGGCCTCTCCGCGCTGGCCATCGAGCGCCACGCAAGGCCCTTCCTGGAGCGGCTGTTGGAGCCCTTGCATGCAGAGCGTTGGACGCTCGGCCCCCTATGCCTGGTACAACAAGGGCGCGTGGCGGTAGCGGACGAAGTTGGAGAGCTGCTCGCCGCCCGCATGACACTCATCCTAATCGGAGAACGCCCGGGCCTTAGTTCGCCGGACAGTTTGGGTCTGTATTTTACCTATGGCCCACGAGTTGGGCTGACCGACGCCAGCCGTAACTGCATCTCGAACGTTCGGCTGGAGGGTCTGTCGTACAGCACGGCTGTCTTCCGTCTGATGTGCCTGATGCGCGAGGCATGCCGACGTCAGTTGTCGGGCGTCGATCTCAAGGACGAGGCTGAGATGCCATCCATCGAATGCAACGGTAAGGGAAACTTTCTGCTCGATCTAGACCGATAACGTATCGGCCAATTTCACCTATCGCAACCGTCCGCTTCTGGCCGGTTAGCCACCGTAGCCGTGGCAGTTCATCCTTTATCCCTCCCGTGGAGGACAAGCCATGAACACCACCGCTACCCAATACCACCAACCTTGGAATAAAGGGAAGATAGTCGGGCAGAAAGCGCCGCTTCGGCTCAGAGATATTTGGGCTATCCGAGTGAGGCTCTAGATTGCGGAGAGAACTCGGGATCTCGCTCTATTTAACCTTGCCATCGACAGCAAGCTGCGAGCCTGTGATTTAACGAAGCTACGCGTACGTGACATAGCCCATGGAGAGCACGTGGCGCCACGAGCTATCGTCATGCAGCAGAAAACTCAGCGACCAGTACAGTTTGAGATCACCGAACAAACTCGGGCGGCGCTGGAGGCCTGGATTCACAGGCACACCTACGGGGTGAGAATTGTCTGTTCCCAAGCCGGTTACACGGCTCAGACCATCTCTCCACCAGGCAATACGCTCGCATCGTCAAAGCCTGGGTGACAGCCATTGGTCTCGATCCGGCCATATACGGAACCCACACGCTGCGGCGAACCAAGGCGTCGCTGATCTATCGCAGGACGAAGAACCTCAGGGCGGTACAACTGCTACTAGGCCACACGAAGCTGGAAAGCACCGTCAGGTATCTGGGGATCGAGGTAGACGATGCTCTTGAGTTGGCGGAACAAACCGAGGTCTGACCAGGAATAGCGGCGGTTGATATCAGACTGTCGCTATCCGGCCAGAAGTGGCCGTTCATTGTGCCCCATCAAGAACCTTCCAGCAACACTAATATCGTAGTTAGGGATGGTCTGAAGTAGCCCGGCATTTCCCCAGCCATTCCACCGAGCGCGATTTTAAATTCGCCAGATGATCAAAAACTAATCAATTCGGCGAGTATTTCATACGTTTTCGCCATCCGGAGCTCGCTCCGGTGGCCATTCCCCGCATTACAGGCGCACCTCTCCTGCATTCGTCAGTAAATGTCGGCGAGCCATCCACAAGTTCGACAGAGCGAACAGCGTCACCAACTGCGCGGTGTTCTTCACCAATCCACGAAAACGCACCTTGGTGTAACCAAACTGGCGCTTGATTACCCGGAACGGGTGTTCGACCTTGGCGCGTACCTGGGCCTTGGCCTTCTCGATCTTGCGCTTGGCTTTGTATAGCACGCTGCGCTTATCGAGTTTCTTGTAGGTGCTGCGGCGTGCCGCAACCTGCCAGATGACCTCACGTCCCTCATGCTCGGGACGCTTTTCGACACCGGTTTAACCGGTATCGGCGCAGACCACGTTTTCGTCGCCGTGCAGCAACTTGTCGACCGGAGTGACATCGGCCACGTTGGCCGGTGTGCCTACTACGCTGTGGACCAAGCCAGATTCGTCATCTACGCCGATGTGCGCCTTCATGCCGAAGTAGTACTGCTGGCCTTTCTTCGTCTGGTGCATTTCCGGATCGCGCTTGCCGTCCTTGTTCTTGGTCGAACTCGGCGCATTGATCAGCGTGGCATCGACGATGGTGCCCTGGCGCAGCGACAGGCCGCGGTCGCCCAGATAGCCATTGATTACGCCCAGAATCCCGGCAGCCAACTCATGCTTCTCCAGCAGACGGCGGAAGTTGAGGATGGTGGTTTCATCCGGAATGCGCTCCAGGTTCAGCCCGGCAAACTGGCGCAGGATGGTGGTCTCGTACAGCGCTTCCTCCATCGCTGGATCGCTGTAGCCGAACCAATTCTGCAGCAGATGCACCCGCAGCATTGCCATCAACGGGTATGCCGGACGGCCACCTTCACCTTTCGGGTAATGCGGTTCGATCAAAGCAATCAAGCCCTTCCACGGCACCACCCGATCCATCTCGATCAGGAACAATTCCTTGCGGGTTTGCTTACGCTTACCAGCGTACTCGGCGTCGGCGAAGGTCATCTGCTTCATCGGAAAAGCTCGGTGGGTGGGGGCTTGGTATTCTGCCAAAATCAGAAAGTCTTTTTCAGAGTTTCCCTAGCTGCGTGACCGCAATCACTGTTGGAAAACGAAAAAGCCCCCGTATGGGCAATGCTGTTCACTTAAGCGGAGCAGCATTGCGGTCCACAGGGTAGCGGGTCTTGGACATCTTAACCGTCCTGGGAGTCGATGCTCTGGGGCGCTTTTTAATGAATAGCAGGCCGATACTGCCGCGTAAATTCGCCAACCGTCGAGGCGTATTTCCGAGTGACAACGCGCCTGCCATGACTGCCAGTTGAGCGGCAATGAACTGGCAGGCGAATTTGAAACTGATCTCGTTCGGGGCCCGCTGGTGAGCCACTGCAGCCTGACTGGCCTCCCGACGTACCACATTGTAGCCCAGCAATATCCCCCATAATTCCTGGTACACCAGGTCCACCGTCTTGCTGCGAAGCGTCAGGGTGTTGTCTTGCATCGAGCTTTTGATATCCCTAAACCCCAGTTCGATTTCCCAGCGTTCGTGATACAGCGTGGCAACTTGCTTGGCGCTAAATTGCTTGGCCGGTAACGAGGTGAACACCGTTTTGTCTTTGCCTTGCACTTCATAGGTGACGGCCCGGACCTGCCAGTGCTCCGGCAACTGCGGGTTTTTCTTTCGTGCCTGGGGTGATACACGCATTTGTACCAGGCAGTCGCCATCGCCGTAGCGTTCGACTTCGGTCGATACCAGTGGTTTGGCTGATCGTTTATTGAACGATTTGCCGCTTTCAAAATCGGCGGGAGCTGAAGTCAGCCATAAATGCATGACTACTTCAGAGCATCCCTAACTTATTGTGTAAACTCCAGATATGGCCTGCTAAGTATCCACATTTACTGTGGATAAGCCCGAGGTCACCATGTCCCTCCGCATCAGATCACAAGTTGTCCTGCAATCGTTCGGAGTGCGATTTCCCATTCCTCATTATTGCGGGCAGAAGACTTGTAAATTCTTAGGCCATTCTGATGTGCGCTTTTCCCGATCTCGAAAACATCTGAGTTAGAGACACCTACCCCGCGCGCTGCGAGCCGATCTTTCAACAAGCTGGATTGAGCGTTTGAGCCAAGGGGCAGCCAGATGATATTACTTTCTGGTTTAATATTGTTAAGCTCTGATCCCAGAATTTTAAGCGCCATAGCGTGTCGGCTCATATTGTTTTCACGGACCAGTTTTATTATTTCCTCGCCCGCGTTACTTTCAATAAGCCAGCGCGCCAAGGCCAGCGAATACCGGTCGGGCATCCAGATGCTGCCCCGCAATGCTGTCGCCACAGCGTTGCAAAAATTCGGAGGGTAGACCAAAAATCCAAATCTACAGCCAGGCGAAATGGTTTTGGAAAGCGATGAGAAATAGAATGTACCTTCGGGATACATACTATGAAGACTGGTCAGCCCAGGTGAAAAAAAGCAGTAGACATCGTCTTCAATTAAAATTATGGAATGGCGCTTGGCGATACTCGCAATGGCCTTTTTACGTGCATCGCTAAGGGTGATTGCAGTGGGGTTGTCAAAGTTTGGCATTATAAACAATGCTTTAACACGTGGGTTTTGCACTGCTCTCTCTAGATCGGCAGGCATAATCCCTCCGCTGTCAATTTCGACAGGTGACACCCCGAGGCCCAGCATTTTCGCTGCGGATTTTACGCCTTGGTAGACGAGCCGAGGCGCGAGGATGATGTCCCCGCGCTGCATGCATGCGGCCATTGCAACCAATAGGGCGTGCTGTGCCCCCGCAGTAACAGCCACATGGGTATTACTGATATTGAAGCCGCTAAAATGAAGCCATTTCATTGCGGTACTTATGGCTTGGCGATCACCGGTTGCTGGATAGTATTGGTTAATCTCTGAGGTCGCTGACGCGACGAACTCCTTGGAGCCATCGCGCAGGATGTTATTCACAGAGGTCAGTGTTTGTGTATGGATAGAAAGATCAATCTCGGGCGTTACATCCGGCACGTCATATGAGGGCGGGGTGTAATCTAGCGCCCGGCCACGCACAACAGTCCCTTTTCCCGCACGTGCAGAAATGATCCCCCTCTCTTTGAGGTACTTAAGTGATTTTGTGACTGTGGTTAAATTGACGTCGAACGACTTTGCCAACGACCTGTGCGACGGCAGCCATGCTCCTGCTTCAAAATAGCCTTCAGAAATTTTGGACGAAAGGACAGAAGCAATCCGAAGGTAAATCGCCTGCTCGGCCGATGTTTCTCTAAGACATGCCTGAAGATAGTCTAGAACCTCCTCTTCAGATTGCTCCGATATGTTGAAAGAATCTGTTTGCATGACAAATTTTCCTCGCGGCTGCCTGCTGCTTTGTAAGCGCTCCATAACCCGATCTCGCCGATGCTGTGATCCTGATTTCTTCAGGAGCAGCTTGCCACGATGCGTCCCGACGTTAAAGTCGCCGCTGGCCAATGCCGTCGAGGACTACGAGGCGCTGTTGCCGTGAAACCGCCGGCTGCCGAGAGCAAAGTAAAGTAAAGAGCCTACCCCATCAGCGGTAGGTGGGGTTAGGGAGCACTTACACTGCTTTGTAAGGTATCTATCTCAAAACAAAGGATATTTCATATCATAAAGGTCATACACAACGAACTATACGCCATACACTGTTGACTGCATGGCATTATTTTGGCTACGCTCGTGAAACCAAAAACGACAGAAGCAAAAGGAAAGAAAACTCATGAAGACATTTCTCCTTGCTGGTGTGCTAGCTACGCTAACGTTACCAATCGCAACCGCTGGGGCCGCCGAAAAGCTTCGCCTACACTCAGTTTGGGTCGAAAGTCGTCCGGTCGCGGATTACGTAAAATACTTTGCGGAACGCGTTGCGGCGCATTCAAAAGGTGATCTTCAAATTCAAGCCTTCCACGGTGGGACGCTCGGAATCAAGGACCCGGATATCCTGCGCACCCTTCCTTCTGGCGCTGTGGATATGGCTACGCTCTATCCTGAGTACGTCGCCCGTGATGAACCCGAAATGGCCGTTGCCTACGTTCAGGGTTCGATCTCCGAAGTCGACCAGCAACTGAAGGCCGTTCCCGCTATTCAGGAAGTTTATGAGCCCATCTTTGAGAAATGGGGTATCAAAACGCTGGGAGCGATTCAGGTTCCAGAGCGTATGGTTCACATCTTCTGCAAAGAGCCCGTGAACACGCTGGAAGAGCTTAAAACTAAAAAGCTTCGCGTCTGGGGCCGTCACCAGATCGAGACTTTCTCGAAACTTGGAATTTCTGCCAGCATCATCCCGCAAAACGACATGTATGTAGCACTGCAAACTGGTGTAGTCGACTGTGCAGCATATATGGGAAGTGTCGCGACGACCGTGTCGATTCAGGAAGTTGCGCCTTATGGTGCGCCGCTCCATCCCCATGCGGGCGTCCCCATCAATATCCTGATTGCCCAAAAGCGCTACGATCGGCTGTCTGAAGAGAACCAAGCCGCGCTCGAAGCCGCAGCTGCAGACACTCTGGAATACACCAATCAGGAGTTTCTGAGCGGTGATCGGGAGCAAGCGGGAATTCAGCGGCTGATTGACCAAGGTGGGCAAATAATCGAGCCTTTCTCGGATGAGGATCAAGCTACCTTTACCGAGGCCGCACGCGAAGCTTGGGCATCCATGTCAAGCGAAGTTGGACCAAAAGCTGTTGAGAATATGGTGACCATACAAAAAGCTATCGCAGATTAGTCTCAATTATTCTGAACTATTTTAGGAAAAAGGAGGCGGGCAATGGTCAGGGCTTGTTCAAGACTTTTCAAGATCTGTGGGGCACTTCTCACTGCTGGATTCCTTTCGCTAATCTTTTACGCCGTCTTATCTCGGTACCTGTTCAGCCGACCCATTAATTATTCAGATGAACTCGCTGCACTGTTGTTCGTGACATGCGCTTTCATTGGAATTTTGTGCTCAGCATTGGACAATGATCATATCGAAATAAATATCGCGACGTCGAAGATGAAGATGGGATGGCGCAGCATCTTCAAAAGATTATCCGCCGTTATCTGCACTATTTTTTTCGGCTTCTTCGCTTACCAAAGTTATATTTTCGCTGAATTCTCCCGACAAATTGGGGCCTTAACAGAAGGTGCTGCCTTACCAATCAGCTATTGGATGTATGTGATGCCCGTGGCCTCTGCTATGGGTGCGATCGCCTACGCATACCGCATATTTTTCGTCCCCTCATTCGCCCCTACCACTGAGGACAACTACGACCGGAGCGCAGAAAATTGACTTGGATTTTTCTCATAGCGCCTTTAGCGGCTCTTCTTTTGATTGGTGTTCCGATTGGTGTTGCTCTCGGCATAACCGCCTTTTTCCTTCTTGAGGTTTTTGTCGGAGGCTCATTCCAACTTGCGGTGACGTCTACCTGGAACACATTCAACAGCTTTACGTTGACGGCGGTTTCCGCATTCATCGTTCTAGGCGAGGTTTTATTGGCGAGCGGACTGACAGCCCGAATTTATACTTCAGTTGTCCCTCTATTTCAGCGTTTGCCTGGAAACTTGATGCATACGAATGTTGCCGTCGGCGCGCTGTTCGGTTCCGTAAGCGGCACGAGCCTTGCTACAGCTGCCGCTGTTGGGTCCGTCGCCTATCCGCAATTGGCTGAGCGAGGTTATCCTAAGGGGAGCATCGTTGGTCTTCTTGCCGCATCGGGAACACTGGGAATTATTTTGCCGCCCAGCCTCATCCTTGTGATCTATGGTGCGACACAGGATGTGTCGGTGGGCCGCTTGTTTCTAGCAGGTATCGCGCCCGGCTTGTTTTTGGCTATCGTTTTCATGATTTACATCGCGATTCGGGCAAAGCTCAAGCCAGAGTGGCTACCAGAGGTTGTAGATCCGCCTTCGTGGCCTCAGACCTTTTCGGCCCTTTTGGGGTTGTGGCCAATCGTAATTCTTATGGTGGCTGTCCTTGGAACGATTTACCTAGGTGTCGCAACCCCGACAGAGGCTGCTACCTTGGGTGCCTTTGCAACGATCGTAATGGGGTTTGTGTTCGGAACATTGACCCCCCGGCGGCTCCTTAAGGCGTTCGTCAACTCGGTGGTTAGCTTTGGGGCCATTGCGCTGATCATGTTAGGCGCTGCCATGTTGACGCAGGTTATCAGCATTCTAGGTCTGCCTATGGAGCTGACCGCCGCCATCGATGAATTAGCACTTGGGAAATATACAATCTTCCTCGCCGTGGTGGTTATCTACGTGGTGCTCGGATGTTTCTTTGACGGTCTGTCGGTGATGCTCATGACGTTGCCGCTTAGCTTTCCGATGATGATGGCCGCTGGATTTGACCCTGTCTGGTACGGTATTGCTGTTACCATTTTAATTGAAATTGGAATGATAACGCCGCCCGTTGGCATTAATCTTTTTGTTCTTTCAGCAATTTCAAAGGGTGAAGTCTCGGTATCAGAGGCTGCACGCGAAACCTTTCCCTATTGGATACTCATGTTGGTCTGCCTTGGCATATTCACGGCATTCCCAGCAATAGTCACCTTCATTCCTAACTGGATAATTAATTGAGAGGCTTATGAACAATCCATCGCTTACTAATGCTTCAAAGAACCTAATAGTCGCGGACACCTTGTTAGTTTGCAATTTTGACAGGAGTATTTTTGAAGAAATGAAAAAAGGCGGTATTACCGTTGCTAATTGCACCTGCTGTGTATGGGAAGACTTTCACGATACGATGAAAGCTGTGGCTCATTGGAAAAGACTTTTCAATGAGAATTCAGATTTAATCATGCAAGTTAAAACTGTTGAGGATATTTACGAAGCCGCACAAAAAGGGTTGGTGGGTATTATTCTGGGATGGCAGAACACGTCCGGCATCGACGACAATATTGATTTCTTGCAAGTCTACGCTGACCTCGGTGTCAAGGTCATGCAGCTCACTTATAATACGCAGAATTTTGTCGCGTCAGGATGCTTTGAAGAACGCGATAGCGGGCTGACGGGATTCGGCCGCGATGTCATTGCGGAAATGAACCGTTTGGGTATCTTGATTGATCTTTCACATGTTGGCACGCTATCGGCAAAAGAGGCCTGCGAAGCCTCGACAAAGCCTCTTGCTTATACACATTGCTGCCCCTCAACCCTAAAAGATCATCCTCGCAATAAAAGCGACGAAGAGTTGCTTCGTGTTGCAAATGGGGGTGGTTACATTGGTATCACAATTTTTCCGCCATTTTTACCAAAAGGCACGAATTCGACAATTGATGATTATATTGAAGTTGTCGAATACGTCATTAACCTTGCGGGTGAGCAAAGCGTTGGGATCGGAACCGACATGTCCCAAGGGCATCCATGGTCGTGGCAAGAGTTTGCTATGCATGACAAGGGAAATGGACGACGCCTGACAACGTTTGGCGAACTAAAGTTTCCAACGGGCATCGAACAGATCAGCGATTTCCCGAACATACTTGACGCCATGAAACGACGAGGCTGGAAAGAATCCAGAATTGAACGTGTCATTGGACAAAACTGGGTGCGCTTGCTGAAAGACGTTTGGTGAACCTACAAAAGGCGCTCGTATTCGGGCGCCATTCCCGCGAATATTCTCTTCGGACATGAGCTTGAAGGTTGGATTGGTGGAACTATGCTATTGGCCGGAGACACGCGAATCGGCGGCTACGATCTAATTATTGCAGGAGCAGGCATCGTCGGAATGTCGAAAGCGGTTTTGGCCCGACGCCTGGCGCGACGCTGACTTCTGCCGGGTGTGCTTGAAACACGGAGTCGCAGTGCTACCCGGCTCAGCCTTCAGTATTGACCCCAAGCGAGTCCCTAACGCCATACGCATCAACCTTTCCGCCGCACCGACGCGCGAACAGTTGGGGCGCGCATTGAAAGTCTCGCCCGCCTGGCCAGAAGCGGCCCAAACTCTCATTCCACGGATATCTCATGAGCCAGAAACGTAACGAGATCGTCGTCATCGGCGGCGGCGCAGTAGGCGTCGCCTGCGCGCTGTGGCTGCGCCGCGACGGGCACCAAGTCGTCATACTCGAACCGGGGGATATTGCGGGCCAATGTTCCTACGGTAATGCCAGTACTTTCGCCGAGTACGCCTGCTCTCCCATCGCCAACCCCTCGGTATGGTCCAACCTGCCGAGCCTGCTGTTTTCGCAGGATTCGCCTTTCGTGGTGCGCTGGTCCCGCTTGCCGCAACTACTGCCATGGCTGGTGCGCTTCATGGGGCAGTGCACCGCGAGCCGTGCGAAGACAAATGCCGAACGCCTGGCACGTCTGCTTCGCCAGACGTACTCGGGCTATGAGCCCCTGCTTGAAGCGGCCCCCGCTGCACGAGCGTTGATTCGCAACAATGGCTGCCTGTATGCCTACGCCACCCATGAGGGGCTGCGTGGCGCTCAGGCCGACATTGCGCTGCGTCGTTCGCTGGGCATCGAGCAGGAGGTACTGGGCGCCGCCGGAATCGAAGCACTGGAGCCGGTTATGGCCGGGCAGAGCGTGGGTGGCGTGTTGTTTCCACGGTCCTGCCATCTACGAGATACACAGGGTTTCCTTCAGGCGTTGGCAGCTCCAATGGTCGCTGACGGCAGCGTGCTGTGTGGTCGTGCGCTGCGCCTGCGGTCTGCCAGCGACGGCGTGCATATCGATTGCGAGGATGGAAGCACGCTTGCCGCTGATCGCGTCGTGCTCGCCGCAGGCGCTTGGTCGGCTCAGCTCGCCGCGACTATGGGTGAGCGTATCCCGATGGACACCGAGCGCGGGTATCACGTCGAATTTGAGCTGGGCCGCGAGCTATTGACGCGACCGACCTGCCCAGTCGAGAGCGCGTTTTACATGACACCTTTAGCCAACGGAAGGTTGCGCGCCGCTGGGACGGTTGAGCTCGCCTCGCTACGCGATCCCCTCAACCCGGCTCGTATCCGATATATCGAACAACGCGTGCGTAAGGTGCTGAACATAGACGCGCCAGTTAGCCACCGTTGGATGGGCATGCGTCCAACCTTGCCAGATTGCGTCCCGGTAATCGGCCCCAGTCTCCGCGACGCACGTGTGATCCATGCCTTCGGCCATCAGCATCTTGGAATCACCCTGGCCGGCGCCACCGGTGAAATTGTCGCCGCCTGCGTGCGCGGCCAAGCACCCGGCTGGCTCGGTGACTACAGCGCTTCGCGCTTTTGCTGAAAAACACTTCCGTCATAAGGAGCATCCATGAGCATCAAGCGTCTTCATACCCGCTCTCGCATGAGCACAAATCGTAGTGCACAACAATACGGTGTACCTAGCCGGCCAGGTTGGAGAGAGCGGCGCCAGCGTAGCCGAACAGACCCGCCAGGCATTGACCGAAGTCGAGCGCCTGCTGGCCGAGGTCGGTTCGTCGCCCGAACACATCCTGCAGACCCTCATCTGGCTCGCCGACATGAGGCATTTTGAGGAGATGAACGCTGTTTGGGATGAATGGGTGCCTGCAGACCAAGCCCCTGCACGAGGATGTGGCGAAGCCCGCCTAGCAGATCCCGGCTATCTAGTGGAGCTGATTGTCACCGCAGCAATACCTCAATAAACCATTACAAAAAACGTTCAGAGGAAATAATCATGATCTACGCTCAACCTGGCACCGCAGATGCCATCATTTCTTTCAAACCCCGCTACGGCAACTACATCGGCGGTGAATTCGTACCGCCGGTTAAGGGTGAATACTTCGTCAATACCTCGCCGGTGAACGGCGAAGTCATCGCAGAGTTCCCGCGATCCGGCGCTGAAGACATCGAAAAGGCCCTGGATGCAGCCCACGCCGCTGCCGATGCCTGGGGCAAGACGTCCGCGCAGGACCGAGCATTGGTATTGCTGAAGATCGCAGACCGCATCGAGGCCAATCTTGAATTGCTCGCCGTCGCCGAAACCTGGGACAACGGCAAGGCCGTACGCGAAACCCTGAACGCCGACGTGCCGCTGGCCGCCGATCACTTCCGCTACTTTGCTGGCTGCATTCGCGCCCAGGAAGGCAGTGCCGCGGAAATCAACGAGCACACCGCCGCGTATCACTTCCATGAGCCGCTGGGCGTGGTCGGGCAAATCATTCCGTGGAATTTCCCGCTGCTGATGGCTGCCTGGAAGCTGGCGCCCGCGCTCGCGGCCGGCAACTGCGTGGTGCTCAAGCCTGCGGAGCAGACGCCACTGTCGATTACGCTGTTTGCCGAACTGGTTGGTGATCTGCTGCCAGCGGGCGTGCTGAATATCGTCCAGGGTTTTGGCCGGGAAGCCGGGCAGGCGCTGGCAAGCAACAAGCGGATCGCCAAGATCGCGTTCACCGGCTCGACCCCGGTGGGCTCGCAGATCATGCAATGCGCGGCGGAAAACATCATTCCCTCCACCGTTGAACTGGGCGGCAAATCGCCGAACATTTTCTTCGAGGACATCATGCAGGCCGAGCCGCTCTTTATCGAGAAGGCAGCCGAAGGGCTGGTGCTGGCCTTCTTCAACCAGGGCGAAGTTTGTACCTGCCCGTCGCGTGCGCTGGTTCAGGAGTCGATCTTCGAGCCGTTCATGGTCGAAGTGATGAAGAAGATCAAACAGATCAAGCGCGGCGACCCGCTGGATACCGACACCATGGTCGGCGCTCAAGCCTCACAGCAGCAGTTCGACAAAATTCTCAGCTACCTGGAAATAGCCCAGCAGGAAGGGGCCGAACTGCTGACCGGCGGCGCCGTGGAAAGGCTGGAAGGCAGCTTGGCCACCGGTTATTACATCCAGCCGACGCTCCTCAAGGGACATAACAAGATGCGCGTTTTCCAAGAGGAAATCTTCGGCCCGGTAGTTGGCGTAACCACGTTCAAAGATGAAGCCGAAGCCCTGGCGATAGCCAACGACACCGAGTTTGGCCTTGGCGCGGGCCTCTGGACCCGCGACATCAACCGTGCTTATCGCATGGGTCGCGGTATCAAGGCAGGTCGCGTCTGGACCAACTGCTACCACCTGTACCCGGCTCACGCCGCTTTCGGCGGTTACAAGAAGTCGGGCGTCGGCCGCGAAACCCACAAGATGATGCTCGACCACTA
>JUEG02001254.1_pt1 | contig 13815 bp, 11 predicted proteins | sample 432341 | NCBI WGS metagenome assembly JUEG02 (sample SAMN02953476, study PRJNA257561) | rock porewater metagenome | biome: terrestrial; feature: Opalinus Clay rock; material: porewater; isolation source: Opalinus Clay rock BIC-A1 borehole | place: Switzerland: Mt Terri URL, St-Ursanne ...
CGATTTCTACTTCGGTGGGGGTAGAATCCCCTACCGAAGCCCCGATGTTCGGCTTTAGCTGAACGAGTTCACTGGGAAATGGATATAACGTGAGTGAAACCATGGAGGGGGGAAGGGAGCATCCCAAAAAGCAATAACTTCGACACTGCGAAGGGATATGTTTTATTTGATGTATTATTTGCCCTGTTTCTTTTCTCTTTAGGATTTGGTGTTCTTTTCGAATTGACAGTTGAGGCGCTTTCAGAATCTCGCCGGGCCACAACTCTTATGGAGGGTGCTAATCTGGCTCAAGCAACAATGGATCATTTGGCAGCTCATAAGTGGAGAGATAATATCGCTGACCGAAATTGTATCCCAGGTGGAGCGATAGAAGGAACAGATGGGAAATTCCGTTGGATAATATGTTCAGAATGGCATGACACCCCCCAACTATTAAAAGTAAGTGTAGAAGTCATTTGGACGGAACGGGGAAACCCTTATCAATATAAGTTGGAGAGCCTTTATGCGGTTGAATAGGAGGACGGATCATTCAGAACGAGGCTTAACCCTTTTAGAAGTGTTGGTTGCTTTATTGATTTCCGGCATTTTCTTGCTGATGGCGATGCGGCTGTTTACGGATCAATGGCGTGGAGCACGTGCTCTCAAGAATCACTTGGAAGCACATTATGCCGTCATGACGGCTGGAAAGACGGTCTCTGATGCAATTCGCATGTCCGAAACTGCAAGCTGGACAGATCCCGGTGTATTGAAGGTGTTACCCTTAGCAGATGATTCTAACCCTCTGCCAAGGCTTGATTCCTATTTTATCGATGATTTAGATCATGATGGACAGAAAGATCTTTATTGGAGACATGCAGAAGTGCCCCAACCGGTGGCGAGCTGTATGATTGGATGGAAATGTGCGGAGGTGGAGCCGGGATTGTGGGAAATCTTCTTACAGGCAAACGTGGATGGGCAAATTGTCACTTGGCAAACGCTTATCAGACCACGGGTATATTCACTTGCACCACAAATGCCCTCCGTACTTTGATTAATAGAAGGGTTCCCAAAACAATGGTGCAAAATCAATCGGGTTATTTGAGCCTTCTCCTTCTCTTGCTTTTAACCTTGTTTTCGGGACTGGGGATGGAGGTCTATCTAAAGGCCAATGCAGAGAACCGCATGGTAAAACGTGAAACTCAAAGCAGACAAGCCCTCTACATTGCTGAGGGAGGGATTGAGTGGGCTAAAGCCCATTTGCTGGTTAATCCGGAACTGCGGCAAGGGAGTTTGTCATTTGATACTGGGCAGGTCGATATCCTAATTGAGTTTAGTGGAGGGGAGTATAAAGTGACGTCTAAAGGACTTTCCGGATTAGCTGTTCGAAGAATTGAGGAGCGGTTAGAGTTAGTTAATGGAACTTGGGTCATTAAGGGTTATCAGGAATTGCATTGGTGAGGGCATGAAAAACAATCATGAATTTGGTCAGTTTCTACTAGCTAATGGCTTTCTTGATAAAGTTGGATTATCTGCCGGGTTAGAATTAGCCTTGCAGGCCGGAGAACCAATTGGGGATACGCTTGTGCGTATGGGTGCGTTGAACCAAGCCGGCTTATCGGAGGCTGTAAGACAATATCTGGGGATCCCGGAAGTAAAATTGACCAGGGTCGCAATTGACCCTGCTGTAGCAGGTCTAATTTCTGAAGAAATGGCTCGCCGTTACACCCTTATCCCCTTTGAACGGTATTCCGGGGTTTTGAGAGTCGCCATGTTAGATCCCACCCATGAACGGGCCCTCCGGGATGTCAGAATGTTTACAGGGCTGGAAATTGAGCCTGTATTTGCTATGAAGGAAGAAATTGAGGCCGCAATTCGACAGTGTTTAACGGTAAAACAATCCGTCGCCCGTCTGGCAAACCTTGCAGAGGATGTTTGGCAAAATCAAGGCGTTTGGTCGGTCGAGTTTTCCGAGACTGCTGAGTTAGATTCCCAAGAGGATGAGGCACCAACCCTTAAATTCGTTCATTCCGTGTTACACGAGGCTGTCGTGCAGGGAGTTAGCGACATTCATTGGGAACCCCGTAAAAGTGCTTTTGTGGTGCGCTACCGAATTGACGGTAAACTTATTAGAAAACATGATCTCTCGGCCAAGGCCGCTCGGAGTATTGTCTCCAGCCTGAAAGTGATGGCTCAAATGGATGTGGCTGAACGGCGATTTCCTCAAGATGGCCGAATGACGTTTAACGCAGGTCCTCGGCGCGTTGACCTGCGAATGTCCTCGATGCCTACTGTGTATGGGGAAAAAATAGTTGTGCGAATTTTAGACCCGGAGATGGCTCAGCGTCCGCTTAATGATCTGGGAATGCGCTTAGAGGTTGAGACAGGAGTACAAGCCTTATTGAAACGTCCCAATGGTTTGATACTGGTCGTGGGTCCAACGGGAAGCGGCAAGACCACTACCCTCTATGCCCTGCTCAGAGAATTAAACGCTGAGGAGCAAAATATTATTTCAATTGAAGAACCTGTCGAATATCAATTGTCTGGGGTGAATCAGGTACAAGTTAACCTTCCCGCAGGGCTCAGCTTTCCGGTTGGGTTAAAACATATCTTGCGTCAAGATCCGGATGTGATCATGATTGGAGAAATCCGTGATGAAGAAACAGCGAGAATCGCCATCACCGCTTCCCTTACCGGACATTTAGTGTTATCAACGTTACATACTAATACGGCAGCAGAGGCCTTAGCTCGGCTCATCGATATGGGGGTAGAACCCTATCTCTTAGCCTCAGCGGTCAGTGGGGTATTATCTCAACGCCTGGTGCGCCGGTTGTGTGAAGATTGTAAGATTAAGTATAAGGTTTCTGAGGCGGAGAAAAGGGTACTCCGTTTACCGGGGTCAGTCGACCAACTGCATCGTGCCGCAGGATGCCCGGATTGTCTGGGAACTGGATTTCGTGGCAGGATTGGGGTACATGAATTTTTGCTGTATAATCAGGAGATTAAAGAACTCGTCCTATCTATGCAAAATGCCAGAGACATTGAACAACAAGCGATGGTTTCCGGGATGCTTACGGTTTTTGAAGATGGGATGTTTAAAGTGATCCAAGGACTTACGACCGTGGAGGAAGTATTACGTGTCACATCCGGAATACAAGGATAAGAGGAGACGGAAGAAATGTTTTCATTAAAAGAGCTTTTGCTTTTGGCTGGAGAGAATAAGGCGTCAGACATTCATTTGACAGTGGAGAGCCCGCCGGTTTTACGTATTAATGGTTCACTGGTTCAAAATCAGATGGAAAAACTTTCTCAGGCAGATTTAAATAATTTTGCCCAATCTCTAATGGATGAAAAGCAAGCCAAACGGTTTGCTGAATATGGAGAATTAGACCTATCCTATAGTTTGGCAGGGGTTGGACGTTATCGGGTTAATATATTTCGTCAGAGAGGATCTATCGGAATAGTTATTCGCTTGATTCCTTTTGTCATTCCCAGTCCGGAAGAGTTAGGACTTCCGCCAGTAAGTATTGAACTGGCTAAACTGCATAAAGGATTAGTCCTGGTGACCGGCCCAACCGGAAGTGGTAAATCAACTACTTTAGCATCCCTCGTTGACTATATCAATCGAACACGGGCTTGCCACATCGTGACTATTGAAGATCCGATCGAATATTTGCACAGACATAAACTGAGTTTAGTCAATCAACGGGAGGTTGGTAACGATACCCATTCATTTACGAATGCCCTGCGAGCTGTTTTGCGTCAAGATCCGGATGTGATTTTGGTTGGAGAAATGCGGGATTTAGAAACTATCGCTACCGCTGTTACAGCCGCAGAAACTGGGCACTTGGTTTTTAGCACCCTTCATACAAATGACGCCACCCAGTCGGTGGACCGGATGATTGATGTTTTTCCCCCTCACCAACAGCAGCAAATTCGGGTGCAACTGGCGGCAGTATTACAGGGGATTATGTCTCAACAATTGTTTCCTAGAGCAGATCAGCAAGGAAGAGTGGCCGCTATCGAGGTTATGATGGCTACGCCAGCGGTTCGCAGCCTTATAAGGGAAGGCAAAACTCATCAGCTTCCAACGGTTATCCAAACGAATGCCAAGTTAGGAATGCAAACTATGGATAAGGCAATTATGGATTTAGTGCAAAGAGGTCTGGTGTCTTACGAGGTGGCTCAGGAAAAGATGCAGAGCCCTGACTGCATGAGGAGATGAGCAGGCAGTATTTTCTATGGAAAGCTGTCGACTTAAATGGAAAAATACGGCACGGAGCATGGGCAGGTGATGAGAGTACTGAGGTTCAAACCCGCTTAAGGAAGGCAGGATACTTCCCCGTATGGGTTCGAGCAACCCTGAATTGGAAGAACGTATTATTACCGGCCAGAGCTGATTTAAAGTGGAGCAGTTTCGCTCGTCGGTTAGCTACCTTATTGGAAGCGGGAATTCCCATACTTCAGGCTTTGGAAATGATGATCTCCCCTGAAGAGAAAAGATCTTTTGAGCAGGAACAATGGAAAAGCGTTAAGGAGCGAGTGGAATCAGGCAGTGACTTATCAGAAGCTTTAGCCCTTGTGAATCCTTCCCCTAACGCATTTGTACTCTCCATGATTAAAGCGGGGGAATACACGGGAACTGTCGGAAAGGTTCTCAGTGAAGTGGCAGATGAGTTAGATCAGGAACAGGTTTATCAGCAAAAGGTTAAGGCTGCTCTGGCCTATCCAATGCTATTGTTTACTGCTGTTATCCTGGTACTTTATGTTCTTTCCGTGTGGGTTCTTCCTATGTATGAAAAACTGTTTTTAAGTGTAGGTGCCACTGAATTACCCTTTTTGACGAGAGTCATTTTTGCCGGCAGTCAAAAACTTCCCCTTTTCTTAGGGGGGGTTGTTGGATTAGTAGGCGGTAGTCTGCTGGTTCTGAAATTTACGAGCCCGGATCACTGGAAAATTCGTTTAGACGATTTGCTGGGTCGCGCTCCACTCATCGGAAAGGTCTATCGTCTTAGGGATTTAGTTCAGTTCAGCAGAATGTTGGCTCGCTTATTAGGTGCTGGAATTCCCTTGTTGGAAGCTCTGCGTCTCACAGCAGGATCGTTGCGCAGTCCGGAGATGCTGGCGTTGACAAACCATCTCGTACTAAATGTTCGTCAGGGAAAGAGAATGGCACCTTTGCTGCGTTCGAGTGGAATCTTTCCCAAGGAAGGGGCTGAAATGATAGGAATTGCCGAGGAAGCGGGTCAACTGGATCAGATGCTGCATTATGTCACACGGATTTTTCGCCGTGAACTCGAGGAACACCTAGATCGTTTAATGCGTATGCTTGGACCTGTTTTGATTCTTGCTTTAGCTGGGCTGATCAGCCTTGTTGCAGGCGGGGTCATGCTTCCTGTCTTTGATCTCAGTTCACATCTTGAATAACAGACCGGAAATCAGAAGGCAGAAGGCGGAAGTCAGAGGCCTGAGGTCAGAAAAATATCCTGGAGTTTAGTATGTTTGGGCAATCCCGACAAGGGTGGGAGCCTTCTCCTCGACTTGCCCCAGAATCGCGCGTTTGATTCTGGGGCAAGAACGACCGGGTCTGATGTTACCTATTTGGTTTACGCCAAATTGCAAACCCTGCTTAAGATTATCTGATGAAGAGGGGGTTATTTAAGATGAAGGAGGAGAAAAGTGTGAATTATCTCAAACGGGACAAAGGATTTACCCTAATCGAAGTGTTAGCCGTGATCATTATCATTGCCGGGCTGGCAGCTATAGCGATCCCAAAATTAGTGTCAAGTACAACAAACGCACGGCAAAAAGCAGATGTGGCAACAGCACATCAAGTTAAAGCTGCCTTAGATCGGTATCAAGTTGAAAATGGAACATATCCCGAAAACATGAAGGACGATGATGGTGTGGTAACTGCTGCTGGATTTATTCCTAATTACATAAGTAAGTTGGACACAACCACAACACAACAGGTAGCAGAGGGTAAAGAAGGTTTTGGAGTTGAAACCCTTAAAGCGGATGATACAGATAAAACTGATGAAACGGTGCTTGTCATTCCAGAGACTTTACAGCCCACCAATATAATCATGATCTATCTGGCCAGCAACGGTTTGGCCGCAGAAGTTCGAGCGTATGATGCGGAGTTAAAAGAAATCCTATGGACCTCTTCTGTTGATTAGTAATTTAATTAATAGGCAAGTAAATTCCCATATTTAGCACGAGTGCGTTTGATATTTATAGCTGGATGGAAGCAGAAGTGCAACCAGAAAGGATGATACTTCATGATGAGTATGACGACAGGGCTTGCAGAACTCTCAATACTCTCAATGTTGCTGGGACTCATAATCGGAAGTTTTCTGAATGTAGTCATTTATCGTGTCCCCCGTGGGGAATCTATCGTATCCCCAGGCTCTCATTGTCCTGCTTGCGGACATGCATTACGGGCTTGGGAACTCATTCCTGTGCTTAGCTTTCTAATTCAAAAAGGGCAATGTCGTGAATGTCAGGCAAGTATTTCTTGGCGTTATCCGGCCATTGAACTCCTAACAGGAATTCTTTTCTTTTTGACCGCCTACATTAGTATTGATTCAGGGGTCCACCCAGCCCGAATGGTCTTAAACCTTGCTTTCGTAGCGGTGCTGATTGCTTTATCCTTTATTGATTTAGATACCTTTCGTCTGCCGGATGTTCTTACCCTTCCCCTCTTAGGGTTTGGAATATTAGGAGCTTTTCTTATACCGGGAAGCCCTGGCGGCTGGGAGAGTGTGCTTAGTTCTCTGGGCGCAGGGGGGGTGTTCCTGTTGATTGCGCTGGCCTATCCGCAAGGAATGGGTCTGGGAGATGTCAAGTTGGTGGCGGCCTTGGGCGCCTTCTTAGGGTTTCCTGCAATTTTTCTGTCAGTCTTTAGCGGAAGTTTTATTGGAGCATTAGCAGGAATTTTCCTCCTGATCACAGGTCAAAAGCGCTTTCGGCAGCAGATTCCCTTTGGGCCCTATCTGGCCTTAGGGGCAATATTTACATTATTATGGGGAACCCAAATCTTTGACTGGTACTGGACTTGGATAAGATAATATTTATGCACCATAATCGAACCTCATTTTAAGGGGGTGCTTAAATGCGAAAAAGTTCCATGGTCTTTGAAGTAACTGATGGAGAGATTCGAGGGTTTTGTTTTTCCATCCCTCCGTTTAGAAAACTGGTTCATAATTCTTCAGCGGTCAAATTTGACCGCATTCCAATTCCGACCGGAATTATTGAGCAGGGAATTGTACGGGACGAAAACTCCCTAATAGGTATTTTGTCGACTTATCGGTTACAACATCCAGGCAACTGCCAGAAGGTATACTTGGCTGTTTCTCTGCAACAAGGATTCATAGGGTCTTATACCCTGCCTTGGCTTTCTAAATACGATCGAAAATCAGCAATACCTCTCTTAGTTGATGAAGAAATATCAATTCCAAGATCAGATTTACTCTATGATTTCCTTGTTATTTCTGATGAAAAGCATAAGGGCCTACAGGTTTTATTAGGCGCAACACGTCGAAGCATACTGGAACAGTATGCCTTTATTTTTGGACAAGCGGGCTTTAGCGTTAGTGGAGCAGATTTTGCGTATTCTGTTTTAGGTCAAGCCTTGGGATTTGAAGCAGACAAAGATGTGCTATACCTGCAGGGAGATTCAGGGAGTCTACACATGGCCTTATTTCGAGGAGTGGTCCCAAAAAGTGTACGGTCGTTACCTTCTCTTCTATCTAAAGATGCAAGTGCGAATGAGGGTCGCGAGCAAGGGCGGATAGATGAATGGAAAAACGAAGTTGGGCGCTTTCTTTTATACCACCGGACCCAGCAACCAGACTATAATTTAAAACGTTTGGTCTGGAGTGGAGGACCCGAAATTGCCCAACTCGCTCAGGCGTTAGCCGCTTCAAACCATAACTTAATGGTTGAAGAAGTAATGCTAAAGGATATTCCTGATTCTTGGCAGAAGTTGCTTGAGGACAACAAAGGATTTGCTGAGGTGACGATGGGGTATGGCCAGCGAATCTTATCAGATCGTCCAGGGCTTAACTTATGGTGTCAGCCTGTTGCCAAGCAGAAGGTTAAGAAGACCTATCTTGGTTTAGTCTTTTTGGCTTCGGTATTTTTAATAGCAGGAACTTTGAGTTGGTTATTCCTCTGTCAAAGGGCATCGACTTTGCAAGAGGAAATAACACAGCTATCGACTGAGGGTGCTGGGATTGAGGAGCAGAATCGACAACAAGAAGCTCTCGCGTCGGCTTGGAATAAGGTGAGTATACACTCGGAAAAAATCGGAGAGAGATTGGCTCAGGTTCAGGACTTGTCGGGCGCAGAACTGAAGATTGAGCAGATCGTCTTTAAGCAAGGGAGTTTGTCTGTTCGCGGAAGTGCAAATGACTCCAAAAGTGTTCAAGGGATCATTAACAGTTTGCGGGCCTTAGGATGGGAAGACCCCTCTTTGTCCGGTTATAAGTTGACAGCCCTAAAAAATGTCGAGTTTATTTTAAATGCAAAACAGGGAGGCGACTATGATTAAATCCCCCCCCACCCATTCGATATATCCCTTTTGCCAGCGTCTATCCCCCCGAACTTTAAAGGTTATCATCGCAGGGGTTTTGATCTGTATTGCGGGTGCCTTTCTGGCTCTTTGGCAACCAGCTTATATGCGACTGGGCTCCTTACAGGAAGAAAAGGCTCATTGGCAAGATGTACGAAGAAAGGGGATGACACAGCCTAATACCATTATTCCCACCATGGATCAGCTGCCCGATATGATTGAGTTGTGTCGGCACACATTTGCAGATGTGGGCGTGGACGTGGTTTCGTTAAATGTTGAACGGTTTGGGGAGCGGAGAGAGGCCGGTAAAGGTGCAAGGATTGATTATGCTTTAGTTAACTTGCGCTTACTCGGTCAATGGCCAGGAATCGTCACCTCCCTCGCAGCACTTGAGAAAATGCAAGGAATCAGTATTCATGTTCAAGAGGCGGTGTTAAGTGAAGCAGGTGGAGAGGCTATTTTACAAATCTATTACTGCACAGGTGAGTAAGTTCAAGTTAATGGGATAATAAAGAAATAATTTCCAGAATTAGTAACAAGACATTCTATCCCATCCATAGTTTAAGGAGAGGAGGAATGTGACGTGGGCAAGGAATACTGCATTCAACCAGGAGATAATTTTCATGCCTTGGCTCAACGCTGGGGTGGAACTTGTGACGATTTTTTAATGGTCAATCCCAGTGTTGATCCACTAAGGCTTCAAATAGGACAGAAAATTGTTCTGCCCGAATTTAAAGGGTCTAAAGGGTTAGAACAGTATGCAAATATTGATGTAGATCAGGGGCAAGAGTTTGTAGGGGAATATCTTGACGAAGTTGAAATGGAAATAGAGGGAGTTCATGTTCGTCTTCGACGTATTGGGGAACCTAAGACTCCCCATGAAATTCACTTTCTTCTGCCGCGAACAGAGATACGCAAAATTCAGCCGGCAGGGGAATGTGGTCCGACAGAAGTGCAAATAATGTTAAGCAACTTAAACGTTATACTCTCTCCGCGCTTGGTGAGTGGGGATGGTGACAGCGCAGAAAAGGGTAAACTAGCGGTTCAGACAAAAACTCAAGAGCAAACAACCCCGCAACTATCTCAACCCCAACAGCAGGATCAGAGCCAACAAACCCAATTCAATTTTGCCCCTCAATACGGTCAGGGAGCGCAAGCGGCATACTAACAAGTTTGGATTCGCTTGGGATAGTCTTCTATATATAACAAATTATGTGGAAAACTTAGATTTTTTAAAGGAGGATGTAACGAAACCTAAAGGTTTCGTTACATCCTCCTTACCTTATATTAACCTAAGTTATTTATATAATCTGTCAGGGAATACGGCTGATGCTAGAGTATTTCAAAACAGAACACCGCAAAGAACTCATCTATACCAAGAATCTTGTAGTGCACTTACGGATAAGGAGAAAGGTTGATTGATGTGTGACTATAGAAAATGGAATAAGTTACATAAATGATAAAAAAAGGGATTGACGAATGGCAGCGAATAGTATTAGGTCTTGATAAGTTCCTCACAAATAGTTCGTAAAATTATCACAATTCATAAGACATGTCGATGTAATTTATTTTCAAACCAAGTGTATATCATTCAAATTGTTTCAACCAACTGCCTCGGCTAATGCTGGGAGCCATTATTATTGAGGAGGAAACGTTTTGGGTAAACAAAGAACAAAATTAATCTCCGGCGTACTGTCTGTGTGTATGCTTTTCTTAGGAATTGCCCCACAACTGACTCTTGCTGCAGCAGTTTCTGAAAGTTTAACCAACGTTTCAAAGACAGAACAAGCCATCAGCGAAAAAAAACTTAACAAAAATGTCACTAAAGTTCGTGAACTCACCGAGAAGCGTGATAAGTATACCAAACACTATCTAAACAGTGATGGCAGCTTTACTGCCGAAACCTCGAAGAGCAGCAGACATTATCTGGATTCCAAAGGAAAATGGCAGGATATCTCCAATAAAGTGGTTCCCTCTGCTAAGGCGGGCTTTGCCGCCCAAAACGAGGCCAACGGATTTCAGACTCAATTCGCCGATCATTCAGCCTCGGATATCCTTGTGAACGTTATTCTTGATGCTAAGCATGAAATTGCCTGGAAGATGGATCAAGTTCAGAAGGTTAATGCCGTTAAAACGGACAGTTCAGTTACCTACCCCAATCTTCTTCCTTCGACGGATTTAGAGTACCTCCCTTATTCCGATGGACTCAAAGAAAATATTATCCTCAAAGACAAGGCAGCCCCTAATTCCTTTAAATTCATCCTGGAAACCAAAGGCTTAAAGCCCCAAGCCCTGGAAGATGGCAGTATCGCCTTACAGGACGAAACCTCCGGGGAGACTCAGTTAACCTTACCTCCGGCCTATATGATTGACCAAAAACAGCAAATCAGCAATGCCGCAAAAGTAACTCTTACTTCTTCTGGCAAACCAAATCAGTATATCCTGGATATCGTGGCTGATCTAACCTGGTTAAATGATCCTGAACGATCTTTTCCCGTCATTGTGGATCCTATTATTTCGAACGAAAACATTACCGATGATGTAGGAGCCGACGGAATTGATACCTATATAGCATCCAATAGCTCTTACAAATATTACAACAGCCCTTATATGACCACAGGCTGGGATACTACTCTTGGTGCAACCCGCTCGTTGATCAAATTCCCACTCCCTGGCCTTCCGACCGGTGCTATCGTTACAGACAGCATCTTCTCTCTATACAAATATACACCGACCAGTGAAGCTCAGGACCTAGCTGCCTTTAGAATCAAAACTGCCTGGAATCCCCTAGAGATAACTTGGAGTAATAAACCTGACGTTGATCAAGATAACGAAGAAACCAGAGCCTCACTCATTACCGTTCCGGGCAGCCACATAGGCTGGGTTAACTTTAACGTCTGGTCTATCGTCAAAGGCTGGTATAATGGCGGTTTGAGCAACAACGGCTTCATGGTTGCTCATAACCAGGAAGGCAATCCTTTGTTCTTCTATCGCACAAGCAATTACGGAACCAACCAGCCCTTTCTCTCCATCACCTATATCACCGACCAAACAGGGTTAAATCCTTACTGGAGTTATGCCAACACACCCGTCGGTTCCGCCAACACGGATAACGGAAATTTCATCAGCTCTGTGGTAGATTTCTCCCTACCGGGTCGAGGAATTCCCAATAGCGTTACGAGAACCTATAACAGCCGGGGAGCTCTTGAGGGAATTTTCGGCAAAAAATGGTTTTCCAACTTAGATATGCAGCTCGTGGATAAACCTTGGGGAAAGGTGCTCTTGGATTCAGCCGGAACAGAACGCCCCTTCATGCTCAAAAGCGACGAACAAACCTATGCCGCCCCGGATAATTACCCGGTTCAGCTCTATAAGAACCCTGACGGAACCTTTACCCTTCAGGAGATCAATGAAAGCGGCGGTTATCAGGCCGAGCTCCCCAGTGTCGTCTTTGCCGGGGACGGCAAGGTGATTCGCCTTCTGGACGGCAAAACAAATACCACGAGTGTTACCCGAGTGGGCGATAAAATCCGCTTAACCGATGCTTCCAGCCGGGTGGTGGAATTAACCCTCGTTAATGGTACCGTGGCTTCCTTGCAAGACCATACCGGTCAGGTAAAGGTAACCTACAATTATAATCCAGAAGGTTTCCTGACCCAGGTCACTTATAAAGATGCCGTCTATGGCGATCCCAGCCTTAAGTACAGCTGGGACAAGGGACAACTTCGGTCCATGACGGATAAAAATGGCACACCCTATTATCTGACTTATGATAACCTCAACCGCATTGCCAGTGTCGGTGAAATCAATCTGCTGGGCAACCCCAGCTTTGAAGCAGGCTATGGCAGTAATCTCGACTCTTGGGAAGAAAAGATCGATTACGATTATGGAAGTATCACAGAAGACTCCTCAACCGCCACAACGGGTAAAGGCAGTGTGCACATCCAAAGCAGCCCAACAGTTTACCCAGGTTCTAGCCAGAGCTTTCTCTATGTGCAACAAACAATTCCGATTAAACCCTCTACAGCCTACAACCTAAGCGCTAAGCTGAAAACCGGTGGTCTTAACGGCAGAGCCTTTCTCAACATTGTGCAGACGGATGTTAACGGCACCATTCTGGATTCCACCTGGAAGGACACACGGTCCATTGCCCTCACAGGAACGAAGGACTGGACAAAACAATCCCTAAGTGTGACCACTCAGTCCGGTGCAGCTTACCTGATTGTCTACTTGGAAGTAGACCATGACAACACCCATTTTGGCGGAGATGCGTATTTTGATGAGGCCCAACTGGTTGAAGGAGCAGCCGCTGCCGAGTTCCACGGCCATACAGAGATCGGCTTCGGCGGAGACGGCTGGGTTACCTCTCCCCTAGGGGATGTCACTCAATATGTGCACAATAATTATGGCAATCCCATAGCCGTGATCAACGACCCGGGCGGTCTGAATTCAGCCACCCGCATGACCTGGAATGCCGCAGACCAGCTTACAAGTTTCACCACACCATTAGGAAACACCTACAACTATAAGTATGATGCCTTTGGGAATATGGCCAAGGCCACTGAGCCTACAACAGATCCTAACGGGAGAGAAACCAGCTATGATTACTATAGAAATCGCCTGAAAACTTTAACTCAAGCAGACGGCAAATACGTTCAGAATGCCTGGGACCCGGTCAGCTTAGACCAGCAAACCCAAACCGACCAGGCCGGCAACTCCAAAGCCTACACCTATGATGCCGGAAACCTGACGATGGAATCTAATCTCTTGGGGATAGCGGATAACCGGATTTATAACAGCGGCTTTAATGAAGTGGACAGCAATAATCAGCCCTTGGAATGGTTAGGATATGCGCCCACGGGCAGTACTAATCTCACCGAGGAGGATCTGGAAGCCCCTTACGGCGGGAGTCGTATCTTAAAGCTCAATCCGGGAACAAACCATAACACCTATCAGTGGACAGGCTTTGTCAGTGTAGCCGACAAAGCGAAGGGCAACTATATCCTCAGTGGGGATATTAAAGCCGCAGGAAGCGGCTCAACTTTAGGGGCAGTCATCAATATCTTCTGGTACGATGCGGATAAAAACCTAATCGAAGATCCTACCCCTTATTTTAAAGTCAAAGACGGAGAGTGGCAACGATATACCGCCACGGACATTAAACCTCCAGCCAATGCTGTCTATGCCCGGATCATGGCCATCACCTACCAAGGGTATACCGGTTACTTCGAAAACCTCCAGTTTGAACAAAGCCCACAGATCCG
>JUEG02000174.1_pt1 | contig 13791 bp, 13 predicted proteins | sample 432341 | NCBI WGS metagenome assembly JUEG02 (sample SAMN02953476, study PRJNA257561) | rock porewater metagenome | biome: terrestrial; feature: Opalinus Clay rock; material: porewater; isolation source: Opalinus Clay rock BIC-A1 borehole | place: Switzerland: Mt Terri URL, St-Ursanne ...
ATAGCTACAACAGGTTTACTCAAAGCGTTCCACCTCCAAAGTATATCCAATCACGTGCTCTAGAAATGAGAGCCCATCATTTTCGACTATATTCGCCGTACCATTGACCTTTTCTTCTAACCATTCCACGCTCAGATCGTCGAGAAAGATATTTTCATCCGCCTTAAGCATTACACGCGGAATGAGAAACTCCTCACCGGACAAATCTCCTAATTGATCAGCGACATCCTGAGCAGTAATTAAACCTGCAGCAGTGACAGATGGACCAAAAAAATCATTGCGTATCACGTGTACCGTGAGGGTTAAACCACTCACTTGTTTCATTAAAAGGTCCCGCCACCCCTCAAACAGCCCCTGAGCTGATGTTCCTGTAATGAGATGTACATGGCGTTCTTTTATTGTTTCCGGCAAACCCTTCCAGCCGGCTTTTATCTCATTGATAAATTTCCGTGCCATTCCCACACCGTTTTCTAATTGTGGAAAGTCATCATAGACTGAAGCCTCAGGGAATTCCCGCCCTGCTAAAACATAAAACTCATCCGCAAAATAGACAAGATGTCGACCCGTTAGAGCATAGAAGTGTTTTTGCCACTTTTCCGCCTGATCCAATACCCCTATCGCTTCAGCGGACGTGAACCCCCGCAGAGGGGTAAGGTGTTCACGGTAGCGAGTTAACCCCACCGGAACTACACCGATTGATTGAATCGAAGGATAAAGCTCAGCCAACCGTTCTATTGTTTCTCTCAAAACGTCTCCATCGTTATGTTCTGGGACTAAGACAACCTGAGCATGGACTACAATTCCAGCCTCGGCAAAACGTTTGATTTGTTCTGGCAGCTTGCCAGCGTGTGGATTTTTCATAAGACGCGCACGAACATCAGGGTTCCAAGCGTGAACGGAAATATAAAGTGGGCTCAGATGCATTCGAAGAATCCGCTCTATTTCTTTTTCACTCAAATTAGATAGGGTGATAAAACTCCCCTGGGTCATCGATAAGCGGTAATCGTCATCTTTATCATAAAGCGATGCCCTCAACCCTTTTGGCATTTGTGCAATAAAACAAAACGTGCAATTATTTCGGCATACCTTTATACCCTCAGCACTTATTGTCTCAACATCTAAACCTAAGTATTCCCCAGGACCTTTTTCTATGTCAATCTCCCATAGTTCACCATTTGGCTTTTCAATAAGTAGAGTATACTCCTCTTCTGATATGCCAAACTGAAAATCAATGATATCGTTAATCTCTTCTTCATTCACAGCAAGAACACGATCTCCGACTTGAAGCTCCATTTCTTCCGCAATACTCCCTGGGTTAACCGCTGCGACCACAAGCCCTTTAGCCAAACTAGTTCATCCTCCCGACATTCCAGATCAAGGCATATTATCCCAGCCTCAATCGTTTACAAGTATACTACAAAACTCACACACCTGCTACAGGAGTTCTTGTTCTTCTTTGGGTTCATAGGCTTGATAATAAAGCCATCCTAGACGCAGGCCTGCCCATACTGTAAACAATCCCACTCCAAAGTTCCAAATAAATGGATCAGGGAAGTCTACACGCCTCAAAATCCCTTCGTAAGCAAAACGCATGAAGAGTTGGTTTAAAAGGATGCTTCCCGTGAAAGCGGCGGCTGTTCCCCAAAAGGTTTTAGCTGTCAATCGAGCGACTATAACCAGCGCACCATTGAAAACCCAAGCTTCATAAGGAATAACCCCAGGCTGATTCACGACAAAAAGCGTTTCAAGGCTTAAAACAAAGCTTGTAAAGACTAGCGGTAAGACCCGGCGCTCAGCGCGCTGCCAAGCCCACCCTAAAAAAACCGTCATAACCAACAAACGTGCGAAATGCCAGTGCCAGGGCATGGTTGAAGGGAAAACTATCTCTATACACTTTCCTATTAGCCAAGCAATCATCAGCATCAGGAAAAAGCGTCGCGATGTTTTTTTTTCAGCCCAGGCAGCCAATGCTAAGAAAAAAATCACCCATTCTCCATAGGGGAAATCCAAGTAAACCCCCTCCTTAAACGGACTCGATATCCCTATTATTCCCGTTTAGCTGGAGTTTACACTGAGACATTTGGAAGGTTTGTTGCAGTATGGCTCTCTGGGGCTTTCTTCCGATAACGAGATATATTTAAGATCAGGCCGAGTTGAGTCAACGTAATAATCAGAGAACTTCCTCCGTACGAGATCAAGGGTAGAGTAATCCCTGTGACCGGTATTACCCCAGTCACAACGCTTAGGTTCACGGTTGTCTGAATCGCCAACGAGGAGGTCAGTCCAAAGCCTAAAAGCCGTCCAAAACGATCCGGACATTCACTGATCACTTTGTAGGCTCGACCATACAACGAAGCTAAGAGGGTCAATAACAACAGAGCGCCCACTAAACCTAGTTCTTCTCCGACGATGGCGAAGATCATATCGGTATGGTTTTCTGGTAGGAAACCGTATTTTTGCATACTTCGACCCAAGCCAACCCCAAATAAGCCACCCGATCCAAAGGCAATCTCGGCATTTGTAATCTGGTATCCATCATTTGAGGCATATTTCCAGGGATCTAACCAGACCACAATCCGTCTCCACTGATAACCATGAATAAAATAAAAAAGTGGAACTCCAAATGTTGGAACAGCTACTAGAAACCATATTGTCGGAAGTTCCGTCTGAAACAATACCACAACACAGGTCATCGCTATAACCATCGTCGTCCCCAGATCTGGTTGTTTGTAAACGAGAGCCAAAATCAGAACCGTAACAGGAATCAATATTCCCAGCGGGATACGCCAACTCTTCCCGCGTTGGATCGGATAGCGATCGAGTATGTGTGCATAAAATAGCACCAGGGCTAGTTTGGTGATTTCGGATGGTTGAAGACTAACTCCCAAAATATTGATCCAACGGGCTGCACCTAACGCTTCAATTCCTGAGTCCGTAGTTACTATGGCAACTAGTAATCCTATACTGACAAAAATGCCCACGCCAGCCAAGCGACGCCAAAACGTAAAAGGGACGATAATGCCTATAAGCGCGAAAAGAGAACCGACCAAGGTCCACTTTAATTGCTGGATAACATAATGATACGAGTTTTGAGTAGCGTTAAACCCGCTCACGGAACCGGCACTCAACACCATAATTAATCCAAAGGCTATTAGTGCAATCGTTAAAAACAAGATCGGGAAATCAATAGGCTGAGTTGGTTTCAGTTTAGCCATCTGGATCACCCTCCTTCTAAGCCTATAAGCGGATTTAAATGATGCATAGTTCAACTTTATGAAACGAGTTCACTTGGAGAACACGCAAGCACAAATGCGTCGGTGAACGCACATGTGCTTGCCTGACATGCCCCAATTCGCGTTAATGATTGGTTTACTTGTCCGTAAGAACGATCTTGCCCAGAGCATCACCGATAGTCACCGGCTTAATTTCAGCCTGTGAAGCCATCGCTTCAACATCGCTTGCTCGAGAAGCGTCTTCGACCATCTCTCGCATGCTAAGGCTTATCCGTTTTGCCTCTGGCTTACATTCAATGACTTTAGCAATAACCTTATCCCCAACTTTCAGCACCTCTTCTACTTTGTTGATGCGGCGATCTGATAATTGGGAAATATGAACTAACCCATCCACCCCGTCTGCAAGCCCCACAAAAGCCCCAAACGGAACAATACGTACTACGACTCCTTCAACTAAAGAACCTACAGGATATTTCTCGGCAACCTGAATCCAGGGACTAACTTTGAGCTGTTTAAGTCCCAATGATATCTTCCCGGTTTCTTGTTCAACTTTTAAAACTTGGAGTTCTACTTCGTCTCCTATTTTCAACATTTCTGATGGATGCTTAATCCGTGAGTAGGCCATGTCCGAAATATGAAGCAATCCATCAACCCCACCGATGTCCACAAATGCTCCGAAATCTACTATTCGTCGCACGACACCAGTCACAATATCGCCTTCTAGCAGGGTTTCGAGACGCTCTTTACGCTTAACTGCCCGCTCTTCTTCTAAGATAGCTTTCTGAGAGAAGACAGCTTTCCGATTGCTGGGATCAAATTCAATCATTCGCAATCGAAGTGTTTGACCTAAAAACTGATTCAGGTCTTCGATATAATCAAGATGAACTTGTGAGGCGGGTACAAAACCGCGCATACCTACATCAACCACCAAACCACCCTTAACTATTTCGATAACTTTTGCCTTAATCTCTTCTTTACTCTCAACTAATCCCTCTAAACGTGCCTCTGCATTTCGTTTTGTAAGGACCACCTCATCACCTTCATTTTTAACCCTTGTTGATAGAGGTGCGATTTTTTCCCAATCGTCCATACTAATTTCATTTTCAAGCTCGTTCTCAATTTCGTTTTCATTTATTTCCGTCATTTTCTTATTTACCTCCTTAATTATCCAATCTGGTGTCGAAGCTCCTGCGGTTAACCCCGCATTTGTAGCTTCTTTAAACCAGTCGGCTTCTAATTCCTTTGCTGTTTCGATCAGATGTGTCATCGTGAGTTCCGCACAGATGCTCGCTAGTTTTTCAGTATTTGCACTATTACGTCCACCCACAACAACCATCACGTCAACCGTTTGAGCCAATTCACGAGCGGCTTTTTGTCGTTCAGCGGTTGCGTTACAAATCGTGTTGTGCACAGTAAGGTCTTTAGTATGGTGTTTTAGCTCTTCAACAATCCCTTGAAAACTTTCCGCGAGTTGGGTAGTCTGGGCTAAAACGGCTAGTTGCGGGTAAAAAGGGAGTTCTTTGGCTTCCTCGATCGTTTGAATTGGTATAGCGAGTTCTCCAGCCCAACCTAGGATTCCCTGCACTTCAGGATGGAGTTTATCACCTATGACAATCACTTGTTGCCCTACTTGAGCAGACTCTGCAGCCAACCGTTGCGCTTTCTGAACGAAGGGACACGTGGCATCCATCACTTGAATCCCTTTAGTTTCAGCCGCTTGATAGACACTGGGCCCTACACCATGGGACCGGATAATCAGGGCTTGTCCAGAGACTACCTCTTCCAAGCTATCCACAACGCGAATTCCTCGTTCTGCCAAGCGTTTAACGACCTGTTGATTATGTATGAGGGGTCCAAGGGATACCGATGGCGAATTTTCCACTGTTCGTTCAGCCAGATCTAAGGCGCGCTTTACTCCAAAACAAAAACCAGCTTTTGCTGCCAGTTCGACCTTCATAACAAAGCCCTCCCTAAAAATAAAGTTCGGAAAGGGGACACACCTGCTGAAGCATAAGCATTTCTTTGGGACAGGAATGTCCCTGACAAAAATTTAATTCTCTACTGGATACTTAAATTCCTGCTACTTGAAGGAGTAATTTCGGATAGGAGACACACCTGCTGAAGCATAAGCATTTCTTCGGGACAGGAATGTCCCCAACAAAATCGGATAGGGGACATAAATCACTTCGCCAGGGACAATTCCAACATGGCTTTCATGATACGATCAGCAATCCATTCCCTACGATTTACTACTCCTTCTGGTGCCTGCAACATTTGAGGGGTCATCGGCTCACCGATCACAACCGCAATCTTCCCCCATCCTTTTGTAAACAAATTCCGTGTCCCAAACATTTTGATGGGGACGACCGTTGCTTTGCTCTTTTCCATGAGAAGAACCATTCCCGGTAGGCCCTTTTGAATTTCTCCATCCTTAGACCTTGTCCCTTCAGGAAAAAGCCCTAAGACACGTCCATCTTTTAAGATCGCCAGAGACTGTCGGATAGCATTCATATCTCCCTGTCCCCTTTTAACTGGAAAGGCTCCCAGCTTTAAAAAAATCTTGCCTAAAACAGGAATCGAGAATAACTCTTCTTTAGCCATAAAGGAAACCTTACGCGGCAGACTTGATGCAGCGACCAAAGGATCCCAGATGCTTTGATGGTTAATCGCTAAAATAACAGGTCCCTCAGCAGGCATATTGTCCAGACCTTGGATATTCCAACGCATCAAGTTAAACTGAAAGCGAAACAACCCTTTCGCAAATTCATATAAGGTCATCTTCCATCCTCCTGCATCATCCCGACAATTTTAGTGACCAGTTTGTCCACACTTAAACCCGTGGTATCAAGAATGACGGCATCTTGGGCTGGCTTTAGCGGAGAAACCTCTCGTTCAGTATCCTGTCGGTCACGCTTTTGCATATCCTGTTCGACTTCTTCGAAAAGTACATCTTTACCCGCTTTCACTAGTTCCATCCACCGACGATTTGCCCGTTCTTTTAGGGTTGCAGTTAAGAAGATTTTGAGAGAGGCTTCTGGCAGAACATGCGTGCCTATGTCACGTCCATCCATGACCACGCCTCCTCGCTCAGCCTCCCTGCGCTGCAATTCAACCAAGCGTTCCCTGACTCCCACATAAGTTGCAACTGTCGATACGGCGCGAGAAATTTCCGGACTTCTAATCGCCTGTGTGACATCCTCTCCATCACACCAAACTATTCCTTCATCCGAATGATCTAAAACCACTTCAGTGGTTTTAGCAAGTTGAGATACACGATATTCGTCTTCTAATGGAATTTCGTTCTTCAGCGCCTTATGGGCGATCGCCCGATACATGGCACCCGTGTCAACATAGAAAAGATTTAACTCTTTGGCAATACGTTTTGCAATCGTGCTTTTACCGGCCCCAGCAGGACCATCGATTGCAATTTGCACCTTTTGGTTTAGAAACATATAAAAAAGCTCCTTTATCCAATCACATCAAACTTGCCGCAATTAATGTAGCAACTATGTTATTTATCGCATGTAACCCAATAGCTGGGTAGAGGGATTTATACCTATCGAAAAGGTAAACTAGGACCATGCCTAACATAAAACGAGGGAAAAATCCGTAGGCTTGGAAATGAAGAGCGGAAAAAATCACAGCACTCAGCACAGCTGCGGTCCATTTTCCAAAATAGGTTTGCAAGCTTCCAAAAATAATCCCGCGAAATAACACTTCTTCCAAGACTGGGGCTAATACCCCTGCTAAAACTATGTTCAGAATCAAGGTAAGCCACGTGGCCTGCCCCAGTAATTTGGAATATACATCTGTGTCCGGTGGGGTTAAACCATGCTGGTAAAGAAATATTGCATAACTAATGTTTACAATCCAGGTTAAGGCATATAACCCTAAGATTTTGGGAAGTGCTTTCTTAAGGGACACAGAATACCAACCAAAATCTGTCCACTCCCAGTGACGGACCCTCTTTACAGTCCAAATCAAGAGAGCAAAGCAAAACTGTGTCAGAAACGCATTAACATACATTAAAACCCGTTCATAAGGCCAGCGCTCCATTAACCAGTACGTACCATAAGCCACTATAACGTAAATGCAAACAATCCCACCCAAAACCATAGCCAGATCTACCCAACTCAAATTACGTTTCAATAGCGGATTAGATTGGCTTTCTTCGTCGTTCATATTCACACTCCTTCTTTCCGTCGTTTCTGACACATATTTCTTCGAGTATTATCTCAGACTAGCCTAAGAAGGAGGAATTCGTATGCATCCACCGGAAACAACTCTGCAAATTTATCATCGCCATTTTAAAATTCCCATAGAGACTTATTTCAATACAGTTACCGATTTTCTGGACCCTTGGGATGAACGTGCTTATCAGCATGTCGTTCACCAACTCTTAAAGGAATCCAATGATAGCGGTATCATTGGAATGGTGCGGCAAGAAAAGGATGAACATTACATCTATTTGGATGCTGCCGTCCGTTACCCGCTGACCCGTAACTCTCGACAGGCCCCTCAATCCTAATTTCCTTATATTTCCGGGATGAATCTGACTCGAATAAGCCATTATAAGCTAAAGAAAGGAGGATTTACAATATGTTTTTCCATCAAAGACCTTACCATGGACATGGACACGGAGCTCTCTTTGTTCTCAGCCTCATAGGAGCTTTTTTACTCGGCCGAAAGTCTGAAAAGTACGGCTTTACTATTGTATCACGAGGATGCTGCTGTTCAAATGACGAAATGGATGACGAAGATATGATGAGCGATCCCAATATGAGCTATCCACAATGACAATTCCTAAATAAGGAACGGACACTCCGAGGTTCTCTCGGAGTTTCTTCTTTTTATTATACCCGTAAACGTCGATCAATGGGCTCTGTGCAAAAATATTTCATCTTAGTGACCGGTACATGAGGTAGGCCGCTGTCTAGGGACAGTGGTGACATCTCTCTAAGGAGTACCGGCCAATTTTCTATGGATTCATTATTCAATAGTGCAAACAGAGAAATAACCTTTTCTATACTATATTATACAGTTCAACCCAAGTCATCTCATGAGGTGTACCGGTTACAGGATGTAGCCACTTTAATCCGAATTAAAAACGATAAAAAATCACGCAGCAAATAACTAATATGATGTCAATCAGGGCGCCTAATACTGGGGTTATCTGAAACATTGTGAACCAAACTCAAATGCATATAAACTCTCCAATCGAATGCTTTCATGTATTGCCTGTTTCACCTTCATTACTCTGAATTTATCCCATGATTAATAATTTAGCAAGACTGAGGGACGGTTCTTCTGTCTCTTGGACATAGAACCGCCCCTCAACTTCTCGATATTTACCATGTGTTCTATCGAGAACTCCTTGTTTAAATATTTGGAAATCCACAGTTTCGATAATCAGGCCAACAATTTTTGACAAAGTTCCGTTGCAGAGGCCCCATCAGGAGCAAACCCATCGGCCCCAATTTCATCTGAAAACTCTTGGGAAATGGGTGCTCCACCAATAATAACCTTGATACCGTCCCGCATTCCCTCTTCTACCAGTTGATCAATGATGTCTTTCATTCCCAGCATCGTCGTTGTCAACAAGGCTGATAGCCCCAAAACATCAGGCTTATGGTCTTTAATTGCTTGAATGAATTGTTCTGTCGTGATATCCGTTCCTAAATTTATGACATTGAAACCCACGCTTTCAAGCAGCATAGCGACCAAATTTTTACCAATATCGTGTAAGTCTCCTTTGACTGTTCCTATAAGCACTTTACCTGCTGAGACTATCTCTTTGCCCATGAGCAGCGGTTTTACTATTTCCATCCCACCACTCATCGCTCGAGCACACATCAGCACTTCGGGTACATACATTTCCCCTGCTTTAAACCTCACGCCTACGACATTCATTCCCATAATCAGTCCCTGATTGATAATTGTCTCAGGGTCATAACCTTCAGCAATAGCTTGTCGCGTTAGTTCCTGAACGATCTCCAGTTTACCCTCAATCACTCTTTGGGTAAGCTCTTCTAAAACATTCGACATGATTCATTCCTCCATTTATCTCATCTTTATTGAACGAGTTCACTATTAGGGATGATAAATTTCTGATATCCAAATGACATACCAAAAGCCAAATGATCTTATGAATGAATAGCAAATAGTAACCTTCTATGCAAATATGAATTCTATACTAGACTAGATCCTCTCCTTTAATTCCAGGAAACATTCTCCGGATTTCATCCCTAATCTCTGGGTCAATCGGTTTCGCCCGGTGGGTCTTCAATAGCTCTTCAGCTAGCAAATGTGCCCGTTGGTGTGTATCTAGGCTCCCTTTTGCTTTCCAGGTAATTCGGTTTAAGCGGTCTGCTACTCTAGGCATAAAAAATTCGCTCCTAAAATGTTCTGCAGTATGAGGATTTGCCAAAAAATTACCCGCTGGCCCTACATCCTTGATTAAGTCGATCGCCAACGTTTCTTCGCTAACCTCCACACCTTTTAGAACTCTGAGCACGTTCCCTATAATTTCATTATCAATGACTGTTTTCTCATATGACACAGTGGTGCAACACTCTAGGAGTCCCGCAGCATCGTGGATCCAATTTGCCCCAGAAAGCCCTAATGTCATGGCCTGAGAAGCACTTTCATAGCCTGCCTGACAATCGTTTAACTTAGAATCGGACTGCCCCCCTGTGGCGTATAGAGGTAGATCGTAATACTGCGCCATTTGAGCAACTCCCGCATTAATCAAGGAAGACTCGATTGCTCCCGCTACATAGGTGCCTGTTTTCATGTCCATGATACTAGAGGTAGTTCCAATCAGAGTTGGCGTCCCAGGATTAATAAGCTGGGCTAAGGTTAACCCCGCTAAGGTCTCCGCTAAATTAATGGTAATCGTAGCAGCCAAGGTTACCGGCGAGGTTGCCCCTGCCAGAGGTTCGGACGGAACCGCTATCGGCAAGCCTTTTTTGGCGACTTCAATCAGAAAATCGGTGTAATGTCCATCCATGACTAGAGGGGTTACCATCAAGGTAATGAACGAAACAAAGGGACGCTCGCGTAGTTGATCAGCTCCGCCGGCCACCATTTCAGAAATTCGGATGGCTTCTCGAAGCCCCTTCATGGTATACATGCCACCCATGATTGGCTTAGTGGTATTAGTAATAGCCCAGTAAAAACGATTAACATCAACATCTTCTTCAGCTACATCGGCAGGATAGGTATGGATGACATAAAAAGCAATATTATCTAAGCTATCCACCAACCGAGCTAAGTCACGCACATCATGAGTCGTGGTAACCCTTCTCTCCCCTGTCTCAAAATCCAGGGCATACATTACTGTTCCACCAGTGCCAAAGTGAACCCGATTCTTTTCCAGCACTGCGTCATGCTTTTCTTCACGACCATGTATCACAACTTTAGATGGAGCGGTTTTGATGGCTTGTTCCAACATTTCGCGAGGAATCTTAACAATTTCAGAGATCGGGTCGACAATAGCCCCACCTTTTTCAAATATCTCGAAGGCCTGTTTACTCTTGACTTTCATGCCCACCTCTTCTAAAAGCCTCACGACTCCCTCATGGAGAGCTTGTATTTGGGCATCATCAAATAAACGTAACTGGCTTCCTTTTAAAGCAGGATACATTCTAAAAACCTCTTTCTTAAATTGTAGTTGATATCAACCCTTTTATTAGGCCGATTGGATAAAATCAACTTGCTAATCCGTGACTAGCTCAGGATTTCTGGCCTTAAGCGATTCTATGATTGCCTGGTTAATAGGAGTGGGGGAGTGGTTTGCTAATATATCCTTAGCGATCCTTCGCGCCTTCTCTCTTCCATCAATTCCTCCATTTATTTCCCATATAGCTACTGGCGAACGATCTGCCACCTTTGGCATGAAAAACTCTGTTCGCATATATTGATAAGTCTGATCATCCGCTATGTAATTCCCACCGGGACCAACACGCTTTATAACCTCTAGTGATAAGGTCTCTTCATTTATTTCGATACCTCTAACAGCCCGAAGCACCATACCATTAATTTCATCGTCAATGACGTACTGTTCATAGGCCACACTTAGCCCGGACTCAATTAACCCCACTGCATCGTGAATGTAGTTAGCTCCCGCTAGGGCTGCCAGCATAGAAGTACTCATTTTTTCGTAACCTGACTGAACATCCGGTATTTTAGACTCTGTGACACCGGCTGTCGCGTAAATAGGCAAATTATAATACTGCGCCAATTGGGCACATACGGCATTCATAATGCCGTTTTCAACTGCTCCAAACAAGAAACCCATTGTACGCATGTCCGCTGTGGTCGGAACGACACTATATAAAACTGGCGTGCCAGGATTCACGATCTGAGCCAATACCAAGCCGCTTAAGGCTTCAACGTTAAGTTGGACAAGGGTCCCCGCCAAGGTAACCGGAGAAGTGGCCCCAGCGATGGGCGCTGGCGGCGTGGCCAACGGAATTCCGGCTTCGATCACTTCTAGCATGAGATCTGTATAAGTTCCATCCATTTTAAGTGGACTCATGATGTTGGTAATCATTGAAATAAAAGGTCGTTTGCGCAAAGCTTCTTTACCGCCAGCAATTTCCTCCGCCATACGGATCACCTTGCGGACACCTTCTAGGCTATAAACTCCGCCCATAACATGTTTGCTGGTATTGCTTATTCCAGCATAAAAGCGGTTAATATCGACGGTCTCCTTTGACAATTCTGATGGATAAACTGGCAAAACGAAGAAATGAACATTATCAAGTGCATCCACTAATTTCGCTGTCTGGCGTACATCGGACAAGGTCGTTCGACGACGAATGCCTGTATCGATATCAAGTACGTTGAGGGCCGTTCCCCCTGTCCCCAAGTAAACGCGCTTTCCTCCCAGAACTAAGTCGTTCTTTTCTTCTCGACCGCATAGAGTGACTTGGGACGGTGCTTTCTTAACGAGATTCATGATCCACTCCTCAGAGGCACGAACCCGTTTTGTCGAGAAATCCACCTCAGCCCCCGCTGCGAAGAAAATCTCCAGAGCGCGTTGGCTATGAACTTCCATCCCGACTTCTTCAAATACCTTCATAGAAGCTTTGTGTAACAAAGCTATCTGCGACGTGGTGAAGGGCTTATAGGATCCGCCCTCAATTCCTCCTTTGATCATTGCTACATCCCCTTTCCCAAACTATTATTCAGGACCTCCATTATTACTAAACCAGCTGTAGTATTGTAAATGCAAGTATCGTGCCAATACTTAGAAAATTCGCTTTTCTTACTTTAGGAGCTGTTTAAGCCCAATAGGTTCTCCAATCTAACAACTATAGTCGAACGAGTTCACTTAAGTGACGCCTTTAACAACTCAAGCTAAAGGAGTGTCTCGCATTTGAGATTATAAGCTGAAGCAAAGGTAGTAACTACTTGAAATCAGGCTGATTTCTCAACAATAAGACGAATCTCAATTGTAAGACATGGGCACTCGACCTTATCGCTGGATTCCCCTAGGAACTAGGGCCTTTTCCACCCTCCCCAAGATAGTGTCGGCAAAGACAGCTAATATTGCAGTCGGGATGGCTCCAGCTAACAGTGTATCATTGTCCATCATGGCCAAGCCGCGGGTGATTAAATCCCCCAGACCGCCGGCGGCAATGAAGGAGGCTAAAGCTGCCGTTCCCACGCAAATGACGACCGAGGTCCTGATTCCAGCCATAATAATGGGTAATGCCAATCGAATTTCCACCCGAAAGAGAATCTGACTCGAAGTCATCCCCATGCCAACCGCTGCCTCTTTAAGGGCAGGATCAACCGTCATAATACCCGTATAAGTATTGCGAATGATTGGCAAAATCCCGTAAATAAAGAGCGCAAAGATGGCTGGTTTTAGTCCAATGCCCATAAATGGCAAGACTAGTCCAAACACTGCAAACGTAGGAATCGTCTGCCCAATGTTGGCAATATTAATCACAGGACCTTCCAAATATTTATTACGGGTAATATATATTCCCAAAGGTACTCCAATACAGATCGCCAGCATCGATACTGTCCCTGTAATCATCAAATGTTGGCGCACCAAATGCCAGAACTCTTCTTGATTTTGGATGATGTAATTGAGCCAACCCATTTAGTACCCCCCTTGGTCGTGCGCTCTTTTGAGAGCGGACCCTTTTTTGGACTTCTGCATCGGATCTGCTGACTGCTCAAGTAGTGCTAACCCATAATCCGTTCCTAAGGCGAGCAGGGCAACAGGAATAGCTCCGGACAAAACCATATTAAAATTAATAGTAGAGATCCCTCGAAATATCATGTCTCCCAAACCACCAGCGCCAATAAAAGACGCAATCGTGGCAATTCCAATCAGAGCGACAGTGGCTACTCGGATACCACCAAGAATGATGCTAAACGTAGCAGGGATCTGTACCCGCCACAAAATCTGAAGCCCTGTCATCCCCATGCCTCGGGCCGCTTCCAGCATAGCTGGGTCAACATTTTTGATCCCTGTATAGACATTACGGATGATTGGCAGCTGTCCGTACAATACTAAGGCAACGATGGCCGGTTTATT
>JUEG02000083.1_pt1 | contig 13787 bp, 14 predicted proteins | sample 432341 | NCBI WGS metagenome assembly JUEG02 (sample SAMN02953476, study PRJNA257561) | rock porewater metagenome | biome: terrestrial; feature: Opalinus Clay rock; material: porewater; isolation source: Opalinus Clay rock BIC-A1 borehole | place: Switzerland: Mt Terri URL, St-Ursanne ...
TTTTCGGATGAAGTGGTCATGGTGAATCTCCAGACTTGAGGGACAAGAAGGCGGAGACACACCCACCCCGGCGGGGAGGCATAACCCCCGCGCGGGTTGATGGATCGAACGATCCAGGTACTGCTTGTGCATCCTTCGCCCTGGGAGGGGCGAACGTTCGCGCATGGGATGCTGGTGCGAACTGGATCGGTCACGCGGTCGGAACCGCGTCGTAGCCTCGAAGACCGTGACTACCTGGGCATGTTGCTGACGGATCAGCGGAACATGGCCGCAGCGTGGCATGGCGGCGGCGAACCGGCGACCGTCAATCGGCTTCCGCAGCCATCCCTATTTCTGTGGGGCACAAAGAGAAAGAGCCCCGTGAAGGGGCTCAAGGTGGAGAGGGTCAGTCTTCGTAGACAGGCAGGCCGTCCAGTATCGCGGCGTTCGGATCGAAGACCAGTATGCGCACGTCTGCCATGGCGGCCAGGTGCAGCACGTTCAGCAGCGGCGTGGGGACGCACGCATCCGTCTGATCGCTGTGCAGTGCCTGGGCATTGCGGCCATCGACGATTTCGAGATTGGCGTCAGTCCAGGGCGTAGCGATCAACTTCACGCCCACGGCATCGCTGTCGGGAATCCTGAAGGCTTCAAACAACAGGCCGGTGAGCGTGGATGTGTCCGCGAGGTCTTCGAGGTACTGCATCGTTTCCTCGGGAAGGTGCCCGGAACTGATCTCCCAGCATCGGCTGTAGTGGCCGGTGTCGAAGGTCAGACGCCGCACCACGTCGCGGGCGGCTTCCTCGGAATAGGTATCGCCGACATGCACTGGCGTCCCGGAGTCGTCCGCCATGACGGCATAGATCACCGTGCGCGCGATGCCATGGTTCCGGCATTGAGCGTCCAGTTCATCCGGCACGGCTTGGCCTTGAGTGATCAAGGTGAAGTCGTCGCAGAAGACGCATTCAAAACGCTGGATCTGGTCGTCCCGCAGATGGGACTGCGAGGCGTGCAGCGGAAGATAGGTCAGCGGGCAGTCGTCATCGTAGGCGATGGCGATCAGCCGTTGAATGGAAAGGCCGTTGTAGCCACGGACGAAGGGATTGGAAACGGGATTGGCAGTGGGGTTCATGATGGTTCTCCAGTAGAGGAAAGGCGGAGCCGATCCTCTGCCGGGGATCGACCCCAGAGGGATGAAAGAAACGGTGCCCGTCACGAATGACGGTCCGCAGGTGCTGTTACCAGCCGGTGTAGTTGAGGATCAGCGCGGCGATGATCTTGCGCCGCTCCAGGTCCAGGCCGCCGAGGTCGGCCAGGCCGTGGACGCCAACGCGCTTGAGCAGCGCACCGCCGTCCTTGGAGTTGTAGAAACTCACCATCGCGGCGAGAAAGAACCTTTCGCCGGAACTCATGGCGCCGATGGTCTTCCTGATGACAGCGACGTTTGGGCACAAGTCCCACTTGTCCACGGCCAGGTTCAGACATTCCTGCGTGCCGTTGCCGAACAGGCCGGGGCCGACCAGTTCGACGCCGCGCTTCCAAGCGTGGAAAAAGGCTTGAGGTGCTTTCGAGAAGTGCAGATCGTTGCGTGCGATCTCGTCAAAGATCGCCTGCTCGCTCATCGGATTCATGACGAGGTTCCCCTGATGACAGATGGATGGGGGTCACGGGTACTGGCGCTGCGTCCATGCGCCGGTTTCCAGGGCATGGCGAGCGGCCTCGTGGCTCGGGAAATACTCGACGGACTCGCGGGAGACGGGGCCGTCGTCGTCGAAGGTGCCGATGTAGTGCCCGGCGGCACTGCGCAGCACCTGCAAGGGCAGGCTTTTGCCCACATACGCCAGCGCCAGCAGACCCGAAGGGCCTGTGGGCTTGAGTGCGACAGGATCGAAGGACATGGTGCTCTCCTATGAAGGGATGGGAAGCGCCACATCCCGACGGGATGAAGCGGATTCCCGTGGGGTGAAACGGAGCATCGTCGCCAGGACATGGCGATCGTCCGCAGGAGCGATGCGAAGCGGACTGGATCGGTCAACGCGGAAGAACCGCGCCGCAGCTTTGAAGACCGAAGCCGCCTGGGCATGGTGCTGACGGAGGTCAGCGCGCATGGGGTGCAGGTTCGGATGTCGGACGTGGTCTGGCCAGCGGGAATCCGCTCGTGGTGCTCACCCCATTCGCTGCATCACCGGCACGCGAGGTGAGGAAAGATGCAAGGATTATCAGCGGAAGATGGCGATCATTCCTCTTTACACAGGGATTCGTCGTGGCTTTGGATGGCGAGCCGTCGTTTATCGGTCTTCAGCTATGTCACATTGCACTCGTGGTGCCAGCGCAATAGTTCGTTGAGACGATGCCAGCCGTGCGGTGGCGATGCCGTACCCATGAGGGCATCAGATGTCTCGCCTTCTGTCATTGCACGATTCGACAGCGCGCACCCGCGAGATGAAACGGGCAAGCGTGGGCGAGGGTTCGCCTGTTCGACGCAACAGGTAGGTCGTGAGCATCGGAAGGTGACTGGCAAGGGGACGAGCTACCACGTCAGATTCCCGGCTCGCTGCGATATGGGATGCTCCCGCCAGGCCCAAGGAGAACCCTGCGGAAACCAGCGCCATCATCAAGTCGAACGATGCCACTCGCTCGGCAATCATCGGTTCCTGATCTTCCTTGCGCAGGATGCGGTCGATCTGGCGCATGAATCCTTCATATGTGGGTCCATTGCAGAGCGCTAGTGGGTAGCGTAGAACCTGATCCAGTGGGATGGCCTTGTATTGCAGCAACGGATGTCGTGGCGGTACGGCCACCATGAGCTGATCGCTCCAGGCCGGCTCGGCTACAATGGCCTCTCCAACGTCGTGTGATTGGGCGAAGCCCACATCGTAAAGATCATCACGTAGCCCTTTGACCTGCTGTGACAGCGGCACCTCGAATAGACGCAGTTCGACCTCTGGTTCCTGTTCTCGGGACAATGCCAGCAAAGCCGGCAGTCGCGAGGGAGGGATGCCGTCGGACAGTGCGATGCGCAACTGGCTGTAATAGCCGTTGGCAGCCGCTTTCACGCTGTCGCAGGCTTGGTGCAGGACGTCGAATACTCGGGGTACATGCTCCAGCAGCATTTCCCCGGCCCGGGTGAGGCGTGTGCCGCGTGGGGTACGCACAAAAAGCTGGACGCCAAGGTTTTCCTCCAATTCTTTGATGGCTCGTGATAATGGTGATTGCTCAATATGCAGGCGCTCGGCCGCACGTGCGAAGTGAAGTTCTTCGGCAACGGCCAGAAAGTAGCGAAGATGGCGCAGATTCGTCACAACATTCCCTCGCTGTAGCCACCGTACAGTTGCTAATAGGCTCCTCTTGAGCGGGGTTCTCAGAGAGTTATTAGTTATCCGAAGAGCATGTCTCATGCCAATGATAAAATCATTTATTATCAGTTATTTATTTTTTCTATCCGGCATTTATCGTTCAGGTTGGTGAACTTGTCGCGGATAACCGTCCAGAAAGTTGAACACGGCTGACCGACTTAGTGTCGGCCGCATGCGTGACAGGGATCGGTGGGGGCAGGCCAGTTGCAAGACTTTTACATGGCCTTGGTTGCAAGATCAGGGGGCCTCGATCTTGTATTTCTGGATCTTGTTCCACAGTGTCGTTCTGGAGATGTCCAGAATCCTCGCCGTCTCTGAAAGATTGCCGCCCTGGGAGTTCAGAACCTGTTCGATCCTCTCTCGCTCCGCCGCCTCGCGGGCACCGGCCAATGTGATGAGGTCGCGAGCGGCGGCCTTTTTCTCCATGTGATCTGGCCATAGATCGGCGATCTGGAGTGCCGACGACTCTTTCAGGGCGATGGCACGCTCGGTTCTGTTGACAAGCTCACGGATATTGCCAGGCCAAGGGTGTTGCAGCGCGAATGGGATGACATCGGAAGCCAGTTCTGGTGGGTCTTCGTTCCGACGGAAGGAAATGCGCCGGACGTAGAATCGAAGAAGTGGTTCGATTTCCCACTTGCGATCACGCAGCGGAGGCATCGCACATTCAACAACATTGATGCGAAATAGCAGATCATCCCGGAAGCGGCCTTGCGATGCAGCGGCGAGCAAGTCACGATTAGTGGCAAAAATGAAGCGTGCATGGCACTGCAAAACCTTGTTGTCACCGAGCCGCTGGAACTCACGCGCCTCAAGCAGCCGCAGGAGCTTGGCCTGGTGGTTGAGACCAAGTTCTCCGACCTCATCAAGGAACAGCGTGCCTGAGCCGGCCTGTTCGGCAAAGCCTATATGCCGGGCGACGGCGCCGGTAAAGGCTCCACGTTCATGCCCGAACATGGCGGATTCGAAGAGGTCGCCGGGGATCGCGGCGCAGTTTATCGCGATGAAAGGTTCGTCACTCTGCGTTGTTCGGTGATGGAGGTAGCGTGCGGCAACTTCTTTTCCCGTTCCCGTCTCGCCAGTGAACAGCACCGGCAGATCCGATTGGGAGAGCTTGTCTAGAGTCTTTCTGAGTCCAGCCGTGGCCTCGGAGAAGCCGAAGCATGCGAAAGGATCGGATACGTCATCTGCATCATTGTCGATCGCCAAAATCGAGGCGATTCGATCAACCAGTTCATCAAGGTCGAAGGGTTTGGCGATGTAGTCTCTGGCACCGAGTTTTACGAGGCGGACGGCCTGTTCAATATCTCCATAGGCGGTCATGAAGATTGTCGGGAGCGCACCATGGCGCTCGAATGCTGCGCACACCACATCCTCTCCGGTGCCATCCGGGAGCTGGATATCCGAAAGGACAATCCGCGCGGCCGGGTTGGCGAGTGCGGCTTCGCCTTCCTTGGCGGTTCTGGCCCAATGTACGGCATAGCCTTCAAGGCCAAAGCGCTGTTGCAACGATCTGCCCAGCACATCATCGTCTTCTATCAGGATCAGGAGAGGCTTCGTTTTCATGCCGGACACACCCCCTCCATGTCGTCGGCAAGTGGAACGAGCACACTGATGGTCGTCCCCTTGCCGGGATGGCTTTCAACACTCAGGCGCGCACCAATATCTTGTACCAGCGCGCAAATCACGCTGATGCCAAGTTCGCGTGCTGACGGTAGAGCCGATGAGGATGGGGTGGCTTGAAGATAGTCCAGAACAGTATCGGGAAGACCTGGTCCTTGGTCTGATACGCTCAGACGGGCCTCGCGGCTGTCTATAGCCAATGCAACTCTGATCGTCCCCCCGGCGGGACTTGCCTTGCAGGCATTGAGCAGGAGATTGATCATGATCTGGCGAATGGCGTCTGCGTCGGACCGAAAGGCTTCGCCCCCATTTAGATCCCAAGCGATCTGTATCGCCTTCTTTTCCGCTTCCGGTGCAATCAGGAAATCAAGGTCCTGAATTACGGATGCCGTGATGACCGTTGTTTCACCGCGTCTTCGGTAAGTCGCAAGAGTGACTTCTGCGATGCGTTCCAGCGATTTCAAGCCGCTTTCGACAATGTTCAGCGTTTCAGCGCGCACGGTCTTGTCATCGCCGAACCGACGAATCGTGGAGAGTGCGTTCAAAATGCCGGCGAGGGGATTGCGAACCTCATGCGCAATGACCGCAGCCACACGGCCGAGCAAGGCGTCGCGTTCGGCCTGTGCCATGGCTTCCATGGCCTTCGAGCGGTCGACTTCGGTCTGTTCGCGTGCGGCCAGCGCGCGCTCAAGGCCGGCGAGTTCGTTGCGCTGCCATAAGTTCGGCCCGCTGCTGTCGTTATTATCACGCACGGCAAGACGTTGGGAGAATGAGCGCAAGGAAAAGGTGATGCGCCGCGTTATCAGAAAGGTGATCGCAATGGATGTGAATCCCAGGGCGGCATTGATAGCGATGGCGGCCCATATCGTTGCTCGATTGGCACGAACGACGTCTCGCGAATCAAAAAGCACCGAAAGGGCAAAGGGCGTGCCGCCTCGTTCGTACACCTTTGTCAGGCGTGCTTGGCCTCCATCCTGAAATGAGAAGATGGTGGTGCCGACGCCCTGTCGCAAGGCGTCTCCGAGTATGGCGTTCAAGTCTGCTGAGTCGTCCGGAACCGGATGGGCATGCATGAGCAATCGACCATCCTCGATGCGGCCTATTGCCGTGCTGCTCTCGCCCAGGGTCGATTGATATTCGAGCGCATCATGAAGCGCGGATTGGGTTAGGTTTGGATCGAAGGGACCGGACTGGGCTATGTGTCCTGCGAAGCCATTCAGGAAGATGGCAGCTTTCTGCTCTAGCGTCTCGTTAACGTAGTTCCGCAGCAGAGCGACACTGATAGTGCTGGCCACCAAAGAGACGATGAGAATCGTCGCACTGACCGTCAGGGGGAGTACGGTGGTCATGGGCCATCGAGCAAACATCGGCCTTTTCAATGCTACTACCCGCCGGCTCGTATCATAAATGTGGCATCATCAATATTTCTCCTGTCCAGTCTCGGGCGATATGTTCGCACCACGCCGAGCCGTCCTTCTCAGGGGATTGCGACTGTGGCAGTGTCGTCATGATCGCAGCATTGCAATCGGCCATGACATAGGGAACCCTCGCTGCCGGACGGGCGCTGCCATCCAGATGTTCCACCTTGGCATCCACACCCGCTAGAGCCAATGCACGTTGGATTTCCTCGATGCGCGCCTGCCCTGGGCTGCCTGTAATAGTGAGCACAGGGGAAACCCACAACCCTGCCTTCAGCGCCCAGAGCAAGGCAGTGATGGTTCTACCGGAACGATCATCCACCACGAGGACCCGAGCACCAGTGGCAGGAGGGGCTGCCTGTCCGGTGAATAGAACGGGACCTGCATGAAGACTCACCAGGTTCAGCAGCCCTTCAGGGTTACCGGCTGCCATGGGCGTCCCTATCTCAATGCCATGAAGGGACCGTCCTGTTAACGGCAAAACAAGCAATAGGTCGTTGCGCAGACCATCTGGAATCAGTTTGTTGACCTCTCCCTCAGTATAAAACAGGGAAAGTTTGGTGTCCTCCTTGGCGCACAGAGCTTGCACGGCGGCAACAGCATCGGCCAGTTGAGCCTTGATCGTATCCAGCCCCCTGTCCGCCGAAGCGAAGGTTTCGATCATCTTTGTGTCAATTATGGCCTTGGCTTCCACAGGAACGCCGTTACCTCTGGCGATACTCAATGCGCGCCGGGCAAGGGTCTCCTCATGCGGTGCGGTGATCGCGAGCCGTACCCCTCCGAGAGGTGGAGCAGGGGTGACTGAGGCACTTGTCACTCGGGTGTCAGCGCGCTCTCCTTTAAACGACAGGTCACAATCCAGTGGTTTGTGGCTTCGGTGCAGGACACCATGTAACGCGTCCCTTCCTTCGAGCCCCACCAGATCGACCCCGGAAATGTAGGCTGCCCGCCCGAGCAAATGGCCGGCCACGGGGACGGTCAGCAGCAGAAACAGGATGGCCAACACTCCGATGGCAATGCCTTCGGCACTGTCCATCGTCAGCACCGTGCCGGCGAGCACCAAACCGGCTCCAATCGTGCCGGCCTTCGTCGAGGCATGCATGCGTTGCAGAGCATCCTTGAACCGCAAGAGTCCGAGCGTGGCGGCAAAAAGAAAGACCACGCCGGCCGTTTGCAGGATTATCGACAGCACTGCCAGAACGATGCTCATTGGTGGGCTCTCCCTTTGCGCTCAAGGAAAGCAGCAAGGGCACAAGTGCCGAGAAAGCCAAACAACGCGAGTCCGAATGCGACATCGAGGAACTCACGCCGTCCGGTAATGACGCACACCAAGGCTCCCATGGCCACGGCAAGCCCGGTCAGCATGTCCAGCGCCACGAAGCGGTCGGCGTAGCCAGGGCCGGACAGCATGCGTGTGATCGTCATGGCTAACGGTATTGTCAGAACAATCAGGAGGCCAATGGAAATGCTGTTTGTCAGCGAGTGAATTTGCTCGATCATCCTTCGATCTCCTGTATGCGGCGTTCGAAAGTCTCCTTGATATCGTCCATCATATGCTCGATGGATGGGGCGTCCAGGCAATGTACGTAGAGCGTGGATCGATCTTCGCTGACGTGCAGCGCAGTGGTTCCCGGCGTCAACGAGACGAGATTGGCAAGTGTGGCAATCCCCAGATTGGTGCGAAGCTTGATCGGGACGGCAATGATCGCCGGCGAGATGGTCGGGTTCCGGACAAATGCGGCCCGCGCCACGGCCATGGAGGAAAGTGCCAATTCTTTCAGGTAGATCACCGCAAGCACCATGATCAGCCACAGGCGTTTCAGAGCGGACGTGTTCATGGTCTGTTTCCTCCATCGTCCGGGCTGTCGAAGACGGCCGCTGCGTAAGACAGCGGGTCCAGTAAGGCGTCACCGGCTGCGGACGCATACGTCACGAATGACTCGGGCTGAAGGCCGATCCATATCGTGACCAGCCCGAGCGCAGCGATCGGGACCAGCATTGCAGCAGGCACCGTGCGTGGTGCGGACCTCTGGTTTGGAGGGGCTTTCCAGAACGCTTCGATCCATATCTTGCTCATGGAGAACACCGTCAGCAGTCCCACAAACAGGCCGACGGCCGCAAGCCAGGCGCTTTCAGCCCGGAAGGACGCATCGATCACCATGTATTTCGCCCAGAAGCCCGATAACGGTGGTATGCCGGCAAGGGAAAGCGCCGGGATGGCGAACAGGCACGCCAGTAACGGATGGCTGGTCATGAGTCCGCCGGCCTTGCGCAGGTCGTAGGTGCCGGTTGCTCGATAGATCGCACCCGCGACGAGGAACAGGTTCGCTTTCACGATGATGTGATGGATGATGTAGAAGATCGCACCTGCCAGCGCCAGGGGAGTTGCAAGTGCAAGACCCAGCAGCATGTAACCGATCTGGCTGATGATATGGAACGACAGAATGCGCCGGATGTCCCACTGGATCGCAGCACCGAAGACGCCGAACAGCATGGTTCCCGCAGCCATGACCGCAATCACCTCGCGCAGACCGTTGCCGTTCTCGAACAGCAGGGAAAACACGCGGAAGCAGGCGTAGACACCCACCTTGGTGAGTAGGCCAGCAAAGATAGCGGCCACGGTGATCGACGCCGTGTGGTAGGACGCGGGCAACCAGAAGAACAGCGGGAAGTACCCCGCCTTGATGCCGAAGCCGATGAGGAACAGCGCCGCAGCAAGCGCCAGGGCCGTGTTCTCCTCCGTCTCGGGAAGCACGCGCGCAAGATCCGCCATGTTGAGCGTCCCGGTAACGCCGTAGACGATGGCGATGGCCAGTAGAAACAGCAAGGTACTGAGAAGATTGAGGACAGCGTATTTCAGCGTGCCATCGAGTTGAGCGCGTGTCCGGTTGATGACCAGCAGCCCCATGGCGGTGATCAGCATGATCTCGAACCAGACATAGAGGTTGAAGATATCGCCGGTCAGGAAGGCGCCATTGACTGCAGCAAGCATGCCGTGCAGTAAGGGGTAGAAGCCGGCATGTTCCTGTCTGCGACGGATATCGGCGAGACCGAAGACCCCCACCGCCAGCGACAGAATGCCGGTGATGGCCACCATCGCCGCGCTCAGGCGATCGGCGACGAAGCTGATGCCGAATGGCGCGGGCCAGCCGCCGAAGGTCACACTCAATATGCCGCTGCTCATGATGTCGAGCAACAGTCCCAAGGAGGCGATTGCCATGACGGCAAGCGCAGCCAGGCTTACCGCTCGCTGTGCCTTTGTTTGTGTCCACAGAACAGCGCAAAGCGCGGATGCCAGTAGCGGAATGACGACCGGCCACAGCAATACTTGACTGGCAACGAACTCGATCATCGGCGGGCTCCCTTGCCTTCGGGCGTCCCGAGATTCTCGGCCTGATCCAGTTCACGGCTATCGAGCGTTCCTGTCGATCGGAAAGTCTGCAAGGCCAGCGCGGCCACGAAGGCGACCAACGAAAAGCCGATCACGATGGCGGTAAGTACCAGGGCCTGGGGAAGCGGGTTGGCCGCGCCGACTTCAAGCACTGTTTCTCCAGCACGCATCACGGGAGGAGGGTTGGGGCCGATGCGTCCGGCCAGGAAGATCGTCAGGTTGACGCTTGCAGATAGGAGCATCACCCCGAAGACGATGCGCATGATCTGGCGCGATAGCATCAGGAACAGGCCGCAGCCCATCATTGCGGCGATACCGGCCGCATACACCAGATTCATGGCGCATCCTCATAAAGACGGAAAATCAGTGCCAGCATCCCGCCCAGCACAACGAAATAGACGCCAAGATCGAAAATCATGGTCGTGCCAAGCTTGATGCCGTTGTCGAAGAGCAGCCACTGGTGTTCGAGGAAGCTGCCCTCGATCAAGAGTCCCGGCAGACCACCGAGGAGCCCGAACAGGACGCCCAGTCCGATCACCGTGACGGGATGCAGGGGTAGAAGCGCGCGTGCCTTTGGCACGCCGTCGGCCAAGGCAACCACGCCAATCGCCATGGCAGCGACCAAGCCACCTACGAAACCCCCGCCAGGCTGGTTGTGGCCACGCAGCAGGATCAGGATCGATGTCACTAGCATCACCCAGAAGAAGACGCGCGCCATGGCTGAGAACACGATGGATGGCATGGCTCAGTCTCCTTTCGTCGGTGTACGACGTCTCAGAAGCACCCAGACGGCGAGGGTGGCAAAGCCGACCACCGCGATCTCGCCGAGCGTGTCGAGTGCGCGGTAGTCCACGATGACGACGTTGACGACGTTTTGTCCGAAGGCTTCGAGATAGCTGGTGGCGGCATAGAAATCGGAGAGCCGACCGTCGAAGGGTTGTGCCGTCATGCTGGCCAGCCCGAGAAAGACGAGGATGGCGAAGCCTGTCGAAACGGCCATATCCACTGAACGTTCCCGCTTGCTCCGTGTGCGTGGGGCCGTCGTCGGCAGACGAACAAGGATTGCCGTCAGCACAACGAGTATCAGGGTTTCGACGGCAAATTGTGTCAGCGCGAGGTCTGGTGCGCCGTTCATGAGAAATATCAGCGCTGATCCGTAGCCGAATACGCCGACGCCGAGCAAGGCCGTGATCAGGGATCGGGTTTGGGTGGCCACGAGCGCGCCGACCAGACCCAGTGCCAGAATGAGCGTGGGGACCGGCAATACGGGTCCGCCGGACCATGCAATCTGCACATTCCCGGTTTTGGCGATCGAATAGCCCGCCATCAGCACGAGGCTCACACTGACGATCAGCGTGTATCGGCGTTGATCGCCGTTCTGGAGCCAGCGGGTGGAGGCTCGGGCGACTCCAAGCAGGGCGTTGACGCCGCGATGATAGATTCTGTCGGCATCCACACGTCTCGCCAGGCGAGAGCGCCTGACACTTGCGTGGAAAGCATCCCACTTCCAGGCCAGAAGCACACCAATCGCCACGACTGCGGCACTGAGCGCCAGCATGGGTGTCAGACCGTGCCACAGTGAAAACGCGATATCGATTGGCGCACCGTGCAATGCTTCAGCAGCGGGTACGATCACGGCTTGAGCTGTCAGACCAGGCGTCAAGCCAAGCAGAACGCCGAGCAGGCTCAAAATCAAAGGGCCGGCCAGTAGACCCGGGGTTTCGCCGTGGTATATCTGATCGATCTTGTCTTTCCCCTTGAAGAAGGGGCGTAGTGAGACCACGGCGGCAACCGCAACCATGACGGCGTTGACGACGACGGCGACGACCACCGGAAGCAGGTTCCAGGAGCTTTCCAGTTGCGCCTCAAACAGATACTCCTTGGCGATGAATCCGATGAACGGCGGCAAGCCCGCCATGGACAGACTCGCAAGTATGGCCGCTGCGGCGGTGAGCGGAAGGAAGCGGGCTAGTCCTCCCAGTTTGCGTAGGTCAGGGATATGTGTGGCGTGGATGACGGTGCCGGCGCAGAAGAAGAGTGCCGCCTTATAGAGGGCGTGACTCAGAATGAAACCGCAGACAGCCACGTTTGAAACCGGCCCATCCAGTCCGATCAACATCACCAGAATGCCGAGTGACGCCACCGTGGATTGAGCTAGCACGGCTTTGTACTCTGTGGCGCGCATGGCGTTGAAGGCGGCGATCAGCATCGTCGTCATGCCGAATACCACGAGGGTTACTCCGAAGGCTGGGACGTCGGCGAAAACACCGTCGAAGCGGGCGAGCAGATAAACGCCGAGCTTCACCATCGTCGCCGAATGCAAGTAGGCCGATGCCGGTGCGGGGGCGGCCATCGCCTGCGGCAGCCAGAAATGGAACGGGAACTGCGCGGACTTGGTGAAGGTGCCCACCAGAATCAACACGATGATCGATGTCAGATAAGGGCTCTCGACAAGCTCATCCGCTCGGGCCATGATCTCGGTCATCGAGAAAGTGCCGAGTTGCATGCCTATGAGCAGGATGCCGCCGAAAAGCGCCAGACCGCCACCTGCGGTGATCAGCAAAGATTGCAAGGCTGCGCGGCGTGCTTCGGCCTTGGTGGCCTCGAAGCCAATCAGCAGAAAGGAGGCCAGGCTTGTCGCCTCCCAAAAAACGAACATGGCGATGAGATCGTCGGACAGCACCGTGCCGAGCATGGCTGTCATGAAGATCAGGATCAGGAAGACGAAGCGCCCACGCTGCCCGGTCGGGGCATCGGAAAAGTAGGCCGTCGAGTAGAGGGTCACCAGCGTCCCAATGCCGGTGATCAGTAGCGCGAAGAGCAGTCCGAATCCGTCCAGGCGCAGGCTCAGCGCAACATTCAGTGAGGGCACCCAGCTCAGGCTGGTGGTGACCACTTGTCCCGAACTCACAGCACCAAAATGGCCGGTGAAGGCGATGAATAGCACAGCGGGGACCAAGGCGGCGATATAAGACCATCCTCGCGGCAGTCGCGCCAAGAAGTTTCCCGCAAAGGTGCCGATGACGGACAGCAACAGGATGGATGACAGGCTCAAGACCACAAACGCTCTCAATGCTAAGGATATTATTTATGTGCCTAAGCAAGCGCTGTGCCAGGGTTTAAATCATTGATTATCAGTTGGTTGCGATTCCTCTGCTTGTCCTAATGTTCAATTTTTTGAACGTGGCTGAGGTGGGTATCCAGATCAATGAACGGTCGCATGTGCCTAGTCAGCCAAGGCATAGCAAGAAGACTATTGATGAAATGGCCGAAGACCAGCGCGGTCTTCGGCGATAGAGAACAGATATGCCACCCGTGGGCTGTCGCAGGGCGTGGCCGTCGTCAAAGCCTGCCGCTGGTCCAGCAATCTCACCCGACCCGTTTCGTGGCTGGGGCCGGAAACCTCTGGCACACATCCGCGCACAAAGGGAACCCGTTGTTTCGCCGGCGGGCACCGGCACCGAGTACCGTGGACCCGAGGGGTCTCCTGACGATTCGCGCAGCGCCGGCGGGCCGGCAAGCCGTCAGGAGACCCCTCGCGATCAACGGAAGGAACACTGATCAATGGAATGGCGGCGAGCGCCATTCGTGGAGAAACGACCTTCTCGTCCCGTGGCCTGTATCGGCCAGGCGGAACGCGCACACCGTTGCAGAAGGAGACGCGCGCTGGGGAGTCCCACGGGGCGCGGGACGGTTTGCCTCGCCGTCAGTGAAACCCCGGCGCGGCAGAGGTGTTCGTTGGCATCAGGACGCCTTGGGGGCAGCGCGCCGCTTGCGCGAGGCCCTGCGCTTGCCCGTCGAGGAATCGGCTGGCAGCGTGCCCTTGCAATCGGGATAGCGGCTGCATGACCAGAAGGCGCCGTTCTTGCCATTGCGCTGGCGCGTTACCGCACCACACACCGGGCAGGCCGGTCCCTCGGGCAGCTTGATCGACAGGACGGTGCCGCGATACTGCTGAACCAACTGCGCGACCCAGGCCGATTGCTTGTCGATGAAGGTGTCCAGCGTCATCTGGCCGGC
>JUEG02000333.1_pt1 | contig 13782 bp, 18 predicted proteins | sample 432341 | NCBI WGS metagenome assembly JUEG02 (sample SAMN02953476, study PRJNA257561) | rock porewater metagenome | biome: terrestrial; feature: Opalinus Clay rock; material: porewater; isolation source: Opalinus Clay rock BIC-A1 borehole | place: Switzerland: Mt Terri URL, St-Ursanne ...
CCTGGGAAAGTAGGTCATCGCCAGGTAACAAGCAAAAAGGCTATCTCTTAGGAGATAGTCTTTTCTGTGTTGCATTATACTGTGATATGGGGCCGGGGCTCCACCTTCATTGAAACAATGCTATGTTTAGAAGTCACTTTAGGTCTATATTGGTTCGTATTCAGATTTCTTCATTCCCTTTTGAACCTTTGTAGTTAGCTTTCCATCCTGAAATGTTAATAGGGCATTGGCGTTGCCGAACATCATTCCATCGCCTTTGAACTTATATGTTACAGTGTAAAATTGATTGCTAGGAGTACCTGATTCAACAATTATTTCTCCAGGTGAGCCTACAATCGCAGTTACTTGTTCGTAAGTCATACCATTTATTATTTGATCAAATTCGGTCATAGACATATTTGGTTGATTCTTTGGTGTTACAGTTCCGCAGCCAAACAACCCAAACATAAGACTGATAGATAATAAGCACGTAATACTATTTCTCACTATCTCTTGATATCCCCCTTAGCTCATTTTGTAGCTATTCTTTTTTCGAGGAATTTATGATAAACGTATATTACAGTGAAAGCTAGCAAATATACGATTGGCGACCAAGGTATAATTTGCCATTTTGGATATATTGAAATTCTATAGGGAACTACAAAGAAAATCTCGAAGAGCGTCAGTGCAAAGGACCATAATACGACGTATAACATGACAGAATATCTTGATCTAGGCGCAAATTTTAAAAACACGATTGCAAGGCTTGGAAATACTAATAGGGATGACCAAAAGCTATACCACCCTCTGTATTCCTCGCTTACGATGTAGTACATCGAAAACTGTTTGCAAAGCAGCATGTCACTGCCCATTGATAGAGCGATAACCATTACTATAACTAAACTATCAATGAAGGTTAGTTTATGTCTTGCTACACCTATTATTGCCATAACAAAAAAGCCTGCTGTCATAGTCCAGAACGGTAAGTAAAACAATTAACCACTCCTAGATATAAATCTTTTTTTAGTAAAAAGTATTATCAATTGTCGAATACATTGTACTAATTATGCTTCAATTTCTGAGTAGTATACCCAGTATTTTTGTGAATAATCAAGTGAAAGGTGGATGTCATTCACTTCTTGGCCATTATTTATTGCGTTACTATACAAGGAATTTAAGCATTTGTGGCGAATCCTTAGACAAAAGAGATGTTGAGGAGTTATTGAATGAAAAGGATAAGCTTTTTACATAATAGATCCATTGTAATAATCATAGGAGTTATTCTATTAATGGCTTCTGTGAGCCCGGTACAAGCGGATGATTTAAAGCAACAGCTTAATCAATCAAAACAGCAGGCTAACCAGTTAAATGAAGCCTTGAAGGCACAGAAAGATAAAGTGGCGGGTGTAACGACGCAGGTTTTGGCCTTGAAGCAATCAGTTCAGGCCTTAAATAGTAGTATTGATCGAGAACAAGTTATCCTATTGGAGGAACAAACGAACCTGAATGGATTGAAAGAAGAGCAAAAGGAACTTGAGGATCAAAAGCAGCAATATAGCTATGCGCTGGGGAAATTCTTAAAGAGTAATTATGAAGAAGGTATAACAACCTATTTAGCTGTTCTGTTCGAGGCTCGCAGCTGGTCCGAATTTTTTGATCGTGCGGACAAGATTCAGATCATCTATGGTAGTTATCATAAACTTCAAAAAGATATTGTCGTGCTAAACAAAACCCTAAATAGTCAAATGGAGCTCATAACGCAAAAACAGGACACAATCCAAGCTTCGATACAAAATAAAGTTCAAACACAGCAAAGTGTTCAAGAGGTGTTAAGCAAGCAACAAACTATTCTTGCACAGTTAAGCGCGGATGAAAAAGCAGCGTTGAGTGCTTCACTATCTGCTCAATCTAAGGTTAGTAGGATACAACAATTGATAGAGCAGGAAGCTCTTGAGGCCGCATATGCTGCAAAGGAGAAGTCAAATCCAACTTCTGAAACTTCTCTAGGTGGGACTTCGAGTGGAGGGGTTTCAGGTACCGTCGCTGCTACGGGCGGAGCAAAGAAGATTCTTGATTTTGCAGCTCAGTTTCTAGGAACGCCATATGTATGGGGAGGCACGAAACCATCTCCTGGATTTGACTGTTCGGGGTATGTCCAATATGTCTATCGTAATAGTGGCATATCTTTAAGTAGAGTTTCTGAACAGCAGTTTCTAAATGGAGTTTCCGTATCGCGTTCACAATTACTACCAGGTGATTTGGTATTTTTTCATACATATTCTTCTGGAGCTTCCCATGTTGGCATCTACACTGGAAATAACACTATGATTCATTCATCCTCAGGTGGGGTCTCATACGACGACATGACAAGCTCTTACTGGTCGAAGCGGTATCTGGGTGCTCGACGTGTCTTGGCGCAGTGATAAAGCTGGTCTCAAGGAATTTATAGTACTATAATACTTACAAATAAGGCGTTCTCCGAATCGAGTAACGTCTTATTTGCATTCTTAAGAAGAGACTTTATGAAAAGCCGAGGGTCTTCGTCTGGGACCAAATTTATCAGATTGCGGGATTGCCATATTGGATTGGCGCAAATATATAGTATTGTAACAGAATTAAGAATGCCTGCCCAGGCAATAGTAAGGATGATAGAGACCTTACCTTCAATGGGAAGGAACCATTACTACTTTGATCATGTTAAATTGAATGACTCTATGTGTTTTATGGTATAATCAAATAATAAATTTTCAGTGGTTACTTTGATTGAAAGGTAGTTAATAAGGAGGATCAGTTTTGAACGTACTCGCCATTAATCCAGGATCAACCTCGACGAAGGTTGCGGCTTATAAGAACGAAACTTGCCTTTGGAATCAAGGAATTGAACATCCGTCGAGTGAGATTAACGCATTCGCCTGTGTAGGAGATCAATATAAATATCGCATTTCCATAATTATAAAAATGCTCGAAGAAAAAGGGGTGCAGTTAGAATATTTTGATGCGATAGTTGGACGGGGCGGCCTACTTAACCCTCTAGAAGGAGGGACCTACTTGGTTGATGAGGATTTGGTCCGCACTTTGCATAACGCACCTGGTGGAGAACATGCTTCCAACTTAGGTGGAATAATTGCTTATCACTTGGGACGGAGCATCAATGTACCTGTTTATATTGTGGATCCAGTCACAGTGGACGAAATGGAACCTGTTGCAAGACTTTCAGGGCTTCCAGAACTATCTCGTTTAAGCCAGTCTCACGCTTTAAATATGAAGGCAGTCGCAAGAAAGGTTGCCCGTGAGATGGGGAAATCCTATCAGGAGCTGAATCTGATTGTCGCTCACTTGGGGGGAGGGATTTCTGTAGCCCCACATCGTAACGGCAAAATGATTGATGTAAACAACGCTAATAATGAAGGGCCATATTCCATAGAACGTTGTGGTACGTTGCCTGCTTATCAACTAGTTAAACTTTGCTATTCCGGTAAGTACTCCGAAAAAGAAGTAATCACTAAGATTAATAAAGAAGGAGGTCTCTTTGCTTACCTAGGGACAAAAGACGGACGAGTTGCTGAAGAGCGGATGAACGCAGGAGATCCGCAGGCTAAGCTTGTATTAGAAGGTATGTGCTATCAGGTGGCCAAGGAAATTGGTGCCATGTCAACGGTGTTAGAAGGTAAAGTTGATCACATCGTTTTGACTGGAGGACTCGCTCATTCTGAATATATTACCGGAGAAATCACTCGTCGTGTATCGTTCATTTCACCGGTTTTGATAGTCCCTGGTGAGGAAGAGATGGAAGCATTAGCATTTGGAGCTTTAAGAGTCCTTAATGGAGAGGAAAATGCGTTGACTTACAAAGCTTAGCAAGGGCGGTTAGCCATAGGATAAAAATGGGGTGTAAATGTATGCGATTTAGCGGATTTGATTCTTTACTCGACAAAGCGAAGAGCTTGGGTCGGGCAAAGGTTGCCGTGGCTGCAGCAGCAGATAAAGAAGTATTAGAAGCCATCAAGCTAGCAGAAAAAGAAGGGCTGATTACCCCAATTCTGATCGGTGATGTTTTCGAAATTAAGCGCTTAGCTAAAGAAATCGGGTTTAGCTTAAATGGAGCGGAGCTGATCCATGAACCTGATAATGAGGCAGTTGCTCATAAGGCTGTAGACGCTGTTGTTGATGGGCGTGCGCATTTCTTGATGAAAGGGTTAATCAACAGTGCTGACTTTTTACGGGCGGTATTACGACCAGATAGGGGATTGCGAACTGGACGGTTACTCAGTCACTTATCTGCGTTTCAAGTTCCCGGGTTTTCTCGTATGTTATTCGTAACCGATGGGGGTATGAATATTGCTCCAAACTTGGTCCAGAAGAAGGAAATCCTAGAGAACAGTTTATTATTCTTGAAGGGTATTGGGATGGATTCAATCAATGTGATTGTGTTAGCCGCTAACGAAGTAGTGAATTCGAAAATGCCAGCAACAATGGATGCGCAGGCTCTAGCAGAGATGAGTCTAGCAGGAGAGTTTCCAGGTGCAATCGTGGAAGGTCCGTTGGCTCTTGATGGCGCAGTAAGCGCTACTGCCTTGAAACACAAGGGGATTTCCAGTCAGATTAACGGAGAGGTTGATTTGTTTTTGGTTCCTACTATTGAAGTCGGGAACGTTTTAGGAAAGTCTTTAGTTTACTTTGCAGGGGCTACAATGGCGGGGATCTTGCTAGGGGCCCAAGTCCCTATTGTGTTAACTTCACGAAATGATACTCCGAGGAGCAAGTTTATGGCATTGTCTATGGCTGCTTTGAGTCGAGAGTCATGAATATGGCAGGGAAAAATATATTAGACCGACGTGTACTAGTGCTGGTTGGAGGGTATGGCTCAGGTAAAACCCAACTAGCTATTAGTTTAGCATTGAAGCAGGCAGAGGATGGGAAACCTGTCGCGCTGGTGGATCTTGATCTGATTAATCCTTATTTCCGTTCGCGAGATATAACGGAGACTCTGAAGACCAAAGGGGTAGAAGTAATTCGTCCTGAGGGAGATCTGGCGTTTGCAGAGAATCCATCCCTTCCGCCACAAATAGATGGTGCCTTACGGGATACGACTAGGCACGTGATACTCGATGTGGGAGGAAATGAAACCGGCGCTACGATTCTGGGAAGATATCATGATTTACTTGAAGCAGATGATGTAGGGATACTCCAAGTTGTCAACATTTTTCGTCCGTTTAGTAGTACAATTGAAGAATTAGAGAGACTGAGACTAGACATGGAACAAAAATCTCATATTAAAGTCCAAGGCTGGATTAATAATTCTAATCTGCTGGACTGGACGACACTTGAGGATTGGCAAAAATCTACAGTACTGATGCAAGTGTTGGTGAGACAGAGCAAAATACCTTGGGTGACTAGCGGAATTAACCCTAAATGGGCTGAAAAAGTAGGGCTCAAGTGGGATGCTGAGTGGATCCCAGTTGAACGGTATCTAAACCTTGGCTGGAAAAGCCCTGTCAAGCGTCAGTAAACTTAGAGGAGGGAACAAAAGAGATGAAAAATCTCGTTAAGATTAACTCGGAACGCTGCAAAAGCTGTGGCCTCTGTGTACACGTTTGTCCAAAAAAGATTTTGAGTATCGGGCAGGTCGTCAACGGCAAGGGATATTATACGGTTGAAATGAAGGATCAAACTCAGTGTATCGCGTGTGCCTTTTGTGCTTTGGTTTGTCCGGATTTAGTGTTAGAAGTTTATCGTGGACAGAAGGGAGAGTGAGCAACCACATGGCATTATTAATGAAGGGAAATGAAGCAATCGCTGAAGCAGCGATTCAAGCTGGTTGTCGTTTGTTCTATGGCTACCCAATCACTCCGTCAACTGAGATTCCAGAGTATATGGCAAAGAAGATGAAAGTTGCAGGCGGTACTTATCTTCAAGCGGAGAGTGAAGTAGCGGCGATTTATATGGTTTTCGGTGCGGGTGCAGTAGGGGAAAGAGTTATGACAGGGACGTCGAGCCCGGGATTTAGTTTAATGCAAGAGGGATTATCTTTTCTATTCGCTGCAGAGATTCCCTGCGTGATTGTCGATGTAATGCGTGGTGGGCCAGGACTTGGTGGGTTAGGACCTACACAAGCAGACTATTTCCAATTAACCAAAGGTGGTGGACATGGAGATTATCACGCCATAGTTCTCGCGCCATCCTCAGTACAAGAAATGGTGGATTTAACCAAAGAGTCCTTTGATTTAGCGGATTACTATCGTAATTTAGTAATTATCGCAGTCGATGGCATCTTAGGGCAAATGATGGAACCGGTGGAGTTCCCACCGTTTGAAGGACGTAAGCTAGAACCTAAAACCTGGGCTGCAAGTGGGGCAGAGGGACGTCCTAAGAATAATGTGATTAGTTACTATCTTACTCCGGAGCTCGGTGAATCAGAAAATATTCGCTGGGGCGAAAAGATGTCGCAGATCAAGGAAGCCGAACAGCGTTTCGTGGAGTATGAAATGGAGGATGCGGACTACGCTTTTGTAGCCTTCGGTACGAGTGCAAGAATCACAGAAACGGCGGTTGACATGCTCCGAGATGAAGGAATAAAAGTCGGCCTTTATCGTCCTGTAACTCTCTGGCCATTCCCTGAAAAAGGTATGACAGCACGGCTAGATCAAATCAAAGGCTGGATGAGTATAGAATTGAGTGCCGGACAGATGGTAGAGGATGTTAGGCTCGTGGTGAACGGCAAAGTTCCGGTTGAATTTCATGGTCGCTTGGGTGGTATGACACCAGAACCCGAAGATGTGGTTGCGGCGTTTAAAGCACAGTTGTTAGGGGAGGTGCAGAAATGAAACCGATTTTGACTAGAACAACCGGGTTAACGGAGCGCCATTTTCATTATTGTCCAGGCTGCACACACGGGATAATCCACCGCTTGATCGGTGAACTCTTAGAAGAAATGAACTTGATTGAAAAGACAATTGGAGTAGCACCAGTGGGGTGCTCAGGGTTCTGTGAAAATTATTTCGCTTGTGATATGATAGGGGCCGCTCATGGGCGAGCTGTTGCGGTTGCGACAGGCGCAAAACGAGCGCGTCCAGACCGTTTTGTGTTTACGTATCAGGGAGACGGAGATGGAGCCTCGATTGGGCTTGCTGAAACCATTTCTGCTGCGGCTCGCGGAGAAAGGATCACGTCCATTTTCGTTAATAATGCAATTTATGGGATGACAGGCGGTCAGATGGCTCCAACCTCACTTATTGGGCAAAGAACTTCAACCTCACCTTATGGTCGGGATGCAGAGACTATGGGCTTCCCTTTAGATCTCCCAAAAATTTTGACCCAAGTAGATGGAGCTGTATATGTAGCCTCTGTCTCCGTCGATAGCCCCCAAGGAATCAAAGAAACGAAAAAGGCTCTCCGAAAAGCATTCCAAGTTCAATTGGACGGTTTGGGGTATTCCTTTGTTAGTATTCTCTCGACTTGTCCGACGAACTGGGGGGTTACTCCAGTTGAAGCCTTAACATGGTTGCAGACCAAGATGAAACCTCATTTCGCCCTTGGAGAACTGAAAGTCCCAGCAAGCGAAGGGGGCGAATCAGTATGAGTTCAGCGATGACTAAGTATAAATTTGCTGGGTTTGGTGGTCAAGGTGTGTTGTTTATAGGGAAAGTTATGGCTCAAGCCGGGATGATAGACAAGCAACAAGTCACATGGATCCCTGCTTATGGACCGGAAATGCGGGGAGGGACGGCAAACTGCTCGGTTATAATTTCATCTAAAAGGATCGGTTCTCCTACAGTGGGAAAACCGGATATAGCGCTCGTTATGAATGAGGCTTCTTATCATAAGTTTATAGATAGCGTGGTTCCAGGAGGAACGCTCTATGTGAATTCTTCCTTAGTACCGGTACACCCTGGAAGAGAGGATATACGGATTGTACGAGTCCCAGTTAATGAAATTGCTCATGAAATGGGTGAAGAGAAAGTGGCTAATATTGTCATGCTGGGAGTTATGCAGGCATTAACCCCTTCGGTACCAGATGATACGCTGGAAGGCGTTCTAATGGAGTTGGCCGGTAAGAAACCAGCACTTGCTGACCTAAATATGAGAGCACTTAATGCGGGCAGAGAGTATGCAATGACTCTCTGATGCAAACCAAAAGCCTCATTTATTCCATCTTGTGGAATGAACGAGGCTTTTTTCTTACTAAGGCACTATTTTACTAGTAAGGGCAATGCATATATAGGGTATACCGATATATTTGTGCTATTTGTCAGCATCTTCCGAGGGCTCAAGACTGTCTGCGTCCTTTAAGCGTCCCGCATGGCGAACTGCCTCCCGTAGCAGAAATTCAATATGGGCATTGGCACTTCGAAATTCATCGGCGGCCCAACGCTCAAGAGCGGTATAAAGTTTGGGGTCAAGGCGTAAGGGAAATTGTTTTTTGATTGCCATAGTCCACATCCAATGTAAGCTTATAATTATTTATCCATAAGTTAGACTCCCACTTCAAGTGCAAGTCTCGATACTCATCTTTAGATGAACAAGTTTATTAGACTTGTGTGAAGCTTATTTAATAGACAGTCCCTGTATTAATAACAGGTTGAACAGCTCGTTCGGAAACTATAGCCACTAAGAGATTATTAATCATGGCAGCTTTGCGTTCTTGATCGAGACGAAGAACCCCATCTTTTTCAAGGCGCTCAATGGCCATTTCAACCATGCCAACGGCACCTTCTACGATGATTTGTCGTGCTGAAAGGATAGCTGAAGCCTGTTGTCGTTGAAGCATTGCACCTGCAATTTCGGTAGCATAGGCCAAATGGGTAAGGCGTGCTTCGCTCACTTCGACACCAGCTAGTTTTAGGCGTTGCTGTAGTTCTTGCATTAATTCAGCGGATACCTCTTCAGGATTACTTCTGAGGGATAAGCCTTTTCCTTCAAAGTTATCATAGGCGTAACGAGTTGCCACGTGTCGTAAGGCTGTTTCACTTTGGATTTCTACGAATTGCTCATATTTTTCAACATCGAACAATGCTTTAGCAGTATCGACTACTCGGAATACAACAACGGTAGCAATCTCAACTGGGTTACCCTCAATGTCATTAACTTTAAGAGTTTTACTGTTAAAATTTCGGACCCGTAAAGACACCCCTCTACGCCAAGATAGTGGGACACTTAACCATATCCCGGGTTCGCGAATCGTACCGAGATAACTCCCAAAAAAGATCAGTGCTTTCGACTTGTTCGGCTGAACCACTGTGATACCAGACCCAAGAATAAACGCAATAATTGGAAGAGAAATTCCCACCCAGATGTCTTGTAACATTAATGCAATTCCACCGATTAACAGGGCGAGCATAAGGATCAGAGCCAGATAACCGTTAACGGCCCACGCTTTCTTTTCGATCATTTGAAGAATCCTCCTTTAGGTTTGTTCATTTCTTAACTTATTGCAAATGGAATTTAATCCTTGATACTAATATGATATCACTTTAATATTAAAATGGGAAGTAAATCTTTAAAGATGATGAGTACAAAATAGAAGAAATGGTCATTTTAAATATGAACGCTGAGAAGATACATATATAGACTAATTATGAAGGGTGTGAAGATATGTCCCAGTCAACAATTCCTCAACCTACTTTTCCAGCTCAACACCAAGATCAGCAACCAGGCATAGAAACAGTTATGAACCCAAAACCTGTTGCTGAAGATGCAGCATATTTGGGAAGTGCAAAGTTAAATGGAAAAGTGGCGATCATCAGTGGAGGTGATAGCGGGATAGGACGTGCAGTGGCAATCGCTTATGCTAAAGAAGGGGCCGATGTAGTAATAGCTCATTTGAATGAACATGTAGATGCATCAGAGACGAAAGCGCGTATAGAACAATTAGGGTGTCGATGCTTAGTATTAGCGGGTGATGTTGGGGATGAAGTCTTCTGTCAGGACGTTGTCAATCAAACGATACAAGCTTTTGGTAAAATAGATATCTTAGTAAACAATGCAGGAGAACAACATCCGCAGAATAGTTTACTTGATGTGACGACGGCACAGCTGGAGAGAACCTTCCGTACCAACATTTTTAGTTACTTCTTTTTGACTAGAGCAACCTTACCCCATCTTAAGGCGGGGAGTGCTATTATCAACACCTCATCGATTACAGCATATGAGGGGCATGATCAACTTATTGATTACTCAGCGACTAAAGGAGCGGTTGTTTCCTTTACTCGTTCACTGTCTGAATCTCTCTGTAAGTCAGGAATTCGTGTCAATGGGGTCGCACCTGGACCAATTTGGACGCCATTAATTCCTGCCTCATTTCAAGCGGACCATGTCGCAACTTTCGGGAGTACAACGCCAATGAAACGAGCAGGTCAACCTAAAGAGTTAGCGCCAGCCTATGTCTTTTTGGCCTCAGAGGATTCGTCTTACATGTCGGGTCAGATGCTTCATATCAATGGGGGAACCATTATCAACAGTTAATAATTAGCTTTAACTTGCCAGGAGGTGATTAATATGGCTCATCTCCTGGCAAATTATTACTTACAATGACTAGGAAGTGAACAGGTTCAACTTAGCCACTAAAGTTTCGGGGATTCGAACTGATGATTTATATTTGCTAAGTGGAACATGAATTTGAACAATTCTTGTTCCACTTTTTGGTGTGCTATGTTCTATAAGTTGTTACGCCAGATTATGTCGTTATATCAATTAATAAGTCTAAATAGCAAGTTAATAATGACTCGGAAAACAATAATTAAGATAGAGCAAGCAAATATGCGGAAGCGAGAAAGCTGATTACAATGAGGAAAGGTAAAATTCTGGATAAACATCCCTGATTCCAACATGGGTACAAGGATTTATCAAGAAGAATGGCGGTGAGGTAGCAAATTTTCTTATCTTGGCATAACAATTGCAATTATCGCAATTGTTGGATATATGTGAGGTGATAAATGGATGGAATTTGACAGTGCAAAAATGGATCAATTGTATAGGCAGGATACTGGTTTAGTTGTTATATTTATTATCTTTGTTTGGTTGATTTTAGGGTTTGTTCTAATCAGTGTAAGTAGCTTGGCACCTAATGATCTAATTAGGAATGTGATGTTAGTGGCAGGATCTATGGCCGGAATTTTTGTGACAGGCTCTTTAATTGCGGTCTTGGCGCATTTAAAGAAGAATCGAGTTGGTATATACAGCGAGGAATTATGCCAAGGCGTACAGCCTTTGAAATGAAATTGAAGTTCGGAATTGGTAGTTGAAATCAGTAAACTGTCAGGGGTAAGGAAAGGGGGTTACAGCTTGAAAGCTGACGAAAAACGAAAAAGTCCTGAGAATAGTTTGTGGATGGAAATATTTGATGTGATGTTTATTATGGTGCTTTGCTTCGTAATACTACTCACAACAATGTTAATGCGGGGCAAAGTTCTTGTGGGTTCGGGTTCGACGGGTGGAATTGATTATTCCTTTAATTTACCGATTTTTATGATGATTGTTGTGGCCTTAGGAGCTTATATGTTTTATGTAATCTCTAGGTCTGATAAAGAACTTAAATCCATGATTAAAAACCGTTATGAGGAAGTTCGAAAAAAAGTAAGTTAAAGGCTTAAATTTCCAGGATGGAGGAGTTAGTTTGAATCTATGGTCACTGATGAACTGGGTTGCTTGGGGCTTATGCGCCTATTTATTTGTACTTCTTGCGCAAGATTTTATCCGTGTTGAAATGAGCAGGCGAGGGGAGGACAAGAGCCTTGACTGATTCGAAGACAATTCAACACGATGAGGAACAGCATCTTTCAAAAGTCTTAGGACCGATCCATATCTGGGCCTTGGGCGTAGGGATTGTTTTGGTTGGGGAGTTTATGGGCTGGAATTTTACAGTTGCCAAGGGGGGGTCTTTAGGGGCCATAATCGCTTGCTGGGTCATTGCGATCTTATATATCGCGTTGGTCATGATTAACACTGAAATTGGATCAGTTATTCCTGAAGCAGGTGGTCAATATGCTATGGCAAAATACCTTCTAGGTCCGTTGGCAGCTTTTAACGTGGGACTTATGCTTGTTTTTGAGTATGTCATGCTGGAAGCAGCTGATGCTTTGGTGGTCGGTGCAATTTTACAATCCATAAATCCGGCCATCCAAAGTTTGCCGTATGTTATCTTAACGTTGTTATTATTAACGTATCTCAACTATCGTGGTGTCTATGCCACCTTAACTTTGAATTTCTTTATTACTGCTATAGCTTTCGTGACCATCTTTGTGTTACTGTTCTCGACTCATTTTTATATACCTTCACAAAGCATCCTCAGGCTTACAGAGTTGACGAATGGATTACCATATGGCTGGGTAGGAGTGGTTGCCGCGCTTCAGTTTGCGATTTGGTTTTTTCTCGGGATCGAAGGAACTGCCTTAGCTGCTGAAGAATGTCGCTCAACTGCACGTTCGTTGCCCATGGGTACGCTGATTGGAATGGTAACCCTACTAGTAGGTGCTACCGTCACTTGGTTCGTCTGTTCTGGTCTAGTCGAGGCGGGTACTCTCGGAGGCTCCGTTTATCCCCTTTATGAGGCTGCATTAGCAACGAAAATGTCAGGGATTATAGTAGTCATGTTCGTTGGTACGATTTTAGCCTGCATGGCGAGTGCAAATGGATGTATCAACGACGCCAGCAGGGCTTGGTTTGCGATGTCCAGAGATACTTTGATTCCTGGCGCTTTTTCGGCTGTCCATCCTAAGTATAAAACTCCTTATCGAGCTATCTTGTTCCTGCTACCAATTTCATTAGCCTTTGGTTTTACTGGGCTACTGGACCAAGTCATTACCTTTTCGATTCTATCGGCATTGCTGGTCTATCTGTTCATGGGATATATGATGTTTAAATTTAGAAAAATGTATCCCATGGGATCAATTGAAAGAGGATATGTGGCCCCTTGGCATCCGTTGCCTGCGATTATATTGCTTGTTTTGACGTTAACGACGTTAGCGGGGATGTATTTCGGCTATTGGGTCAATTTATTGGCCGGTTTATTGTTCTACTTTTTAGCATCTCTTTGGTTCACTTTACACCGTTATAAGTTCGTCGACACAAAAGCCTTCCTTGAAGCCGGTGCAACTCGCTGGCCTCGGCCACGTGGATACTAATAAATTAACCAAAGGAGGTTTATCCGTGCGTGCATGGGCCCCCGTTATAGCAGCCTTCTTTGTGCCAGGATCGGGTTATGTCTTACTATCAAGGCCAATGCGAGGCTTGGTGATGATTTTCTGGATGTGCATTTTTGGGTATATCACATTTCGACTATCAACAACGAATATTTCCGTGATTGGTAGATACTCTGGAGGGATCGCAGTTTGGGTTATTTCAGTCCTTGAGGTATATCACATTACACGACGAAAAAAATGACGAATGCGCATTCACAAGTTAATTATGACTGAACAGAGTCCCCTTTGACTTGAGATTCATCAGAGTATGGGTGTTGTTTAAGGCTCATTTATGTATGTAAATACTAAGGATAATAGTAAAGGAATAGTTTCAATTATTTCGGACATTCTTTGGTAGAAGCGCTGTCCAGGAGTTATTTTAGTGGGGCATGATACGAAGACAAATGTAATTGTAGTGAAAATAGAATACTTCATCATCGTTGGCATTGAATTTGCATTATATTTAAGGTATGCTTCTGTAGGAGTTAAACATACGGGGGGTAGATCGGATTGATCGCGTGGTCTCTAAATCCATGTAGGCGGGTGAAACTCCCGTACTCCTCGCCAAAAAATTCAGGGGGTAAGCGGAATTGAATATCACATGGACGCTGATCCAAAAACAGAGATT
>JUEG02000775.1_pt1 | contig 13781 bp, 11 predicted proteins | sample 432341 | NCBI WGS metagenome assembly JUEG02 (sample SAMN02953476, study PRJNA257561) | rock porewater metagenome | biome: terrestrial; feature: Opalinus Clay rock; material: porewater; isolation source: Opalinus Clay rock BIC-A1 borehole | place: Switzerland: Mt Terri URL, St-Ursanne ...
CCATGTCTTTTAGCACGGTCAAGAGCAAAGGCTTCATCATTTCCTGAAATGACCACATCTATTATAGCCGGTATATCTCCAGCCTCTATTCCATCTATTATCGACTGTAAATTTGTACCTCCCCCTGAGGCCAGTACAGCAATACTTATTTTTGACATAGGATTACCCCGTTAGATTTACCTATCACACTTCCGATTATATAGGCTTTCTCTCCTATCCCATCCAGATATTCCAATACTTCTTGTGCTTCGCTAGGATTCATAACCATAATCATTCCTATGCTCATATTAAAGGTTTTGAACATTTCCTCAGTCTTAATGCTACCAAGACTTTGTATCGTTTCGAATATGGGTAGCATATCCCAGCTTCCAAGCTCCACTTCCACTCCTAAGCCCTCTGGAAGGATTCTTGGGATATTCTCATAAAAGCCTCCTCCTGTCATGTGAACCATGCCTTTTACGTGGAATTTATCCATCACTTTTCTACAAACCTCCACATATATCCTGGTTGGAGTCAGCAAAGCCTCTCCCAGCGTACAGCCTAATTCCTCCAAATAACTATTAACCGTCATGGAGAGTTTTTCAAAGAAGAGTTTTCTCACTAGAGAGTACCCATTGCTATGAATACCACTGGAGGGTAGTCCTATTAGTAGGTCTCCTTCCATTATTTTAGAGCCATCAATAATCTTATCCTTGTCCACTAACCCAACGGCAAAGCCTGCCATATCGTATTCACCGGCTTCATAAAATCCAGGCATCTCAGCAGTCTCTCCACCAACTAGGGCACATCCAGCTTGAACACAGCCATCAGAAATACCCTTTACGATGTCGGCTATTTTCTCAGACTCGAGCTTTCCCGTAGCCACATAATCTAGAAAGAAAAGGGGCTTAGCACCTTGGCATAGGATGTCATTAACACACATCGCCACACAGTCCTGTCCCACCGTATCGTGCTTATCCATTAAAAATGCTATCTTAAGCTTTGTGCCAACTCCATCTGTCCCAGATACCAAAACAGGTCTTGTATAGCCTGTCAAATCCAATTCAAATAGTCCCCCGAAGCCTCCTAAGTCACATAAAACATTTTTATTGAAGGTCCTTCGAACATGCTGCTTCATTAATTCCACAGCCCTAGCACCTTCGTCTACATCTACCCCAGCATCTCTATAGGTAAGTGATTTATTTTCCATTGTTTCACCCTCTATCCCTTTTCAAATAAGAACTTGCCTCCCACCTTTGGAACCTCCATGGGATAATCCCCACTGAAGCAGGCAGTACACAGTTGTTCACCACTCATATTAATGGACTTCATTAATCCCTCTATGCTTATATAGCCTAAGCTATCTGCACCAATCATTTCTCTAATTTCTTCCACAGAATGGATAGCCCCAACTAGGTTTTTTCTAGTAGGTGTATCTATGCCAAAGAAGCAGGAGTGTTTTACAGGCGGAGAGCTTACCCTAACATGAACCTCTGTGGCACCCGCAGCCTTTAATAAATCCACAATTTTACCGCTAGTCGTTCCTCTAACTATAGAATCATCTATTAATACCAGTCTTTTACCTGCAATATTTTCCTTAAGAACATTAAGTTTTAATCTTACACTAAGCTCTCTCATTTTTTGATCTGGTTGAATAAAAGTTCTACCCACATATCTATTCTTTATAAGACCTTCACCAAAGGGAATCTTAGAGGCCTCAGCATAGCCTATTGCAGCCACTGTTCCAGAATCTGGTACAGCAATGACCATATCAGCCTCTGCTGGTTGCTCCTCAGCTAAAATCCTTCCAGCATTTTTTCGGCTTATATATACGCTTTCACCGTCTATTACACTATCTGGCCTAGCGAAGTAGACAAACTCAAAGGAGCATAATGCTTTTTTGGTTTTTTTTGCATGTTTAATACTTTTGATTTCATTTTCTTCTATAATAACCATCTCACCGGGGTCAACATCCCGAACAAATTCTGCATCTAAAACATTAAAAGCACAACTCTCCGAGGATAGTACATAGCCTCCATTGATCTTTCCTATACACAATGGTCTCAATCCATTTGGATCTCTTACACCTAACAACTTATTTTCCGTGGTGATTACCAATGCATAGGCTCCTTGGATTCGATTCATAGTTTCCTTCACAGCATTTTCAATTCCTGATTTTCTATATCTAGCTATGAGGTTTGCTATAACCTCGCTATCAATGGAGGTTTGGAATATTACTCCCTCATCCTCCAGTTCCTCTCGAATTTTAGTGGCATTCACAAGGTTACCATTATGGGCTAAGGCTATACTTCCTCCCTTGTATTGAACGACTAAGGGCTGAGCGTTTATAACATAGCTTTCTCCACTGGTAGAGTACCGAACATGACCTATTGCTATATCCCCCTGTAGCCTATCTATAATGGTATCACTAAAAACCTCCTGAACTAAACCCATCTCCTTGTAGTAATGGATTTTTCCTGCTTTATTTGCGGCTATTCCTGCACTCTCCTGACCCCTATGCTGTAGAGCATGCAGACCAAAGTATGCCAATCTCGATATGTCCTTAGATTCTGGAGCATAAATCCCTATGACACCGCATTCTTCTTTTAACTTATCTAAATCTATAGAATTGTACATTGTTTAAGCCTCCAATATAATGGTTAAAGATGGGCGAACACTGTTCGCCCCATAGCTTCTCTGTGGTCAGTCTGGTGTATTAATTCGCCTCTACGAATCGTCAGTTACCTGTTAACACCCGAACCCTTTCTTTTCATCTTTTACCTGACAACTCATAGCTGACAGCTGATAACTTTTATCTTTTCCTATGAGCTATAAGCTTACTTCTCCAATCTTGCCAACACTTCCTGGTAGGTTTCCTCCACATCACCCAAATCTCTTCTAAAACGATCCTTATCCATCTTCTTATTCGTTTCAACATCCCAGAGTCTACAGGTATCTGGAGATATTTCATCGGCTAAAATAACTTTATTTTCATAGATGCCAAATTCAAGCTTAAAATCTATTAGTTTTAAACCTCTGCTTAGGAAAAACTCTTTAAGGACTTCATTAATCTGGAATGCATATTTTTTAATAATTTCTATCTCTTCAGCTGTTGCCAACTCCACGGCAAGTATGTGATAGTCATTAATAATTGGATCTCCTAGTTCATCATTTTTATAGCAAAATTCCAATACCGTCTCCTTCATTACGACTCCCTCTTCAATTCCCAACCTTTTAGCAAGAGAGCCAGCTGCCACATTTCTCACGATAACCTCCAGAGGGAGAATTTTCACAGCCTTAACTAACATTTCTCTGTCACTAAGTAATTCTTCAAAGTGAGTTGGAATGCCCATATCCTCTAAAATTTTGAATAATAGAGCTGACATTTTATTGTTCACTAATCCCTTATCAGAAATAGTACCCTTTTTTATTCCATTGAATGCCGTTGCATCATCCTTATATTCTACGATATATCTCTTCTCATCATCTGTCCTAAATACTTTCTTTGCCTTTCCTTCATAAAGCATTTCATACTTTTTCATTTTATTTTCCTCCTCGTTTTTTGATCGTTGTTTGTTGTTCGTTGCTAACTGGTTTTCTCTTTAACTACTAACTACTAACTACTAACTATTCAATTTAAACACTAAGGATAAAGTATGGATTTCATCAAGGGAAGAAGTTTGGAGGTTCCTGAATACATCCATACTTTATGCTCAATGCTCAACAAGTGAGCTGTTAGCTAGCATAATTGAGTTATTCATTTAACATTATAAATTGCTTATCCTTTTCAACCACTTCTTTTTCCATTTCCAGACGATACTTTCTCATTTTTTCTTTCAAACCTTCATATTTTATTGAAAGTATCTGAACAGCCAGAAGAGCTGCATTTTCTGCTCCATCTATGGCAACGGTGGCCACTGGTATACCCTTTGGCATTTGTACGATCGATAGTAGTGAATCTAATCCATCCATGGTGGAGGATTTAATAGGAAGCCCGATAACGGGTAGTATAGTGAGGGCTGCCAAAACTCCTGGTAAATGAGCTGCCTTTCCTGCTGCACCAATTATTACTTCAAACCCTCTTTTTTCTGCCTCCGTGGCAAACTCCAGGGCCCTATGGGGTGTTCTGTGGGCAGAAATGACTCGAACCTCTACACTTACTCCAAATTCTTTAAGGATTTTTTCTGTTTTTTCAACGATTTTGTAATCAGAATCACTTCCCATAACGATTGCAACCTTCATCATTGTCCCTCCAATTTTTTTGCGGACGAACAGAGTTCATCCCTACATTTTTTATTTCTGAATGTTTCTAGCACCTATATTTTTTATAAAAAAGCCCGATATAGACTATGATCTATTTCGGGCTATGCAGTTCTAGCTCACGATATGTTTGATTATAAACAATGCTGCAATGAAGTACATCATAGGATGAACATCCTTACCCTTACCTGTTAATGCCTTTAATCCCACATAAGAGATAATACCGAATACTAAACCTTCAGCAATACTGTATGTTAGAGGCATCATTATAATAGTAAGAAATGCAGGAATTGCATCTGTAAAGTCATCAAAGTTAATTTTCAAGATTGGACTCATCATGAATAGTCCAACAAGAATCAACACAGGTGCTGTTGCTTGGGCTGGTATTGCAATAAATATAGGTGAAAGCACCAAGGACATCAAGAACAATACTCCAGTTGTAAAGGCAGTAAGACCAGTTTTTCCACCATCTGCAACACCGGAAGCGCTCTCCACATAGGTTGTAACAGTACTTGTACCAAGCATTGCACCTACTGTAGTTCCCACTGCGTCGGCAAGTAAGGCTTGCTTTGCATTTGGAACTCTGCCTTCGCTGTCAAGCATATTGGCTTTTGTAGATACCCCAATGAGAGTACCCAATGTATCAAATAAATCAACGAATAGGAATGTAAATACTACGAGGACCATTTCAAAGCTAAATATCTCTTCAAACCCTACAAATTGTAAGAGTATAGGTTTTAATGATGGAGGTGCAGTAATAAACTCAGTAGGTATTGTAGCTTTACCTATGAAAACACCAATGATCGTTGTAACGACCATACCAATCAATAACGCACCTTTAACGCCTTTTATTAATAAAATGCCAGTAATAACGATTCCTGCCAGGGCCAGAAGTACTCCAGCATCCTTCACATTACCTAGTCCAACAAGAGTTGCCTCATTATTTATGATAATACCTGCATTTTGAAATCCTATAAAAGCTATGAACAAACCAATTCCTACACTCACGGCATTTTTGATTACCATGGGCATACCATTAATGATTACTTCACGAATATTTAACAATGTAAGAATAATGAATATAATACCTTCAATCAAAACTGCTGTTAAAGCAAACTGCCAGCTGTAACCCATACCTATTACAACTGAAAATGCAAAGAAAGCATTTAATCCCATTCCAGGAGCCAGTGCGAAGGGCAAGTTAGCCAATAATGCCATTAAAAAAGTTGCGATTGCAGCTGATAAGGCTGTGGCAGTAAATACGGCTTCCATATCCATGCCTGTTGCACTTAATATCCCTGGATTCACCACAAGAATATAGGCCATCGTCATAAAAGTAGTAATACCTGCAAAAATTTCGGTTTTTGCATCTGTCTTGTGCTCGGATAGCTTAAATAAGCTTTCCAAAATCCCTTTGCTTTTGTTTGATGCTTCCATTTTAATCCTCCTCATCTAATTCAGGGAAATGTATTTCCGTACATAATAAAGCCCGAACGGGAAGGCTGCGAAAAATCTCAGTGAAACCTTCCCGTCCGGGCTTTTTTCCCCGCGGTGTAGTATTACAAGGCTGCAATACCTGTATCGCTCGGTCCAGACGCTTTGCTCTTCCCTTGTTTAGTATAACCATAATAAAAGATTATACAATTAGAAGTTATAAGCCGGAACCCTAGATACACTTTCACCCATAGTCGGACAATTCATGGTTGTCCTGTAGAGACTTTCGGACCTTATTACCGAAAATATATGAGTCGATATTAATTTTTTTGGTTTGTCCTTGTATCGTAATGATATCAAAATCTACAAATTTCGTCAACAGTATTTTCGAATATTTATTATGATGTTTGTACAAATAATATGTTATTATCCGAACGTTTTGATTTTTAAACAATGTTATAGTTCGTAAAACTGTTAAAGAAAGTACTTTACTCCTGCATTAAATATTCTCTGCTCTTTGTTACCAGGTATATTAATCCCCACATGGGAGCCTATCCTTTCTGAGTGGGCCATTTTTCCCAAAATCCTCCCATCTGGACTAGTGATTCCTTCCACAGCTTGGTAGGAGCCATTTGGATTATGGGCTATGTCATAGGATGGATTACCGGCTATATCCACATATTGAGTCGCTACTTGACCATTTAAAATAAGTTTGTTTAGCAGTTTTTCAGATGCAATAAATCTACCTTCCCCATGGGATAGAGCTATATTATGAATATCTCCAGCTTCCACATTGTTAAACCATGGGGATAGGGTCGAAACAACCTTAGTCTGTACCATTTTAGACATATGTCTCCCTATTTTGTTGTAGGTTAGTGTAGGGTAGCTTTCATCTATTTCCTGTATGCTTCCATAGGGTAGAAGCCCCAGCTTGATTAAAGCTTGGAAACCATTACATATTCCCAGCATCAAACCGTCCCTGTTATTCAATAACTCCATTACCGCTTCCATTATTCTTGGATTTCTAAATACCGTTGAGATGAATTTACCAGAACCATCGGGTTCATCTCCTCCGCTGAAACCTCCAGGTATGGCTATGATTTGTGAGCTTCTAATCTTTTTAACCATGCTTTCAACCGAATCCTCTATATCCTTTGTTGTCATATTTTTGAGAACAAAGGTATCTACCAAACCATCGGCCTTTTCAAAAGCTCTTGCTATATCATACTCACAATTTGTCCCTGGGAATACTGGTACCAGTATCCTTGGTCTTCCCGTGGGAACCACTGCCTTTTGTCTTCCACGAGTACAATATAAAATCGCCTTAGGTTCATCTTCAATATCTGTGCGCGTTGGAAATATTTTTTCTAAGGGTTCTTCCCATGCTTTTATTGCATCTTCTAGACTTATACAACTATCATTAACAAGTATTTCTTCCTTGTGTTGGGTATACCCCAGTAGCCTATAGTCAATGTCATCAAAAAGCTGCTCTATATTTACAGCTCCATCGATTTCTACTATGATACCGCCATAATCTTCGGTAAATAAGGCTGTATTATCCATATCATCAGCAAATCTCATACCTATTCTATTTCCAAAACACATCTTACTTATTATCGCTGCAATGCCTCCCGTTCTCACAGAATGAGCAGCTAATACCTTTTCCTCTTGAATAAGATTGAAAATCTTATCATAATTTTTCTTAAGTTCTTTCATAACTAGGAGATTATTTTCGTCTCTTCGAGTTGAAATCAATACCACTTGGCTTCCAATCCTTTTAAACTCCTGAGATACCACTCTACTCACATCAGCTGAGGTCACTGCGAAGGCCACCAAAGTTGGAGGAACATTTAAATCCTTAAAGGTTCCTGACATGCTATCCTTACCTCCAATAGCAGGGATCCCTAGCTCCATCTGAGCATGAAAGGCTCCCAGGAGAGCACTGAAGGGTTTACCCCATTTTTCTGGGTTCTCTCCTAATTTTTCAAAGTACTCCTGTAGAGTAAGTCTAATTTTCCTATAGTCGCCACCCATGGTCACGATCTTCGTTACAGCCTCAATTACTGCATAGAAGGCTCCATGAAAAGGACTCCATTTAGAGATATTTGGATTAAACCCAAAGGTCATCATGGTTCCTGTCTTAGTCTCCCCGAATAGTACCGGGATTTTTGCTACCATACCCTCGGAAGGGGTCATCTGATATTTTCCACCCATGGGCATTAGTACCGTTCCCGAGCCTATGGTACTATCAAACCTCTCCACCAATCCTCTTTGACTTGCTACATTTAATTTTTGAAGATTATTTAGCCAGCTATTCTTTATATTGCTATCAGAATCACTCTGAGAAATATTAAAAAAGTTGTTTTCTTCCTTTGGTGTAGACACAAATACCTTGGTATGCTGTTTTACCCCATTCGTATTCAAAAACTCTCTGCTAATATCAAATATGGTACTATCACGCCATTTCATACGCAATCTACCATCGGAAGTAACCTTGGCCACCACCACTGCTTCGAGATTTTCCTCTGCTGCGAATTGAATAAAACGCCAAACATCCTCTTTATCAACCACAACAGCCATACGTTCTTGGGATTCTGAAATAGCTAGCTCTGTCCCATTTAAACCTTCATATTTTTTCGGTACAGCGTCTAAATTTATTTCAAGACTATCCGTTAACTCTCCAATAGCTACCGACACTCCGCCAGCACCAAAATCGTTGCATCTTTTTATGATTCTGCTTACTGCAGGGTTTCTAAATAGTCTCTGAATCTTTCTTTCAGTGGGAGCATTCCCTTTTTGGACCTCCGCACCACAAAGGTAAAGGGATTCCTCCGTATGCTCCTTAGAAGAACCTGTTGCTCCTCCACAACCATCCCGACCGGTTCTTCCCCCAACCAAGATAACCACATCTCCCTCAATGGGAGTCTTTCTAACCACATTTTCCTTAGGAGCCGCTGCAATAACGGCCCCAACTTCCATCCTTTTAGCAATATAATCGTTGTCGTATATTTCAGTTACCTGCCCGGTAGCTAAGCCTATTTGATTCCCGTAGGAGCTATAACCAGCGGCAGCCTCTGTTGTTATCTTCCTTTGAGGTAGTTTACCTGGTAATGTATCCTTTATAGAAGCCCTAGGGTCTCCACTTCCTGTGACCCTCATGGCCTGATATACATAGGCCCTCCCTGAAAGAGGATCTCTAATGGCTCCCCCCAAACAAGTGGCAGCTCCGCCAAATGGCTCTATTTCAGTGGGATGATTGTGGGTTTCGTTCTTAAACATAACCAACCATTCCTCATCTTTACCATCTACATCCACGTTAACCACTATGCTGCATGCATTTATTTCCTCTGATATATCTAAATCCTCCAACTTACCTCTCTTTCGAAGCTCCTTCATACCCATTACTGCAATATCCATTAAGCAGATATCCTTTGTTTGTTCTCCATAAACATATTCCCTTGCCTTTAAGTAGGAATCATAAGCGCTTTCTATGACCTTGCTAGCAGAACTCTTTTCTATGATTACCTCATCTATTTCAGTTAAGAAGGTGGTATGACGGCAGTGATCTGACCAGTAGGTATCAATGGCCTTCAGTTCAGTGATCGTTGGGTTTCTCTTTTCATCATTTATAAAATATCCCTGACAATGCTTTAGGTCCTCGAGGCTCATGGCAAATCCCATGACTCCTCTATACTCCACCAACTGTTCCTCAGTCTTATCAATAAAACCCGTAACGGTCTCCACGTCCTTCGGTGATTCCATTACCAGTTCCACCGAACTTGGTTTTTCCAAGCTAGCTTCTTTTGAGTCTAATGGATTAATACAATAATTTTTTATAGTAGAGAATTCACTGTCAGTTATATTTCCCTGCAGTACAATGATCTTTGCCGTTCTAACATTGGGCTTTTCGTTTTGCGTAATAAGCTGAACACATTGGGCTGCTGAATCAGCCCTTTGGTCATACTGTCCTGGGAGATATTCCATGGCAAACATCCTATCCATTGCTTCAATATCCAACACTTCATCATATACCTTGTCCACAGGAGGTTCTGAGAAAATTGTGTTTCTTGAAGCTAAGTATTCATCCTTAGAAATACCTGATATATCGTAACGATTGATAAGTCTTACTCCCTGAAGACCATTGATTCCAAGAATATCTTTAAATTTATTATGCAGACCCTGAGCCTCAACGTCGAAACCTTTTTTCTTTTCTACATATATTCTTCTCACTTCTCCAGCCATAGTAAGACCCCACCTTTTTTTATATATTTCCGAACCCTTACTTTACATTTTCAGTGTAACATATTAAAATTAATAAATAAAATTAATAATACTAATATTATTTATTAGGAGTGATTATATATGAATATTAACTTTGAATTATATAAGGTATTTTACTTTGTAGCAAAGACCTTGAGTTTTTCGGAAGCTGCCAGTCACCTATATATTACCCAGTCCGCTGTCAGTCAATCCATAAAGGTTCTAGAAGAGAAGCTTAGCATGACCCTTTTTATTCGACATACTAAGATCGTAAAGCTTACAACAGAGGGTGACATGCTCTATAACCATATTGAAAGGGCCTTCAATATTATAAAGGCTGGTGAACGGGGACTTCAGGAAATACATTCCTTAAAGCTTGGAGAAGTAAAGCTTGGTGCCAGTGATACCATATGTAAATATCATTTGCTTCCCTTTTTTAAAGAATTCCATGAAAAATACCCTGACATAAAAATCAACGTTACAAATCGCCCTTCACCCGTATGTATTGAACTATTAACAAAGGGAATTATCGACATTGCCGTGGTAAATTTAGCTAAGGAAGAACTCCATTATAATCTAAAGATCGTGGAACTACAAAAAATCGAGGATGTTTTTGTTGCAGGAGCTTCTTTTTCAGAACTGAAGGATAGGCCTATTTCCTTAAAGGAATTAGAAACCCACCCCATTCTTTTACTAGAAAAGCATTCAACCACGAGGGCTTATTTCGAGGAGTTAATTGAAGAAAATAAGGTGAATATCACACCAGAATTCGAGCTGGGAAGTGTAGATCTACTGGTGGAGCTTACCCGAATAGGTCTTGGAATATCCTTTTTGATGAAGGATGCTATACAAAACGATTTAACGAACGGGGACCTGTTTGTGTTGGATATTATAGAACCAATACCAAAAAGAGCCTTAGGTGCCGTAGTAAATAGAAATATGCCCCTACCCCCAGCCTCTCAGAAATTTTTGGAACTTTTGTGTGAAAATTAATAGGGCGAATAGTGTTCGCCCATGATGCATAACATATTAGCTTTTCCAATCCTTTACCAGCATACTATAAACAACATGACTCACATAATGGTCATATAGCCATTCCGCCTCCCTAATCAATCCTTCATTAACAAATCCTAATCTTTCAGGAATGGCTCTACTTTTATGATTATTCTCTGCACATCTTATTTCTACCCTGTTTAACTTTAAATCTAAGAAGGCATATTCCACTAAGACTCTACAAGCTTTTGTCATGATTCCTTTACCATTATATTTTTTTCCAAGCCAATAGCCTATGCTTGTGGATTTATTTGACCAATCCAAACCATGGTATCCGATAATTCCAGCCAATTCATCCTTATACCATATTCCTGCTTGAAAACCATTATTTGAAGAAAACTGCATCATTGTACTTTCTATGAAGGCCTTTGTTACTTCACTGTTTGATGAGCCATCCACCCATGGAAGCCATTCTCTCAAATACCCTCTAGATGAATCAATTAACTAGGTTCTTGCGACAGGGGACGGTTCTTGTTTGTCGCATTGTTCTGTCGAATGTTCTTTAATAAATTTGAAGAGTCTTACTTAATCTTATATCTTTCTTTTTCATCAAAATAAGTTATATCTGTATATCCTGCATATATTTTTCCATGATGCTTTACTCCTTGTGGAATAAAATATCGACTACCTTTTGTATATACTTTCTTTACTCCATCAATTACCATCTCAATTTTTCCTTCTAAAACTATCCCCCACTGTGCCTCGTGAAAATGCTCAGGTAAATCAACATCCTTTTCAAATTTCATAAAAAGTATTTGATGATTAACTCCTTGAGAAAGATACGCTTTAGCTCCATTGAAAGGAATATCCACTTCCGGCAAATCTAATATAGGTTCTGGAAATACTTCAATCATTGTTATTTCCCCTTTCTGAATTCTTTTGTGCTATTGACGTCTTAGAGCTGTATTGTTTCCAATTCTAAAAATTAATTCTTCTCTAATTCCATTATATCAAATATTAAATAACACCTGAATCAAGTATTGAAAATGTTGTATTCATACAGTCGATTTTCGCCATAGCACCATAGGGAAGTACTATCATTGGTGCAGTATGTCCAAAATTCATGTTATAGAGGATAGGTATATCCAACTTCAACTCATGTTTTATAACTTGTAGGATTACTTTTTTGTATTCTTCATAATAGAGATTATCATAGGGTTTTCCGAAGATCATTCCTTTAATTCTATTTAGGATCCCTTGTGTACCATAGTTTCTTAGCCAGTACCCAACGTATTCAGGACTAGGCTTATCCTCTGAGGTTTCAAAAAATAATATCGCTCCATCCCAAGCATCTATAGAAGGCCATATTTCTGTACCTTTGATCATTTCAAGAACCTCAATACATCCTCCTACTAAGCGTCCATGTACAATTCCATTTCCCTGTAAAAGCTCATAGCCAAGATTTTCTTTTGTTGATCTTTTTATACCTTTGTTCTGTTCCTCCCAGGGTAACAACTCACTTGTCCAAATAGGAGAGGATTCAATGTCTCCAATAATTGAATCTCTAAATAATACCTTTTTAATCCAACGTTTAGTATATTCAAACATTTCAACATTTTCTGCAAACTCAGCTAGTATGGATGGACCGTAAAAACTTGACAGCCCAGCTTTAAAGCAAATCATATGGCTTATAGTTGTATCTGAATATCCAAGAAATATCTTAGGGTTATTTCTGATAATATCCAAATCTATATAAGGGAGCATTCTTACACTTTCATATCCACCTATACAGGATAATATTGCCTTGATACTATTATCTTCAAAAGCTTCCATCAAATCTTGCGCTCTTTTTTCAGGATGATTGTATATATACTCAGATCCCTTTAATGTATTGGGCATTTCCATGACATCTAGTCCAAATTCATCTTGAATTCGTTTTTTACCCACATTATAGCGCCATAGAATATCGCTGTCTCCAGCACCACCCCATGATAAACTAACAGTAGCCACTTTATCCCCATGATTAAGTTTTTGCGGTTTTATTAGGTTCATATAATCCATCCTCCATTCTTCTCATAAATCCCATGGGCATCCACCTTCACATACAACATACAACATCTATAACCCATTATTTTACTATTATGCAACATATAAAGGATGCTTTCTAATAGTGTTCAATTAGCTATAAAATTTTTTCATGTATTTAATCAATTATTTTTTCAAAATTAATGCTATCATTCCATTTTCCATTCTCATTAATGAATTTGCTATAACGCCCAGTAAATTGAAACCCGTTCTTAATTAAAACTATTTGAGAACCTATGTTGTCAGGTGATGTTCCCGCTTCAATTCTATGAAGCTTATGCTTGCTTACCGCTTCATCCAGAACAAGTTTTACTGCACTTGTTGCATATCCCTTACCTTGATATTCCTCTCCTATTCTATAGCCTAGCTCAGCTTTATTAAAGTCTCCCCTTACTACTGATACTAGATTTACTCTACCAATAATCCTACCCGAATAATCCTTTATTAAATACATGTATACCAATCCTTTTTCTTGCTCCTCAACTAATTCCTTTATTATTGCATTGAAATTATTTGATTCATAGTAGTTATCTCCTCTTGGGAAACCCATTCTCTCAAAAAATGCTCTATTTTCGAGTTCAAATTGTAAAAGGTCAAGTGCATCCGATTCTTCAAGTAACTTAATAATAACATCTGACATAACAACCCTCCCATTTCTTACTAGTTATATAACTACTACGCAACATGTAAAAGATGCGACATTATGAAGGGTTACAAACCCTTCACTACATTTTATGCTTACTGTAGTTGTAGTGAAGGGTCTGTGACCC
>JUEG02000200.1_pt1 | contig 13750 bp, 12 predicted proteins | sample 432341 | NCBI WGS metagenome assembly JUEG02 (sample SAMN02953476, study PRJNA257561) | rock porewater metagenome | biome: terrestrial; feature: Opalinus Clay rock; material: porewater; isolation source: Opalinus Clay rock BIC-A1 borehole | place: Switzerland: Mt Terri URL, St-Ursanne ...
GGGAAAATGACCAATTTCATCGTTGAACGCGAAACACCTGGTCTATCCTTGGGAGCAGAAGAACAAAAGATGGGGATCAAAGGGTCTTCTACTCGTCAAGTTATCTTAGAAGATGTCATGGTTCCCGCAGAAAATGTGGTTGGAGACCTCGGACGTGGGCACGTTGTTGCTTTTAATATCTTGAATGTCGGTCGCTTTAAGCTGGCCGCTGGAGCCATCGGAGCAGTACAAGTCGTTATCGAAACAGCTCTAAAATATGCTTCCGAGCGTAAACAATTCGGAGTAGCACTGAACACCTTCGGGGCTATTCAAATGAAGATTGCTGAAATGGCCGTTCGAATGTATATGGCTGAAAGTGTGGTTTATCGCACTGCAGGTCTCATGGAAGCCGGATTCCACGGCTTAGATCTCACTGGTGATTGCCGTAAAGAAGCGGGTAAGGCATTAGAGGAATACGCTATTGAATGTTCTCTTAACAAAGTGTATGCTTCTGAGGTTTTGGATTATGCTGTTGATGAAGGGGTCCAAATTCACGGCGGATATGGCTTTATTCAGGAGTATCCGATTGAGAGGATGTATCGTGATTCCCGTATCAATCGTCTTTTTGAAGGAACAAATGAGATCAACCGCTTGCTCGTACCTGCTACTCTGTTGAAGCGAGCTATGACAGGAGAGCTTCCGTTGCTTCAAGCTGCTCAAGCTGTTAGCAAGGACTTGATGTCTGGTGGCTTAGGTGGGGATGCTGAAGGATTAGCCGGTCTCTACCAAATGACCCAAAAAGCGAAAAAATTGTGCTTAATGGCAGCAGGGCTTGCAGCTCAAAATCTGGGTATGGCTTTGAAAGACAATCAATATGTTCTGACAGGAATGGCTGAAATGGTACTCCAGGTCTATGCAATGGAAAGTGCAGTTCTCAGAGCCCAGAAGGTTCAGAACCTTGACGTATCTGATGAGCACAAAGCGTTTGTCGAGAAGGCCGCAACTTTAGGCGCCTTCGGAGCGTTTGTTATCCTCGAACAACAAGCTAAAGAAGTTCTATGTGCTGTCGAGAAAGGGGATTCCTTGAGTACCGTTTTGGCTGGCATGCGTAAGCTCGTTCGTCGTCCCAACGTTGATATGATTGGTCTTCGTCAAGAAATTGCTCAATATATCATCGAGAAAGAGACATATCCAGTAAACTACTAAGGTAATTTAAGAAAGGGGCCTTGCCCCTTTCTTAAATTAAATGTATAGATATCGGTTAAAAAAAGTGGCCATCGTCTTCTTTAAAGACATGGCCTTTTGTGCTAAAGATTGTAATTGCTTAGCTCGATCTATTGCAATGAATTACCATTTATTTCTGATTGGAGAGAAACCTATGCCTGATATAATTGAAGTCGCTCAAAATGTCTATCTACTCAAGGTTCAGGTTCCTATCAATGTAGACTCAGTCAACCTTTATCTGATCGATGGGGACGTACCCACGCTGATCGATACAGGAACTAATACGCCTGAGGTAATCGAAGCGGTTCACGAGAGCATGAAACATATAGGCATGAAGCGGTTAGAACAAGTCTTAGTTACCCATTGGCACGTTGACCATGCCGGAGCGGCTGCAAGTTTTGCTAATGAAGGGGCTAGGATTTTGGTGGGTTCTAGAGATTACCAAGAATGGGCTAGTTTTGTCCACGGACAAGCGTTTGGGAGGTTAAATGACTGGGCCACTCAGGAATGGGGTGTTCCGGAGGAGGAAATTCATGGAATGATTAAGGTTTACCAACATTTTAGGATGTTAACGGCCTTACCTGAAAATGTGAGTTTAATCGAGCCAGGTCAGTCTATTATGGCTGGGGACAATTCTTTAAGGGCAGTTCTGACGGCGGGCCATACTGCAGGTCATATGGCGTTTTATAATGAGAAAGATCGACTTCTTTTTTCTGGAGATATGCTGCTTCCAGATGAAATACCCTATCCGGGGATCTGGCAGGAAGAGGGCCGAGTCCTGAGCGGTTTACCAAGCTATATGGATAGTTTAAAGGTTGTTGAAGCACTTCAAGCTCAAAACTATTTACCAGCCCACGGGGCACCCCAAGTAAACCCAGGTGCACGTTGTCAAGAAGTTCGTGAGCAGTTATATTGGCAACTTGATAAGCATCATCCGGAAGAGACTGTGTACCTAGGTGCTGCGAATATCGGCAATCAAAAAATTCATCCGGGAGTACTCTTTTTGAAATTACACTATGTTTATGGGTGGGAGCAGCTTAAGAAACGTGCCGGATGAAAATGATACTCAGGCTAGCATGATATTGTAAAAATAATATGCAAACATTTAAAATAACTTATCCTTCACATAGTTGCATGACTTAAGTGGAGGATAGTTAATGATATTAATTGTCTGAATAGTTAAAATATAATAGAATGTGACCAAAGCAAAGTTTAAATAATTAAGGGGAGATAGATTAACATGAATGATAGAGAAGGGGATCGTAAAAAGGGAAGCCAAAATATCAGTTTAGGAAAGTATATTGGTCAGACCTTAGTAACGGTTGTTCCAATGGTATCTGCCATGGGAGTTGCTATCACATATTTTATACAGCTTGATTGGGAAAAATCTGTGACGTTGTTTCTTTGTTTTTTACTGGCAGGTATTATCATAGGTATTTTTGCTTCCTTAAAAAATTATCGGCGCTTTTTGAAGCCCATTCATGTAATGGAACAAGGAATAATTCAAGTGGCTCAAGGTGACTTAACGCAGCGCATTGTAATTTCAAAGAATAGCGAGGTTGTGGAATTAGGGAATGCCTTTAACCTGATGATGGTGAACTTTAGCGGGGTTATTCAGAAGATTAGCGAGATGGCAAAATCTTGGGTTATATCGTCTGAAGAGTTATCGGCCAGTTCTGAAGAAGTGACTGCGACGAATAGCAATGTCGCCGATCATACGGGTCAAATGGCTACAGAGGCTCGAAACCAAGCGTTAACATTGCTACAGATGAAAACAATGGTCAATGAGCTCGCTAATGCGGCTCAAATGATTGCAGAAAGGTCCTTGTCAGTCTCGGAGGAAGCCCAAAACTCAGAAAAAAATTCTGTTGAGGGATTAACTAAGCTTTCAATAGTTCTTACTACTATGGAGGAAACAAATGATTCAGTGAATAAGTCAGTGCAAACGATTGGAGATTTAGCCAATCAATCAAATCGAATCGGTTCTATCACTGAAACCATTTCCCAAGTTGCGCAACAAACTAATTTATTGGCACTTAATGCCGCGATCGAAGCTGCTAGGGCAGGCGACCATGGTAAAGGGTTTGCTGTTGTTGCTGACGAAATCCGTAAACTAGCTGAGAATGTTGCCTCATCAACACGCGAAGTCACAGAGATTACCACCCTGATCCAACATAGTATAGATTATGTAGTTCAAGGAATGATGCAAACTGATTCTAAGGTCAAAGAGAGTGTGGTTGCAATACATCAGGCACAAGAAGCTTTAAGTGTTATTACACATGCTACGAAAACCGTGTCTGTCGACATTTCAGATATTGCAGCTTCTAGCGAGCAAATGCTTGGTAGTATGGACGAGATGAACTTATATGTAGATACTGTTATCCAGGTCTCGGATCAGGCGGCTGTAACTGCCAAGAATATTGAGCAGTCAGCAACGGAAGTCACGACAACGATGCATATAGTTGCGACTGCTGCTCAGTCCCTGGCCCAAAACGCAAACCAGCTTCAGAAAGAAGTGGAACGCTTCAAGGTATAGGGCCTCAAGGGTTCTGTTACTAATCAGAAAACATATACCCAGCATAGATCCGGCACCCCTGCATAGCTCTCTCTTAGAAATTGCTCTGTATTACCTTACTCAAGTGATCTTAGTCGGTCTATTTGCCATCTTCCTGAAGTTGATGCCTTGACTGGAGCCGTTATGGAGTGCATCGTTTAATGATCACGAATAAAATTGGAGTTATTGCAAACAATATAAAGCAAATAAGGAGGTGCTTTAATTGCCACTGCAATTAACTCAAAAGGAAAAAATGCTCTTAATGGATCAAAAAACCCATGAGGAAACCTGTATCGACAAATACACCAAGTATGCTAACCAGGCCCAAGATCCTCAATTGAAACAGCTTTTCAACTCGTATGCAACTCAAGAGCAAGAACACTTAAATACGATAAATCAGATTTTAAGCGGTCAGGTACCCAGCGTAGGGGGACAACAAAACCAGGGTCAACAACAAGGACAACAAATGGCTGGAGGAAATCAAGCACAAAATGCCGCAACTGTTCCAGGAAACTATAATCAAGAAGATGCTAAACTCTGTAAAGATTTGTTAATGACAGAGAAGTTTGTGTCTGGAGCTTATAACACTGCGATTTTTGAATTTAGAGATACAAATGTCCGACAGGTCTTGAATCATATTCAAAAGGAAGAACAGCAACACGGAGAAGGAATTTTTAATTACATGCAAAGTAAAGGCATGTATCAGGTGCAATAGGTATACGCTTATACCCTTAATAATAAGGGCTCAACTAATTACTTAAGAAGGGGCTGCCTCAAAATAATGTCTGAGGACATAATTTTGAGGGCAGCTCCTCTCAAATTTTCACCCTTTATAATTCTTACATTACATAGTAGTTGTTCGTTTCGTAATATACCAATCATGCCTGAAGAAGGGTCTTTGGACTCGTCTTTTTCTTCTAAAAAGTAGTATTGATTTACAACTAAACTAAATCTTAATGAGAACCTCACAATTAAATAACCTACTCAGCTCATTAATCTGTATACTTAACTATAGGTCATGAAAAAATCAAAACAGATTTCATGCAAGAGAGGGTGTTAAGATGTTTGGTTTTCTAATAGTTTTGCTTTGTATCGGTGCCTATTTTCATATGATGCAAAATGGTTGTTGTCATCCTCATAAAAGGTTAAGTTCTCATCAAGATGCACTCGACATAGTCCGAACTCGCTTTGCACGTGGGGAGATTAGCAGTGAAGAATTTAATGAACGCAAAAAGACTTTAGAATAAGGGGGATTAAAATGATACACGGAAGTGGATTTGCAATGCGCGAAATGGGCTATGGTTTCATGAATAATGGATATCATGGTGGGATGGGCTTGATCCCTTTTGTTTGCCACTTACTTTTCTTGATTGGAATCATTGTACTTGTAGTGGTTCTTTTGCGTCGTCATGGTTCGAAAGCTCGTATGTTGCAAAAACAGAATGATCCCGCCTTATTGCTCCTGCGGGAGAGATATGCCTTAGGGGAAATCGAGACTGAAGAGTTTAATCAGAGAAAACAAGATCTTTCATCCGATCCTCCAGTCGTCAAACGTTAAACTGTTACCTCTAAAGAGATGTGATCAAACATGTGTTTGATTACATCTCTTCTTTAATGAGCATGGGAAGAAAGTGTACAAAATTGGGGTTGAATTATTTAAGAGTTTCAACTATAATAAACATATGAATATATAATCATACGTTAGGTGGGTGCTTAGTTATGCCAGAAAAGAGCGAGGCCATTGAAATCCCCGCATCGGAATCATCCGAGAGCAGATTGGATAGCCCAGTTTGTGAGATTAATTGTGTCCATACCAATCTGATTGAATCCGTTAGGAAAAAGCTTATTCCAGAGGGGCAGGTTAATCACTTAGCTGAGTTGTTTAAAGCTCTCGGAGATCCTACTAGAATCCGCATTATGGATGCTTTAGCGAAAAGCGAATTTTGTGTCTGTGATCTGGTTGAACTCTTGAATTTAAGCCAGTCTGCCACGTCACACCAATTACGTGTCCTTCGAAATAATCATCTTGTGAAATACCGTAAGGCGGGGAAAATGGTTTATTACTCCTTAGATGATAATCATGTTTTAGCACTCTACCGGGAGGGAATCGAACATATCTCTGAGGGGCGAATCTAAAGCAGACATAACCTGCCGAATTTATGCCTAACTATTATTGATTACGCAGATTTCTAATACAGTGTAAAACTTATTCCGGGGTTAAGTTGGAGGAGAGAGGGACATGAAGATGACAGTCAACCCAAAACAAGAGAATTCAGAACACATTCATCATAATAACACTGCACAACGAGAGCGAAATAACATAGAAAATCGTGAAGAACGTATTAAATACCGTCTTGAGGGTTTGACTTGTCCGGCTTGTGCCATGAAACTTGAGAAAGCCTTTTGTGCTGAAGAAGAGATCGGTCAGACTAGCATTAACTTTGCCACTCAAACGGTTTATTTACCTTCAGTTGCCCAAGAGCTTGCGCAACGTATTATTGACAGAATTGAACCGGGCGTAATTTTAAAACATGTGAACAGGGGATCCAGAGACAATAGTCAACAGGGAGCCTCTCAAAAAGCACGGTGGAAAAAGGCACGCATGCTTGTCTCAGGAGCCTTGCTTGCCTTGGGACTGCTATTAAACTTGCTCGGTCATAACCCATCATGGCTCGTAGAATATGCAATTTATTTGTCCGCTTATATGCTCGTCGGTTATGAAGTCCTTTATATGGCCATGAGAAATATTGCCAGAGGGGAGTTGTTTGACGAGAATTTTCTGATGTCCTTAGCGACGATTGGCGCAATTGCTATTGATCAAATGCCTGAAGCAGTGGGAGTTATGCTGTTTTATACAGTAGGTGAATATATACAAGACTTGGCAGTAAATCGTTCTCGACACTCGATCCAGGCGTTAATGAACATTCGACCGGATTATGCAAATCTGATTGATCAGTTAGATGTATTGAAGGTTGAACCAGAAGACGTCCAAGTCGGACAACTGATTTTAGTGAGACCTGGGGAGAGGGTCCCCTTGGATGGAGAAGTCCTGAAAGGGTCTTCATTCGTGGATACATCTGCACTAACGGGAGAGTCGGTTCCTCGAAATATAGGAGTGGGAGATACCATATTGTCCGGAATGGTGAACTCTAGTGGAGTGTTAACCGTACGTGTGAGCCGTCCCTATGCTGAGTCGTCCGTTCAGAAGATCTTAGATCTTGTAGAAAATGCAAGTGAGCGTAAAGCTCAGACAGAAAAATTTATTACTACGTTTTCCCGTTACTACACACCGGCAGTCGTGGTCATCGCTATGGGAATTGCAATATTACCCCCTCTGCTTGGAGGAGGGTTGTTCAGTGATTGGTTATACCGTGCCTTAACAATCCTTGTAATTTCATGCCCCTGTGCCTTGGTGATCTCGATTCCCTTGGGATATTTTGGTGGCATTGGAGGGGCAGCACGGCATGGAATTCTAGTCAAAGGTGCTAACTATCTTGAAGCATTGACCCAAGTGAAAACCGTTGTCTTTGATAAGACTGGGACTTTAACTGAAGGGGTCTTCGAAGTAGTAAAACTTCGTCCCGCTAAGGGATTTGATGCAGAGTTTCTTATGAAAATTGCTGCTACGGCGGAAATCCACTCCAGTCACCCGATTGCAAAATCTATTCGTGATAACTACGGATCTCCTCTTGAAGTAGAGACTCTTGAGGATTATAAAGAAATGAGTGGCCAAGGTATCCAAGCGAAGGTCCAGGGAAAAGATGTGTTAGTTGGAAAGGCTGACCTGTTACAGCAGGCTGGAATCTCTCTTCCGTCTGACGTTAATCAAGGGCAGGGTGGTACGGTAGTTCATGTCGCGGTTTCTGGTATATATATCGGAAATCTTATGATTGCAGATCGAATGAAGTCCGGTGCAAGGGAAACAATTGAGGCGTTAGGCAAGGCTGGAATAAAAACCGTCATGCTTACGGGGGATCTTCAGGAGGTTGCACAGGGCGTGGCGACGGAATTGGGGGTTGCTGAATTTCATGCAGATTTAATGCCCCAAGATAAAGTCGCTTGGTTAGAAAAGCTCTTGGCTGAAAAGGGTCGCGAAGGGAAGGTTGTCTTCGTCGGTGACGGGATTAATGATGCCCCTGTTCTGACACGCGCGGACGTTGGGATTGCAATGGGAGGGTTAGGGGCAGATGCTGCGATTGAAGCTGCAGACGTGGTGTTCATGGATGATCAACCCAGCAAACTCATAACGGCCATTGATATTGCCCGTTTCACTAAGAAGATCATTTGGCAAAACATCTTCTTCGCATTAGGGATTAAATTGGGATTCATTCTGTTTGGGATGATGGGTATGGCAACCATGTGGGAAGCAGTGTTTGCCGATGTCGGGGTAGCTCTTCTGGCTGTTCTTAATGCAACTCGAGTTCGGAGATATTCTAGTACGTCAATATAAACGGAGACTGAGAAATTCTCGTTGAAAAAAATATTTATGTTGAAGGTCATGTGTTTCTCGTCTATGATAGGAGTAGGGTCAGCTGCAGTTGAAGAGTGAAGTGATTAGAGGCTGGCAGAGTTAAATAGATTTACGTGCTCCAGGGGGTTATTATGGAACTTTGTTCATCTCTAGGTAAAATAGCATTGTTGATTGCCATGGCCGAACCTAACGAAACGGGTGACTATGTGTCTGGTGCTCGGCAAAAGGGTTTTGATGTCGTAGCAGGTAAGGTTGGTTCAATGGATGTTCAAAAGGTCATCGCGGCAGTTGAGACGGCCGCTAAACGAGAGGGCCTCGTAGACGACTCTTATCGCTCTCAACATGCTCTTTATCATGCCATTCTAGATGCGCTTCAAGGCTTAGGACGAGGGCCGCTTCAGTTAGGAAATGTATTGCGTACGGTCGGACTCCGCTTTGCTGTGGTCAAAGGACCCCGCACGATAGAAGATGTAGGTGACATCTGGATTGCAGTTAGTATGTATGGGATGATTGGAGCTCCAATCAAAGGTCATGAACATGAAGTTTGTGGATTAGGCATTAATCATTTATAAAGGTAGTATTAATAAAAGGAAATTGCAATAAAATAGGGTATGCTCAGAGTTATTAGATGTAAGAGGGCTAAGCTGTAGACAAAAGTTTATGGCTTAATCCTCTTTTTCATTGCCCTAAGAGGAGGAAACACTATGATCGCAGTAACAAAAAAGCAAGTGGTAACATTAGATGGGGAAACTCTTTCGTTAGAGCAGGTTATTGCAGTCGCACGGTTTGGTGCTAAAGCGAATTTGCATCCGGAGGCCAAGGAAAAGGTGCAAAGATCTAGAGAGTATGTGGATCAATTAATAACTGGAAATCAAACGGTTTATGGAATAACGACAGGCTTTGGAATGTTCAGTAATGTATTAATTTCAAAAGAAGATGCCAAAAAACTCCAACGCAATTTGATTATGAGTCATGCGACGGGAGTGGGAGAACCTCTACCAATAGAAGTGGTAAGGGCGATTTTGCTACTTAGAGCAAATGCCTTAGTGAAAGGATTTTCTGGTATTCGACTCTCTACTATAGAGACCTTACTTGATGTGCTTAATTCAGGGATTGTTCCAGTCGTACCGGAGAAAGGCTCACTTGGAGCGAGCGGGGATTTAGCTCCCTTGTCCCATATGGTTTTGGTCTTGCTTGGCGAAGGGGAAGCGTTTTACAAAGGACGAAGGATGAGTGGGCGAAAGGCCTTAACTTTAGCAGGGATAGAGCCCGTAGTTCTTGAAGGTAAAGAGGGATTGGCACTAATTAACGGAACCCAGGTCATGACGGCAATTGCAGCTCTGGCGGTTTGGGATGCCGAAAACCTATGGGAATCTGCAAATATTACGGCCGCTTTGTCTTTCGAAGCTCTGGAAGGAATTCTCGATGCCTTCGATCCAAAAATCCATGCTGTGCGACCTCATTTAGGACAGATTGAAGTGGCAAAACAAATACGAATACTTACGGAAGGGAGTTCGTTTGTAGCGCCTAAAGACCATCCTAGGGTTCAGGATGCTTATGCTCTGCGATGCGTTGCCCAAGTACATGGTCCTTCCGGGGATGCAGTAGCCTACGTGAAAAAAGTCGTGGAAATTGAGATGAATTCGGTGACGGATAATCCCTTAATCTTCCCTGAACAGGGAGAAGTGCTCTCAGGCGGGAATTTCCATGGACAACCTATTGCATTAGCTATGGACTTTTTAGGGATAGCTGTGGCGGAACTGGCTAATATTGCCGAACGACGCTTAGAGCGATTAGTTAATCCTAACTTAAGTGGGTTGCCAGCGTTTTTAACGCCCGATGGAGGATTGAACTCAGGGTTTATGATTGTACAGTATTCTGCAGCTTCGCTAGTTTCAGAAAATAAAATATTAGCCCATCCGGCCAGTGTCGATTCGATTCCTTCCTCTGGGAACCAGGAGGATCATGTAAGTATGGGAACGATCGCAGCGCGAAAGGCCCGCAGTATCATAGAAAATGCGGCACATGTTTTGGCAATGGAACTTTTAGCGGCATGTCAGGGTGTTGATTTAAGAAAAGGAAGCGGGGAACGACAACTCGGAAAGGGAAGCGATGGCGCGTACTGGCTTGTTCGATCAAAGATAAATACCCTCAAAGAGGATCGAGTTATGTATCCAGATATACAGGTTGCTAAAGAGTTGGTTTCCTCAGGGAAATTAGTAAAGGCGGTTCGGCGTAAACTGGGAACTTAATTAATGAGGTATTGCTCTAGGAATTTTATTTAAGTCGACCTGAATTACGGAAGGAGATCTGGAATCAAAGCAGAATGTATGCAATAGCATCGCTTAGTAAGTGAGCGTATTATGCTATGAAATAGGCTGAATTAAGAGGAGGTTAACTATGATTGTTGCCCACGAGAAAAATCTTCAAAGGTTAAAACTTGAAGGAGAATCTCTGAAAAATGTCTATAAGAAAGTTCTCATTTCTCCTCAAGAGGGCTGGGAAGGGCATGTTATGCGAACTTTTGAGTTGGAAACCGATGGATACTCGCCTAAGCATAGCCATTCATGGCCCCACATTAATTACATCTTAAAAGGAAAAGGAACGCTGAATTTAGATGGAATAGATCATGAGGTTGAGGAAGGGTCTTATGCTTATGTGCCAGGAAACAAGGTGCATCAGTTCTCAAACCGAGGAAATGAACCCTTTATATTCATTTGTATTGTTACAGAAGATGGCGAACTGTAAGAAATCAGGGTAAAGTGTTATTGGATGGATATAATAAACCAATACCAAAAGATTCATGTTATTCGTAGCATGAATCTTTTGGCGTTAGAACCTAGTGTGTACCTTGACATATAGCATAGGGGGGTATACTATACTTAAAAGAGGTGATTAATATGGATTTAGAAGATAAAAAAGTTCCTTCATGTTCAGTTTGTCAGAGTGAAGGAGTCGGTATAGGAGAACGAATGAGTCCTCATGATGATAAGACAATCAAAGAGCTTGTGACCCGAATGAATCGCATAGAAGGACAAATCCGGGGGATAAAGGGTATGATCGAACGCCATGTTTATTGTGATGATATTTTAAACCAGATATCCTCTGCGCAATCCGCTTTAGATGGAGCTTCCCGGTTACTCTTGGAAAAACATATGAAATCGTGTGTTAAGGACCAACTCCAGGCCGGGGATGATCAGGTTATCGATGAGGTCCTTAAAACAATCTTTCGCATGATTCGGTGATTCGAATGCTTCGTTTAGGGGAGGGATAATTATGACGGAACAAGTACAACGTGAAGAAAAAGAGATCCAAGTCTATGGCATGACCTGTCAGCATTGTGTCAATCATGTCAAGAAGACACTAGAAGAACTTCCAAGCGTGGAGCATGTCGAGGTGTCGCTGGCAGACTCTAAGGCAACCTTTGATTGGGATCCGAGCCAGGTCAATATGGCTGATATTCGTCATGAAATTGAAGAAGCTGGCTATTCGCTGAAAAAAATTGCAGAGGAACAAGCTAATCCAGGAGAACAAGAATTAGAACAATCAGAATCACAATCAGAAATTCCACAAGGACTAGCGAAGCTTCAAGAAAACCTGTCTAAGCCGGATCAAAAATACCAGTTTAAAATTAGCGGTATGACTTGCGCAAATTGCGCTCAAACGATTGAAAAGGGCGTCAAAGCTATGCCTGGGGTTAAAACAGTCGCGGTCAACTTTGCTTCTGAAAAGCTAACGGTGGAGATGGATCAGAATGTGGTTAAGGAAGAAGATTTACTCGCCAAAATCAAAGATCTTGGCTACGGAGCCCAAAGCAAAGACAATGGAAAGCAGCAGTTTAAGGTAGGTGGCATGACCTGCGCAAATTGTGCCTTAGCGATAGAGAAAAAGCTCAGAGGGACGCAGGGGGTACAAAATGTTGCTGTTAACTTAGCAAGTGAAACAGTGACAGTAGAGTTTGATCCAAGTGTCGTTAATATGAAAGAAATCTTCGAGCAAGTGCGAGATGCAGGGTATACCCCTCTTGAGAACAAGGATGACAACCAAGATGATCGTACAGCAATCAAACAACGGAATTGGCTGATTTTTAGTGCAGTTCTTTCGATACCGATTATGCCTCTCATGTATCTCCCTATGAGTAAGACAATGATGTTGACGATGCTTGCTTTGGCAACCATTGTTCAGTTTACAGCTGGTTGGACATTTTATCGCGGTGCTTACCACGCCTTGAAAAATCGGTCTGCTAACATGGATGTCTTAGTTGCCTTGGGGATAACGGCCGCTTATGGATATAGTTTGATGACGACATTGAATATGTTCTACCCGAAACTTTTTTTCGCAGGCCCGAATTTCTTTGAAACATCGGCCTTATTGATTACGTTTGTACGCTTTGGGAAATTTCTCGAGGCAAAGGCGAAAGGGCGAGCTGGACAGGCCTTAAAGCGATTATTGGAGTTACAGGCCGATAAAGCGCGCTTGCTTGTTGATGGCGAAGAGAGGGACGTTGCCGCGTCAGATTTAAAGATTGGTGATATAGTCATCGTAAAATCGGGTGAGAGAATTCCGCTTGACGGCGAGATTATTGAAGGAAAAGCCAGCATAGACGAATCCATGCTGACCGGGGAATCCATTCCTGTTGATAAGGGAGTGGGAGATCCTGTAATCGGTGCGACAATCAATCGTTCTGGAAGCATTAAAGTAAAAACGAGTAAAATTGGTTCAGATACTGTACTAGCCGGGATCATCAAAATGGTAGAAGATGCTCAAGGAGTAAAACCACCGATTCAACGTTTGGCAGATACTATTTCTAATTACTTTGTCCCGGCAGTTGTCGCTATATCACTTATAACCTTTTTAATCTGGTTTATTGCACTGCAGAGTACGTTCGTTTTTGCCTTTACGGCTGCAATTGCTGTTTTAGTCATCGCATGTCCATGTGCTTTGGGACTGGCTACGCCAACTGCTATTATGGTGGGTAGTGGGGTAGGGTTAAACCGCGGTATCTTATTTAAATCCGCAGCAGTACTCGAAGGGATTGCTCACTTACAGGCGATTGGATTTGATAAAACGGGGACGTTAACCAAGGGAACTCCCGAAGTTACGGATATAATACCTTATGCTTTTTATTCGAAACTGGATGTCCTCAAAATCGCAGGAGCCGGTGAAAATCCCTCAATTCATCCCTTGGCCCAGGCTGTCGTTGCGGAAGCTAAGAAAGAACAGCTTGTAATTCAAGACGTGATCAACTATAGCGAAGAGGGCGGTTATGGTGTTACCTGCGTCTTTGAAGGACAGACGTTACTCATTGGTAACATTAAACTGATGGACTTAAACAGCGTGGATGTTAAAGAAGCTGAACAGGATTTTCATCGTCTAGCCGAATCAGGCAAAACAACTAGTTTTATCGCTTTAGGGAATAAAGTTATTGGGCTTATTGCCCTGGCGGATGTGGTTAAAGATAGCACAAAGGAAGCCATTGAACGCTTGCATCGGTTAGGCTTAAAGACCTTTATGATTACTGG
>JUEG02000709.1_pt1 | contig 13687 bp, 11 predicted proteins | sample 432341 | NCBI WGS metagenome assembly JUEG02 (sample SAMN02953476, study PRJNA257561) | rock porewater metagenome | biome: terrestrial; feature: Opalinus Clay rock; material: porewater; isolation source: Opalinus Clay rock BIC-A1 borehole | place: Switzerland: Mt Terri URL, St-Ursanne ...
ACAAAATCAGCATCAAGACTAATGCAATAACCATCAACATAGCTGTAACGAAAATTACGCCCGGCAAGCAAACCGGCAAAAGTCATTTCGCTCAGACCTTCCGGTAAAGGCATAACCGCTGACAAGGTATGCGCAGGTGGACCTCCAATAAATATACTTACTTTTAACGGAACTCCAAGTTCTTTCGCCTTCTGGTGGTGAACGCCAATCCCGCGGTGAATTTGATAATGTAACCCGATTTCTTTATTTGTTTCATAATCGTTGCCTGTAAGCTGAACACGGTACATACCCAAATTACTATTCATAATCCCCGGTTTTTCCGGGTCTTCTGTATAAACTTGCGGCAAAGTTACAAAGGCGCCTCCATCATCGGGCCAGTGGTGAATAAGCGGCAGATCCGTGATTTTTATTTCCTTGAATCCAGGCAGCTTGCCACTTGATTTTTTCCAAGGCAAGGCCTTTGAAGCCGCCAAACCTGAACTAACATGTTTAAAAGGATTCTTCAAAGCCTTCATAGGATCATTGCGTAAGGCAATGACGTCCTGTGTTGCCCCTAAGGTATTCCGAAAAATAAATTTACTTCTCTCTAAATTACCGAACAAATTAGATACCGCTCGGAACTTCGAGCCTTTTACCTTTTCAAATAACAGCGCAGGACCACCGGCTGCATTGACTCTCATATGTATAGCTGCCATCTCAAGGTTAGGGTCGACTTCTTCACGTATCCGAATTAATTGACCGGCTTTTTCTAAATCAAGAATACATTCTTCCAAATTTCGATACATTGTCACTTCTCCCATTTCACAAGTTAAGTTTAATTATACCCATTCCCAAATAATAAGTCTAACACCTTGTCCCCAACTCTTCGATTTTTTCCTCTGTAAGGGTAACAGTGCATATAAATAGCCGGGTTAAAATTTAATTCAATAATGGTGCAATTGGTCTCATTCCGCGTTTCCCTAATGTTCTCTATGATAATGTCAACGCCTGTTATTGCTACTCCTATACATTTAGCAGCTTCTAGTGCTAACTGCTTATAGCTGTCATGAACAAGCTCTGTATAATCTATACTGTCTCCACCGGTACTGATATTAGAATTTTCTCTAATAAATACGACCTCATCCCGTCTCGGAATGTCCTCAAAACTCTTGCCCTGGGATTTAAGACACATTTCTTCAATTTCCCCAAGAACAATCTTTTCTAGCGGAGTCCGATGTCCTTCTCCCCTTAAGGGATCAAGATTCTTCTCTTCTACTAACTGGCGGATAGTTCTCCTGCCATCCCCTTGTACATTAGCCGGAACTCTTAAAAGAACTCCCACAACTTCATCACCAATGACTAAAAACCTATATTCCTTGCCACTGATAAACTCTTCAACTAAAGCTGTATCGTCATGACTTAGAGCAATTTCTAGGGCCCTATTGTATTCTTCTTCTCTAAAATCATCATCAAGTATAGAAATTCCTACACCAAAATTAGTTGATTTAGGCTTTACTACTATTTTCTTACCCTTAAACTTCTTATAGGCTTTCTTTGCGCTTTCTAGTTCATCATAATTTTCACCTAGAGGAACTTTGAAGTTATGTTCCTTCAGCACCTGTTTGGTGACAACCTTATTTTCCATAATCAATACTGTACTGTATGAGTCCAACGATGTCATAGTGGCTTGTTTTACATATTCTTTCTTTATTCTATTGTTAAAGCTTAAAAAATTTTCTCTTCTATCTAAGATATCAAAGATAATTCCTCTTTTAATTGCATCCTGAATTAACATTTGGGTTGATAACTCTAAATCCCCATATCCAATTAGCTTGACCTCATTAGCTTTGCTTTCCTCTAGATATTCTTTGGCCTTTTGCATATGGAAACCTATATATGACTGTTTCTTTGCAGCTTTGATAAGAATTGAGGCATAGGTTTGCTCTGGTTGCATGACCTTTTCTTTGGCAGTTTGGATAATGTCAGTTAGGTACTCCACATTAAAACCTAATTGCCGAACTAAATCCTCTAACTCCATAAAAATTTCTAAGGCTTCTTCTTTAAAGGATACTAGCTTCCCAGCATCATTATAGATTTTACTATTCTCGTACACTCCTGCTACCGTTGCTAAGTCATGGTTTAGATTTGCAAAATCCTGATCCCTTTTGCTAAAGTCAGGATTCGGTTTTAATAAACAATATATCATAAGAAGATGTGTTAGATATAAATCTTCAATGGTTATGCCATTTTTAACAAAGGGGTTTAAATCGAAAATACGTAGTTCAACATAGCCTATTCCTTCCTTCTTAAGACGATTTAACCCACCTTCTTTACAGCTTGTCTTTAACCTAATCGGACTGTAAAATTCACTGGCATTTTCGATCTTACCCTCGTCAATCAATGCTTGGATTTCCCCGGTATAGTCTTCTAGGGTTTCGTAACTAATTAGAAACTCTTCCTGATTCTTATAACCACACTGGCTATTTCTGATTGAGCATAGACTTTGATAGTAATAACTCTCATCGTCTACTGGTCGACAAAAATCGTTATATTCTTTTCCAAAGCTACGATGGATTATAGGGCTGGCCCCCGTTAAGTAAATTAACAACCATCGGTACTTGAGAAAATTCTTAGTAACTTTCAAATATATATTGTTTTTAAACTCAGGAAAAAGCCTGCCATGACCAAATTTCTCATATAAGCTTAGAAGTAACTCATCGCTAAAGGAAAAGTTACAATGGATACCTGAAAGTAACTGTTTCTTTTTCCCATATTTTTTGGCCAATTTTTCTCTATATTTCCTTTGTTCAAGTCCTTCAACCCCGAACTCTGCTATTGGTATATCCTCGTCACTTGGTAAGATAGGGGGATTGCTTTGTGGCCACAAATATTCCCCCTTTAGGCTTACGGAAACGATGTTTTGTAAATTCTCTAGGAAGTTGTATACCTCTGGAATACTATAACAAACCGGTGTTATCATTTCGATCTGACTCTCGGAAAAGTCCGTAGTAATATAAGGGTTTTTTAGTTTATTACCAAACTCAATAGGATGGGGGGTTAAAGCCAACCTCCCCCTTTCATCCACCCTAACGTTTTCTTTTTCCAAACCAAACTCCCCTTTAAAAACACTGGGGACTAACTGCTCGGCAAGTAAATAATCCAGGAATTTATCATCAAAGCCCTTCATAAGAACACCTCAGTTTTATGTGTTAGTTCGACTATACCCAGGATCATTACTAAATTAAAAGTTTGCTCATTTATATAAGGAAGCTTATATAGTCTTTTCTTGGTTTTAGCATCTTTTAAGAATTTTATACTACATCTGCAAGGCATTTTATTCTGTCATCTTTACCTTTGACCAATCAAATAATGCTCCCGGATCAGGTTTCCTGCTCCCTGCATATTCACTATGTCCAACTATATACTTCCTATCTCCAAGTATATTAGGATTACGTTTAAGTACATCCTCCAATAAAACATTTAACGATTTATACTGAACCTCAGTATAACCTTTTAGGGAAGGATTAATCGAATCATATAAATTTCCCGATATCATCGAACTCATTTCTTCTTTTGTCCCGATGGCAAGTAGCTCGATTCCTATCGAATACTCGTTCAGCTTATCTTTATAATCCGGAAAATCAGGAAGACGTCCGGTTCCCGCATGATATGCAACCCTGTCCTCCGGAACAACACGGTAAATCTCACCCTGTCTATCAATTATATAATGAGTAGATACCCCATAGTCTACAAAGATTGAATGCATGTCTTCTATATCATACGGTTGTTGTGGTTTCTTGGAAACATTGCTCATAAAGTGGATTACCACATGAGTAATTGTCTCTGTGCGTGGTTTGGAATTTTGCTCCGGAAGAAAATAATCGGTGATTTTTAAGCTGTCTTTCTCTTTCGGTTCGGTCTTCTCCTTTAGTGAAACTTCTAAATTCTTCTTGAAGCCAGAACTCACCACTTCTATTGTATTACTTCCAATCTTCTCCTGAACTGTACAGCCAGTAGAAGTTATTATAACCAAAATAATTACTAGAATAGTATAGTACTTGTTTTCCCTGTTAAGTGTTTTATTCATCAGTATTATCGCCTCATTATAATTATTATTTTTCTTTACTTCGACTCAATAGTTTAGTATGTATTAAAAATTATTGACCACACTTAACTTTGATGTTATTATGGGGATGAAGCCGAGTTAATTTAATCTGAAGGAGGATTAGATATCAATGGAAATCACTAGCAAAGAGAGGGAACAACTTCTTAAATCACAACAAGGTGAATTAGATGCTGTGCTACTATATCGAAAGTTAGCTGAATTAGCGAAGGAACCTAAAGATAAAGAAACTTTATTAAAAATTGCCGCTGATGAAGGAAGACATGCTGCTATATTAGGAAGATATACAGGTGAAAATCTAAAACAAAAAAACACTATAGCATTGATAATTACCAGTCTTAGAAAAGTCATCGGTTCAAATCTTACACTTAGACTCCTTGCAAAAGCTGAATTTTCGGCAGTAGGTAAATATTCTTCACTCGTAGACAAGTTCCCAGATATTCAAGAAATTATGAATGATGAAGAAATGCATGGGAAATTGCTTAGCAATATGATCAAATAGTACCAGAGGGAAGACCTTAGTTTTAAGGCTTCCCTCTTTTTTATAATAATTTATTTCACTAACCCTGTCATTTTTTCACTCAAGTCCCACAGCTTTTTTGCATCAGCTTTATCATAGGACCTCTTCGAAGATGATACGGGTCTTTTACGATAAAAATATCTACCAGTTACCCCACTTATCTCATGAGAGGTTGCAAGATAGATTGCTGTTTCAGCCCCTTGTTCAGATGTCTGGAAAAATGGTTTTAACATTCGGGTAATAAATGTACCGAACCCGGTGTCTCTGTTAACCCCCATACTGGTAGCAACCGCTCCAGGGTGCACGCAGTTTACAGTCACCCCCGTGTCTTTAATTCTTTCTGCCAGTTCATATGTAAATAGAATATTGGCCAACTTGGATTGGGCATAGGCACGCCACAACGCATAATTTTTCTTAAGATTGACATCATTAAAATGTATTTTGCCGATTTTATGCGCACCTGATGTAACATTTATAATTCTTGCAGGTGCACTTGCAATGAGAAAATCAAGTAGCCGGTTGGTTAAAAGAAAATGACCCAGATGATTCACCCCAAACTGAAGTTCATAACAATCAACTGTCTGATGCCGTCCGGGAAGAATCACACCTGCGTTGTTCACCAACACATCTAGCCGCTGATACTTGTCCTTAAATTCTGCACAAAAACTCTCTATGCTTTTTAGCGAGCCTAGATCACAGAGCATTAACTCAACGGAATTATTCCCACTTAAAGTTCGCACCTCGTTTAATGCTTCTTCTCCTCGTGCTTTACTCCGGCTGAGCATTACTACAACTGCCCCTGTCTTGGCAAGTTCAACCGAAGTTGCCTTCCCCATCCCTGAATTTGCACCTGTAACAATAACTACACTTTTACTATCCATTTTTCTAATCTCCATCTTAATGATTTATTGGCAATCCCAAATTCAAGCAACACAAGTGCAAAGTAATTCCATTTGCCATAGGTTTCTTTTTTAGTATCGATGTGAAGTTCTTGATATTGGCTCATCTCCATTCTTAGTATTAGGTTTTTCGTCTCTACTGAAGTAGGGACATTTGGATTTTCTACAGCCATGGGGGTGACGTGCACTGTAAGTACAACTAATTGCTTCTGTAGGCGAAGGTAATGATACCTTCAGAATCTCTTTTCCTGATTTAATAGCCTCATTAAGTGCAATCCTAACAAAGCTCTTGCAGCAGCATGGACCGGTCTGGTCAGCAATAGCTTTTATTATTTTGCTTACAACCTTCATCGTAGTAGCGGTCTCTTGATCCTTTGGACATGCCGCACCCAGAATAACACTAAAACACGCTCCCACTGCGGGAGCAATTCCACAGACGCCTGTTAGACCGCAATAACCGCCAACTGCTTGCTTTCTTGTTCGATTTAGGGCCTCGCAGATATGATCATTTGTTAAGGTGAAAGTACCTTCATTTTTTAGTGACGCCATTAGAGCACCAGCGGCTATCCAGGCATTTTCACAACCTAACATTGGCACTTTACTAGAGCCCATTAGGTTTTCCGCAATTTCCAAAGGATTTTGAGACGTTGTAGTCATCACGTAATCCTGTATGGTGTCAAAAAGGTCTTTCCCGTGGCACTCATCGCAAATGTAATGCCCATTAGAGCAACTTATGTTTGCAATTTCTTTTTTGCCGCAGCGACAGCAGATTAACTCCTTACCAGTATTGAAATACTCCAAGTCCTGACTGCATATCTGGCAGTTTTCAGTATTACTTACCTCATGATGCTGACCAGCATCACTAATAGGTGCTCAACAACTAGCTTTTGAAGGGTTAGCTTTTTCCATATTATCGGTCATAATAAATATCACCTCTATACATAAATGTATTCTATATAATATTTTCTAGTATTAACTCGGTAAATCCTTCATTGTATAATAGGCGAATTGGTCCTACAATGATTCACCCTTGGTCCTAGAGTATACTCCTACCATTGGCCCATTTTTGAGATTAAAAACTAATATAGCAAGGTGATTTGAGAATTTTGTCGAATTTTACTAGCCTAAATATATTGTTTAAGAATGGGGAGAAAGACATTTAATGGCTACTGACCAAGATGATTTATATTTAACACGACGATATAGAAAGTTTAGACAACAAAGGAGTAAAAAAGCAATCTACTTTCTTATACCTATTTTTACTTTATTTTTTATTAGCCTAATTCTATTTACGAAAGAAGCCTCTTCGGTACCGACAATAGAAGAACCAATCAATTCTAAACTCAAAAATGAAGTAATCAATGTTTCTTTAACTGAAGATTTAAAGAAGCCCAATACACAGATTGCCCCTGAGCTAACTCCGGGAGACACTAATATTGAAAATCCTGATGCAAACTTAAAAGTTGGGAGTCCACAAATCATCTCAACTCCAAAATTATCGATTCAAATAGAAGAACCTGAAGATGTAAATAAACCAAATCTACAGATTATGTATAAGTTAATGGCGAAAGACACGTTATTTAGTATTGCTGCGAAGCACTATAAATCTGCTGACTTTATCAACAATTTGGCACGCGATAATAATATTGAAAATCCTAGTGTAGACTTAAAAGCTGGGAGTACAATAATCCTTTCAAATCCAAAAATAATAGATGTTTATAAAGTTAAACCAGGCGATACAATCTTCAGCATTACCCAGCAATATTTCAACCGTGGATGGTATACTAACTACGTCCAGTCTGCTAATGGAATTTATAATCCAAATATGGATATAAAAACCGGGATGAAAATCTCACTACCATTAATTAAATCAACTGTTGAGCATACAGTGCAACCCGGAGAAACGTTATATAGCATAGTTCTAAAGCACTTTCAAACTTCTATCTTTCAAGAATCAATTACTACATATAATGAACTAATTAATCCAACGAGTTTAAAAATAGGGCAAGAAATTATAATTCCTAATCCTTTCTATATGAAAGAGAATGTATTTAAGGAGAATATAGTTGTAAAAAAAGACTCGTATTATGTTCAGGTTGATAAGTCTAAAAATACCCTGGCTATTTTCAACAATGAAAAATTAGTTCGCACCTTTAAAGTAGCAACTGGTAAAGATATAAACTTAACACCGGTCGGAACGTTTAAAATTGTTAATAAATTAAAGGACCCATGGTATTCACCAAAGGGTATTCCAGGAGGAACTCCTCAAAATCCGCTCGGTACAAGATGGTTAGGACTAAATGTTCCAGATACAAAAGGTACTACATATGGTATCCATGGAACGAATGATCCTTCTTCTATAGGTAAATATGTAAGTCTAGGATGTATTCGCATGAATAATAAAGATGTCCAATGGCTATATGATCATATCCCTACCGGAACTATTGTGGCTATAAAGAATTAACAACCCATTTCTAAAATAAATGTTTTTAACTCTTTGAGCAATAAAAAAAACCACTATAATAAAAGTGGTTTTAATAGTTTTATATAAATAAACATTACTAGAATTATTTGGACGCAACAATCTTTTTATCAGCCTTAGGCTTCTTCTTTTCCTTCTTCTTAGGACTTTTATCTCCCATAATAACTACCTCCAATTACCTATGAATTAAGTATGCCTAAATTTCAAGCAGAATAAATGTGCTCCTTATTTTACTTAAAGCCAAGATACTTCTCTATTATACCACACTTCTTACATCTTCGTCGGCTTTTCAATTTAGTGAGGTTTGGTTTAATTTTAAGCATATCACAGTAGCTCTTCTATCGTTGTAATTCTAGCTCCGGGGGGTAGTGCACCCATGACGACTTTTTCCCAAGGAGTTCCTATTACGGGCTCCATGATAACGACTGCCCCACGGTCATCCTTTGTCCTAATTAACCTACCACAGCCTTGTTTTAGTTTAAGCCCCATTTCAGGATAATCTACTGTCATCATTGGGTCCAATCCTTCTTCCTGTGCCTCTTTTCGTTGTACTTCAATTAAGGGATCTAGAGACGGAAAAGGAAGCTGCCAAACTACAAGAAGTGATAACGCCTCGCCAGGTACATCAATTCCCTCCCAAAAATTAGCACCAATCAGTACAGATGGAACGTCCTCTCGGAATTTTCGAACAAGGTAACCCCGCTCTCCTCTATCCTCCCATAAAACCTCAAAGGGTAGCTGATAGTCCTCAAATCCCTTTCTGATTCTACTAACTTCATCTAGGGAGTTGACAAGTACTAGAGCTCGTCCCCCATTTTGTTTTAATAAAGCTACTAATTGTTCAATACCAAGGGAAAGTCTAACTTCTTCAGTACTATTTGACGAGCGCTGAGGTAAATGGACAACAACTTGTTTTTCCATATCAAAGGAACTTCCAACAGTTGAGCAGGAAGGATTTTTTAACCCAAGCGAACGTGCAAAGTAACTAAAATCACCTTCATTGCTTAAGGTTGCAGAGGTAAACACCACAGGTAATCTTTTCTGAAACAAATGTATATCTAGCATTTTACTCAGATTCCGGGGAACTACCCAAAAGCTACCATCCAGTTGATCTACCCAAGTGATCACATCCCGACTCTTATTCCCACCGAACCTATCTAAGGCCAGCATTGCCCTTTCTATTTGAGTTTCGTAGGTTTGTAGCAAACTTGCAGGTAGAGATTCTAGGTATAGTTCTTGTTCGATTTGTAACTCAAAGAGCAAAGAATCTAAAGCACTATAAAAGGTATCCGCGGCTTTAAGTAGTGTATCATCTACCCGATGTGCTAAGCGTTCTGAACGCTCATCTGCTATCACACATTGATTAAGTTTTATAAAGAAATCAGAAGTAGCCTCTCCCAAAGCACCCGCAATTGAAACTAGCGATTCCCTAGCTCCCTGGATTTGCTCTAGAGAGAAGATAATGTTATCCATTTCCTCTTTAACAATTTGTTGTCCTGCCCCCATGGCGGCTGGAAGTATAACTTTATGCCCCTCATCAAAAATGACTGCGGAATAAGTGGGAAGGATAGGTAATTTACCATCAGCAATTCGTTCATCTCGTGTCCATAGATCATCAAAAAAGATTTCACGATCAGCAATAATTAAGTCCCTGGCAGGTCGATAATGTTCCCTTGCCCTAACAAGCTTACAATATCCACGGCTAGAACACATATCACAGGACACAGATTCATCCCACCCAATCTTCTTCCACACACGATCCGGGACAAGTGGCATTTCTGAGCGTTCACCACGGTTAGTTTTCGCCAACCATTGAGTAATGTCATTCGACATTGTACTTGATATCTCATCAAATAAGCTTTTTGATTCATTGACTCGCTCATCGCAGATATACTGGCGTGGGTCCTTTGCCATTCGCGCATCTATCTCTAATCCAAGTATTTGAGCAAGGGTCTGGATATCTCCCTTTGGCCCTGCCAGCTGTTCTTGGAGTGCTGTAGTGGCACATGCAATCACTACAGGTTTCCCGCTAAAGCGAGCATAGGCGATGGCTGTGAGTAAGTAGGCAAAGGTTTTGCCTGTGCCCAGTCCGGCTTCAGCTAAGTGAACTTTTTTATTACAAACTGCATCCGCAAGGCGAAAGGCAGTAAATATTTGTTCTTCACGAACTTCATACCCGTGTTCTGGAAGGATATCGTAAAAAAAGTCGCCGATCCAGTCGGCTAATTTATCCGGAAATTCTTCATTTTTATTGTACTCAAAGGGTGCTTTAAGCCTTGCAGACATGCTTTGTTCCTCCTGCTTTAAATAATCTATTGATCCTAGTATAAGCAAAAAACACAATGGATACCTCTAATTAGAACTTTAGCGCGTCATTCCATTCTCTCAATTTTACACTATCAGTACTAACATCTTCAATAATAACGGATTCTCCAAATTTATTTAATTCTTGTTTTACTTTATCCGCCATTTCGAGTACATCCGCTTTTTTTGTTTGAGATATCCCTCTGATTTGTTCATTTAACGATGCATCATTTATTAGAATAACAACCTCTTTGTCTTTATATTTCTTTAGTTCCTTCAAAAGTGTCAATACAGCTACGTGACTTACAACCAATGGCTTTTTATATTTATGAAAAACAGATTTCTTAGACTTGAGTTCTTGGTCCTTGTAGATACTATATCGAATCTCTATATCCTCACCCTCATAGTGGTTTGAAATCCCGACTACATAAGCATTAATCATTGTAAAACCTCCATTTTTATTATAATGTTCCCTAAACCTCTCGAAATCAAGAGGTTTTAGCTAAATTTTTGAATGATAGTATTAATATACAGAAATAAGTCTTCTATGTAAAGTATACCCCCTAAAAGTTTAGGGGGTGGTGAAATAAATAATTTTCATGATCAAGTAGCTTAGAGGCTGGCGACTTTTTGATATTGATTTACTCTTTCGTCAATAATAACACCATTCCTTATAATAATTGCGTTTTTTATCGTATTATTACTTTCAATATTGCCCTCAATAATATCATCAATATATTTAACAATTGCTTTACCAAATTCTTTTGATGCTGTCTGGAATAACAAAGCCGGGGTACAATTCACCACATAGTGTAATATGCCTTCACAAAAGTATACAGGATCCTCAATAGTTGTCGGGACGCTAGTTTCAATACTACCAGCTTCATCACAGCTAATATCAATAATCATTGAGTTTTTTTTCATTCGTCTTAGGTCTTCCCGAAAAATTATATGATCTCGCCTACTAGTATCCCATGTAATACCATTTACAATAATATCATACTCAGCAATTTCTTTCCTTAATAGACTTTCCATTTTTCGGTCATAAACCATTACTTCAGCACCTAACGAAGTCAATATCCTATATGCTCCACGTGCAATATTTCCTCTGCCAATTAGTGCAACTTTACACTCATACGGCAATTTGCCATATTTAGTGAACGCATGCATAATAGCAGCTTCTCCTGCAAGTTCATTATTTCTCCAGAAAACATGTCTCCCGCTATCATACATATCCTCCCAGGCAATTGCGGTTAAAGATCTATTAACTATTTTATCCGTAATATCTCTATTTTGAACGGCATGGATATAACCAAAAATAGTTTGATTACCTCTTAACTGCAAAAGATAGTCAGCATCTCCTATCTTAGGAGCGCAAATTATATCTTTTGTTAAGCTTTCCTCTTTTGAACATACATTAGCACCCTGCTTAATATATTCATCGTCGGAATATCCCAATATTTCTCCATAACCTTTTTCAAAAAAAAGATAACTCTTGTTTTTAATGCTGCTTATTTGGTCAGGTAATAATGCTATTCTTTTTTCATTTTCTTTTATACTTTTTAAGAATCCCATAGTTTTCACTTTTTTAAATCATCCTTCTTTTTTATGAACTTATCGCAATCCAATCTTTCATTAATTCTTGCATCATGAGCTCTTGAAGCCAAAAACGGCCTGGTTCAAAGGTAAACACGCCTTCTTTCTCAATATATCGACCTGGGACACCATTAACCATAAGTTGTTCGCATGACTCAATCCCAATAAAAATGCACGTTTCTATAATATAATAATTGTCGTCACGTTTATCTTGAAGAAAGTCGACGGCTAGTGTAATTGACTTTGGCAAACATTCCCTTACCTTTTTAGCCAGTAACATAACGTGTTCCGGCAACTCTTTTTTCTCTACAATCCCCGAACCGGAAGCTTTGAAATCGCCAGTATCAGGATAACGGTAATATCCGAAATATGAATCTCCAACCATAACGATGCGCAAGTCAAAACCATGGTTAGGTACAAACTCCTGAAAATACACATAATCCTTTTGTCTGACATAGGTTTCATTGGTTTTTAGTCCAGACGAAAATATTTTATTGCATAGTGCTTTTGCCTGGCTTTTGTTCTTTATCATATAGACGCCTTTTCCGCTGGCACATATCTTATCTTTTGAAATAAACGGATATTCACAATTCTCTATATAGTCCATAACCTCTTCTTTTGAATGTGAGCTAAAGGTTTTAATTGCAGGTAGATTGTTTATCTCAAAAAGATATTGCTCTCTGACCTTGTCTTCATCCATCCATAAAGATTCACTAGTTGGCAAAATCATTTTACCTAAGTAATTCTGAATGATTTCTACCTTATCAGCGGCTTCCCATTGCTTAGTATAGGATGTCTCTGTACGCCAAACTACAATGTCAAACTTTTTTGCCTCTTTAATAAAATCCGACCTGCTAATATCGTACTCTTCGTAAGGAATATGGTTTGCTTTTAGAAAACGCTCATATTTGGGCCACGAGGCATTATTTCCTATTTTAGCTTCATTTTTTACAAGACCAACGAAGGGTTTTAAAACATTATCCGGCCAGTCCATGTACAACTTTGGGCAACTTTCCAGTTGTTGATTTTCAGGAATAACCTCAATCGGCTTCAGCACATTATAAATATTAAACAACTCCTCTTTTTAATAGATGTTAACCAATAAAAAAAAACACTTTAATAAAAGTGATTTTTAAAAAGTTTCTCTACTCGATTTTTAGTACTCTTCGCCTAAATATATAAATCAACATACTATAATCGTTTGGAAGCAATAAATAACTACCTCCAATCACTTAGGAATTAAGATACCTAAATTCAAAGTAAAATAAGTATACTTAAATCCAAGATACTTCTTCTCTATTGTATCACACTTATTACATCATAGTGGCTTTTTAAATTTATTACTCACTTCTTATACAATTTCATCTTTGCTATGCATGAATCTAAACAAGTAGATTGCATAGAATACGGAGATGCTTAAAATGGCGATCAGCAAATATGTCTCCATATTGCCTTCTTGTTTCGTAATTGATCCACTAATGTTAAACATAATATGAAATAGGATACCCGGTACAATATTCTTTGTGATAGCAACAAGCAAAGCTAAAACAATTCCTATCGCTATAGCAACAATTATCTGCCCCATCTGTTCCATAAGTGAATATCCCCTAAGCAAGTTGACAATATGTCCGAGCCCAAAGGTTATTCCGGAAATCAGAATTGCTCTATTCACGCTTGATTTTGCATATATTCCCTGAAATAAAAATCCCCTAAATATCAATTCTTCTATAAATCCAACACCAATCATTAACAGACAGAAAGTAACAATCTCTGTCATGGACAGC
>JUEG02000911.1_pt1 | contig 13686 bp, 11 predicted proteins | sample 432341 | NCBI WGS metagenome assembly JUEG02 (sample SAMN02953476, study PRJNA257561) | rock porewater metagenome | biome: terrestrial; feature: Opalinus Clay rock; material: porewater; isolation source: Opalinus Clay rock BIC-A1 borehole | place: Switzerland: Mt Terri URL, St-Ursanne ...
TCCGACGGCCCGTACGGCTCGGACGTGGAGAGCGCGGCGGCGGCGTACGCCACCGAACTCGCCACAGCCGCCGTCCCGGAGAACCACGGGCCGGTGCCCTCCTTCGACGTGCTGATGCTGGGCGTCGGACCGGACACCCATGTGGCGTCGCTCTTCCCCGAGCTGTCGGGCGTACGGGAGACCGAGCGGACGGTGGTCGGGGTGCACGGCGCGCCGAAACCGCCCGCGACCCGGATCTCCTTGACGCTGCCGGCGATCCGCGCGGCCCGCGAGGTGTGGCTGCTCGCGGCAGGCGAGGACAAGGCGCAGGCGGTGGCCATGGCGCTGTCCGGGGCCGGCGAGATCCAGTCACCGGCGGCCGGCGCGTACGGCAGCAGGCGCACGCTCTGGCTGCTCGACCGGACCGCGGCGGCGAGCCTGCCGCGCGGGCTGTACCCACCCGCTTCCGCCTAGAGCGATCCGAGGACCCGGGGACCGGCTTCCGCGCGCTCGTACGGTGAGGGCTCCACGATGGCTTCCCCTGGCCGGGCTGCCGGCCGCCGCTTCCCGCCCCGGCGCGGTGCCGGGGCGGGAAGCGGCGGAGAAGCGGCCGGGATTCAGGCCCCGCCGGACGAGTGAGCGGCCATTCGTTCCTGCAACGCCTGCACCACCCCGGGGTCACCCAGCGTTGTGATGTCCCCGAGCTCACGGCCTTCGACCACGTCCCGCAGCAGCCGCCGCATGATCTTCCCCGAGCGGGTCTTGGGCAGTTCGTCGACCCACACGATCCGTTTGGGCCGGGCCAGCTTCCCGATGCGCTCGGCCGTGTGCTCGCGCAACGCCGCCTCCAGGCCGGCGTTCCCCGCCACCGATCCGCGAAGTGTCACGAAAGCCACGATCGCCTGCCCGGTCAGCTCGTCGGGCTCGGCGATCACCGCTGCCTCGGCGACCGCTTCGTGGGACACGATGGCGGACTCCACCTCCGCGGTGGACAGCCGGTGCCCCGAGACGTTGATGACGTCGTCCACCCGGCCGATGACCCAGAAGTAGCCGTCGTCGTCGCGGCGTGCGGCGTCGCCCACCAGATAGGTACCCGCGCCGAATCGTGAGAAGTACGTGTCCACGTACCGCTCGTCGTCCTTGTACAGGGTGCGCAGCATGGAGGGCCACGGCTCGGTGATCGCCAACAGGCCGGTGCCGCTGTCCAATTCCTCGCCCCGCTGGTCGAGCAGCGCGGCGCTGACGCCGGGCAACGGACGGGTGGCCGAACCCGGCTTGGCCTCGGTCACTCCGGGCAGCGGGGCGATCATGATGGAGCCGGTCTCGGTCTGCCACCAGGTATCCACGACCGGGCAGCGCTCGCCGCCGATGACCGTGTGGTACCACAACCAGGCCTTGGGGTTGATCGGCTCCCCGACGCTGCCGAGCAGGCGCAGCGACGAAAGGTCGTACCGAGCCGGGTACTCCTCGCCCCACCGCATGCAGGCGCGGATGGCTGTCGGCGCGGTGTAGAGGGTGCTCACCCTGTACCGCTCGACCAGCTCCCACCACACCCCCTTGTGCGGGTAGTCCGGCGCGCCCTCGAACATCACCGACGTCGCAGCGTTGGCCAGCGGGCCGTACACGACGTACGAGTGACCGGTGATCCATCCGACGTCGGCGGTGCACCAGTAGACGTCGTGCTCCGCGTCGAGATCGAAGACTGTGCGGTGGGTGTATGCGACGCCGGTGAGATAACCGCCGGTGGTGTGCACGATGCCCTTGGGCTTCGCCGTGGAGCCGGACGAGTACAGGATGAACAACGGGTGCTCGGCCTCCATCGGCTCGGCCGGGCAGACGGGGTCCGCCGCCGCGGTCACCTCGTCGTAGTACACGTCGCGGCCGTCCAGCATCGGGCAGGGCTCGCCGGTGACCCGTACCACCACGACCTTCTCCAGCGTGGTGAGGCCGGCCAGGGCGTCCTCCACGGAGGCCTTCACCTCCGTGGTGCGTCCCTTGCGGCGTGCCCCGTCGACGGTGACCAGAACCTTGGCCTCGCTGACCTCCATGCGCTCGCCGACCGCTCCGGGGGAGAACCCTCCGAAGACCACGTTGTGCACGGCGCCGATCCGCGCGCAGGCCAGCATGGCGACGGCGGCCTCCGGGATCATCGGCAGATACACGCCGACGACGTCGCCCTTGCGCACGCCCAGGTCCAGGAGCGCGTTGGCGAAGCGCTGGACGTCGGCGAGCAGCCGCGCGTAGGTGACGGTCCGTTCGCTGCCGTCCTCACCGAGCCAGTGGTAGGCGACCCGCTCTCCCAGGCCCGCCTCCACGTGCCGGTCCAGGCAGTTGTAGGAGACGTTCAGCCGGCCGTCGGTGAACCATTGGTAGAAGGGGGGCCGGCTGTCGTCCAGCACGACCGAGAACGGGGTGTCCCAGTGCAGTTGCCGGGCCTGTTCGGCCCAGAAGCCGAGCCGGTCGGCATCCGCCTTCTCGTGGAGCGACTCGTCGGTGACGACAGCCCGGCCGGTGAAGTGCTCGCCGGGAGCGAAGCGCTCCACGGCGAGAAGCTCTTCCAGCCTGCCTTCCATGGTGGTCAAGGGGTGTCCTTCCTGGGGGGTCGGGTTCGGAATGGCCGACGCACGGGGGATGTCATCCCGTGGTGCTCTGTTCGACGAGTTCCCGGCGAGCGCGGACGGCTTCGTCCACCGAGCCCTCGTCCTCGATGGTGGTGAGGTCACCGGGCTCGACGCCCAGCACAACGGCCTTGAGCACCCGCCGCATGATCTTGCCGCTGCGGGTCTTGGGCAAGGCGCGGACGATCCGCACGTCCCCGACGACCGCGACCGGCCCGAGTTCCCGGCGCACGGCCGCGACCAGCTCACCGGCCAGGCCGGGAGCCGGCTCGCAGCCGTCCTTCAGGACGACGAACGCGCAGATGACCTCGCCCCGGAGTTCGTCCGGGCTGCCGGTCACTCCGGCCTCGGCCGCGGCCGGGTGGGTCAGCAGGGCGCTCTCCACCTCCGCGGTGCCTATCCGGTGCGCCGCGATCTTGATCACCTCGTCGGCACGGCCGCCGAACCACACGTAGCCGTCGTCGTCGATACGTGCCGAGTCGCCGACGTGGTAGCAGCCGGGCACGCGGTCCCAGTAATCGGCGGCGTACCGCTCCGGTTCGCCCCAGAGGGCAGGGGTGAGCCCGGGCGTCGGGCGGCGCAGCACCATGACGCCCGACCGGCCGGGCGGCAGTTCCTCGCCGCCCGGGCCGACCACGGCGGCGTCGGTTCCGGGAAGCGGGATGCCCGCCGATCCGGGTCGGACCTCCACCTCTCCGGCACCCCAGGGGTACCCGAAGACGGGTGCGGCCGTCTCGGTCTGCCACATGTTGTCCAGCACGGGCACCCGGCCGTCCAGGACGTCCTCGGCAAGCCAGCGCCAAGCGGCCGGGTTCAGTACCTCGCCGGCGGAGAAGACCCGGCGCAGCGAGGACGCGTCGTGCTCCCGCAGGGCCCCGGTGCCGTACCGCATGAGAAGCCGGATGGCGGTCGGGGAGGTGAGCATGCCGGTGACACCGAGGTCCGCGACAAGCCGCCAGACGGTGTCCGGGCCGGGGTGGTCGATCGCTCCCTCGTACACGACGGTCGTCGCTCCGGACAACAGCGGCCCGTAGACCATGTAGGAGTGGCCGACGATCCAGCCGATATCGCTGGTCGTCCACCACACGTCCTGCGGACTCAGTCCGTAGGCGACCCGAGCCGCGTGGTGCACGGCCACCTGGTAGCCGCCGTGGGTGTGCATCACGAGCTTGGGCCGGGCGGTGGTTCCCGAGGTGGCGAGCAGGAAGGCCGGGTGACCTGCCTCCACGGCCACCGCCGAGCCGTCCTGCCCCTCGCCCGCGGCGAGAAAGCCGTTCCAGTCGAGCTCGCGGCCGGCGCCGCTGGGAGCCGGCGGCGAATCTCCGCGAACCAGCCGGACCACGCCGTCGAGCCCTCCGCTCAGCAGGGAGAACGCCTCCCGGACGATCCCGTCAAGCCGGACGTCCTTGCCCTTGCGGTAGGTGAGGTCGGCGGTGAAGAGCCAGCGCGAGCCGCTGGCGGCCACTCGGTCGGCGAGGGCTCCGGCGCCGAATCCGGCGAAGACCGCGGAATGGATGGCGCCGATGCGCACTGCGGCCAGCATGAGCACGATGGACTCCGGGCACGCGGGCATGTACAGCGTGATCCGGTCGCCCGCGGAGACGCCGATCCCGCGGAGCGCCGCGGACACACGTTCCACCTGCCGGTGCAGTTCCCGGTAGCTCAAGGTCGCGCCCCCGCCGCGCTCGTCGCGGTACACGATCGCGGTGGCGTCCGCACGGGGCCCTGACGCCTGGACGTCGACGGCGTTCGTGCCCAAGTTGGTCAGGCCGCCTGCGAACCAGCGGTAGCTCGGCGTCTGCGGCTCGAAGACCCGGTTCCAGCGCCGTTCCCAGGTCAGCTCCGCGGCCTGCAGGGCCCAGTACGCCTCCGGGTCCCGGCCGGCCAGATGCAGGCGTTCGAACAGGTCATCGGTCATGATCACTCGGTTCTCTCTCTCCAAGGCGGGGCCCGCCGGCCGGCCCGGGGGCCGGTCGCCGGCGGATCACTTCCCGAGCGGGAAGGTGGGGAGGACGGTCCGCTCCCAGGTGGAATTGGTGACGGCGGCTGCGCTGCCGTACCAGGCGAGGGCTGCGGTGAGGAGACCGAGCCAGCCGCCGATCCGGGTGAGGACGGGAAGCTCGCCCAGAGCGCCCGCCGTGAGCAGCGCAAAGGTGGCGAGCAGGACGGTGAACACCGCGGCGATCACACCCGAGGTACGCAGCGAAGCCAGCCACATATAGGCAGTGAAGATCGTCCAGGCGAGCAGGAAGACGCCGGTGGCGGTGTGCACCTCGGCGGTGGGAAGACCGGGGACGATGAACTGCACATAGCCCGCGAAGGACAGCCAGAAGGCACCGTAGGAACTGAACGCGAGCGCGCCGAAGGTGTTGTTCTTGCGGAACTCCCACATGCCTGCCAGTAGCTGCACGGTCCCTCCGTAGAACAGCGCCAGCGGCAGGACGACGGCCTCCAGCGCCAGATTCCCGATCACACCGGCGTTGAACAGGCTCAGCACGAAAGTGGTGAGGGCGAACCCGGCGAGGCCGAGCGGTCCGGGGTCCGCGACGGGGCTGTCGGCGACGACCGGGACCCGGGCGGGCTGCTCCAAGGTTCGGGCCGAGCCGGCCGGACGGTCGGACAGGGTGGCTTCGACAGACATGGGTCTCCTCGCGAGAGTCGAGGTGCGGCCAGTCGGAACTGGAGTGCCCATCAGAGTGTGGGGACCTCACGGCGTGCACAACGAAGAGGCGGCGGACGGCCGTGACCTCACGGCGGGCGGTCGCCCGGTGCGACGAACGGTTGTCCGAGTGGTGCCGCCGGGGACCGCGTTCACCGGGCCGTACGGTCCTCGACACCCGCGCGGTGCCCTCCGGCCGTAGCCGCCGCGGAGGTACCAGGTACGCAGATTCCGGCCCTGCCGGATCCGGCAGGGCCGGTGGCTCCTGCTGACCGGAGTGAGCGGCCGGTAGGCTGACGACCATGACGGGTGCGCCACGGCTCTGGGAGCGCCGCCGAGGCAGTCCGCGGCGCCGTGATCCGGCAGGTCGCGTCCACGGCGTGGAGACGCTCGACCAGGCACGGTGGATCGCCCGGGAGCTGGCCGGCGGGCTGACCCCGGAGGCGGTCGGCCGTGTCGTTCCGGAGATCCGTGAACTGCTCGGGGCGGGGAGCGCCGCTCTGCTGCCTCACCCCGGACCACCGGGCCGCACGGGAGAGGACACCGTGGATCCAGGTGTCGCCTCGATCGTCGAGGAGACGGCCGGGGCCGGCCGTGCCCGGCGCCGCGGGGAACTGCTCGCCGCCCCGGTGGTCGCTGCCGGCGAGCTCCGCGGGGTGCTGGTGGCGAGCGGTGCCGGTCTGTCCCTGCGGGCGGTGGACTCGCTGGCAGCCTGGCTCGGTGACGCACTGGAGTGGGGCCGGCTCGAATCGGTGCGGGACGACCTGGAACGGGCCGAACTGCGTCGGATGCGAGCGCAGATCTCACCGCACTTCTTCTCCAACTCGCTGTCCGCGATCACTTCCCTGGTCCGTTCGGACCCGGAGCGGGCGAGGGAGCTGCTGATCCAGTTCGCACAGTACGCCCGGTACAGCCTGAGCTCGCACGGCGACTTCGTGACGGTCGCCGAGGAGTTCCGTGCCATTGAGGCGTACCTGCAACTGGAGCGGGCCCGCTTCGGCTCGCGGCTGTCCACCTCGGTGTGTGTCGTCCCCGAACTGCTGCCGGTGACCGTTCCGGTCCTGGTACTCCAGCCGCTGGTGGAGAACGCTGTACGGCACGGGATCGAGCGGCGCCCCGGCCCCGGAACAGTCAGCGTGACGGGGAATGTGGTGGGCGCGGACTGCTTGATCAGTGTGGAGGACGACGGCATCGGCATGGAACAGGAACGGGCAGAGGCGGTACTCACCGGCGATGCGCAGCATTCCGGTATCGGACTGGCCAATGTCGACCGGCGGCTGCGGGCCGTCCACGGAAACGAGTACGGCTTGATGCTGGAGACCGCGCCGGGGGCGGGCACCAAGGTGACCGTGCGCATTCCGCGGTCCTCCCCGCCCCGCCCCCTGTCCCCGAGGCGGGCGGGATGACCGCCGGCCTCTCCGTCCTCCTGGTCGAGGACGAACCTCCGACGCTCGACGAGCTGGTTCACCAGCTCGGAACGTTCGAGGAGGTCGGCGAGGTAGTTCCCGTCGGTAGCGCACTGGACGCGCTCAGACTGCTGCGGTCGCGTTCCTTCGACGCGGCGTTTCTCGACGTGTCGATGCCTGGGCTCGACGGCATGGAACTGGCCGGGGTCCTGACCCGCCTGGCCGCTCCACCCGTCATCGTCTTCGTCACCGCCTCGGAGGCGCACGCGGTGGCCGCGTACGGCGTCGGCGCGGTGGACTACCTCCTCAAGCCGGTCGCCCGCGACCGGATCGCGGAGGCCCTGCGCCGCGTCGGGCAGGCCGTGCCCGCCGAAGAACCATCTGCCCGGCCCGACGACCTGGATGTGCTGAAGGCCGAGGGCGGCGGCCGGACCAGGTTCGTACGGCGCGAGCAGGTGCACTTCGCCGAGGCGCGCGGCGATTACGTCCGGCTGCGCACGGCGCAGGGCGACTTCTCGGTCCGCCTGCCGCTCAGCACGCTGGAGGAGAGCTGGGCCGGACGGGGCTTCCTGCGGGTCCACCGCGGCTTCCTGGTGGCACTGGCGGCCGTGGTCGACCTGCGCACCGACGCAGTGGGACAGCTGGTGGTGCACACGCCGAGCGGTGACGCGCCGGTGAGTCGTCGCCACGCCCGTCGGCTTCAAGACCTGCTCATGGAGGCGGCGCGCCGCGGAGAGCTGGGAGACACACGCCTGTGAGGAAACCGCGCGAACGCGCCGGGTCGCAGGCGCGAACGCGCCGGGTCGTCGTGGTCAGCCCGCAGACCCGGCTCGCGCTGGCCCGTCGCACCCGCAGCGGCCGTCGGGTGCTCCTGCCTGCGGACTTCGACGCCGGCCGGGCCCGCGCCGTCCACGCCGGACAACGACGGCTGGCGGTGGTGAGCATGACTTTGCTCGCCGCCCTGCTGTTCGGGTTGCCGCTGCTGCTGTCCGCATTGCCCGCGTTGAGCCGGGCGCGATGGGGTGAGGTACCCGTGTCCTGGCTGCTGCTCGGGGTGGCGGTCCACCCGGCATTGCTCGCGCTCGGCTGGGCCCACATGCGTGCCGCCGAGCGGACCGAGGCCCGGGAGGAGCGCCGCCGGTGACCCTCCTGCTCGTCGTCGCCGTCGCCGCCGTCACCCTCGCCGTCGGCACGATGGGCGTACGTGTCGTCCGGAGCACCGATGACTTCCTGCTGGCGTCCCGGACGATCTCGCCCGGCCTGAACGGCGCGGCGGTGGCGGGCGAGTATCTGTCGCTGGCCTCCTTCCTGGGCATCGCCGGCCTGGTACTGCAAAGCGGGGTGGGACTCCTGTGGTACGCCGTTGGCTTCGCCGCGGGATTCGTGGCGCTGCTGATCTGGGTGGCCGGGCCGCTGCGCCGCTCCGGCGCATACACCGTGGGCGACTTCGTTGAGGGCCGGCTCGGCTCGCCCGCGCTGCGCCGACTCACCGGCGCCGTAGTGCTGCTCATCGGCTGGCTCTATCTCGTGCCGCAGTTCCACGGCGCCGGCGCGATCCTGCAGACCACCGGCGGCACACCGTACTGGGTCGGGGTGGTCGTCGCCGGAGCGGTGACCGCCCTCACCGTCGCGGTGGGCGGTATGCGTTCCGCGACGTACGTCCAGGCATTTCAGTACGCGGTGAAACTGCTCTTCCTCGCCGTGCCGGCCGTCGTGCTGGTTCTCCAGGCCGGATCCGCACTGCAGGCCGATGCCCTGTACCCGGAGCGGGGGACCGAATTCCGGCAGGCCACGGACGTGCGCTTCCTCGTCGACACCGAAATGCGCATCACCGTCCCCTTGACCGTCCGCACCGACGACGGGCCCGTCCGCTGGTCCCCGGGCACGCACCGGGTGCCCGCCGGAACCATGGTGGTCTTCCCCGAGGGCGCTCCCGTTCCCGCTCTCGCCGGGACTGCGCCGCTGGGCGGGCCCGACTGGCGCCGGCCACTGCTGAACCTCTCCGGCACCGGCCACCCGCTGTTCGAGACGTGGTCGGTTCTGCTCGCCACGATGCTGGGCACCATGGGGCTGCCCCACATCCTGCTGCGTTTCCACACCAGCCCGACCGGACGGGCGGCCCGGCGCACCGCGGTCGTCACCGTGGGCCTGCTCGGCGCCTTCTACCTGTTTCCCGGAATCTACGGACTGCTGGGGAGACTCGTCACCCCTGAGCTGTATCTGTCCGGCGACACGGATTCGGCGGCCGTGGTACTGCCCACGGCAGTCCTCGGCCCGCCCTGGGGCCCGCTGCTGTCCGGCGTGGTGACCGCCGGCGCCTACACCGCGTTCCTGTCCGTCTCCGCCGGCCTGCTTCTCACCCTGGCCGCCGGTATCTCGCACGACCTGCGCACCGGTTCGGTGCGTGACTTGCGTCTGACGGTCGTCGCCGCCGCAGCCTTCGCGGTCCTGCTGGCGCTGCCCGCCGGGAGGCTGGACATCGGCGTGCTCGTGGGCTGGGCGTTCACGGTGGCCGCGTCCACCTTGTGCCCCCTGCTCATGCTCGGGCTGTGGTGGCGCGGGCTGACGGCGACCGGTGCGGGAGCGGGGCTGGTCACCGGGGTGGTCTCCTCAGTCGGAGCCGGTTGCGCATCGCTGTTCGACCTGGCCGGCCCCGGGGGGTGGGCAAAGATCTTGCTGATGCAACCCGCTGCCTGGACCGTTCCACTCGTGTTCGCCACGATGGTCCTGGTGTCCCGGCTGGGTCGGCCACCCGCCGGCGCCGAGGACCTCCTGCTCTCACTGCACCTGCCCGATGCGGATCATACGGAGAGCCCGCGCAACCTCGGCTGACGCCACTCCTTGTGACCGTTCGACGCGCCCGCCGACCGTTCGTCAAGCCGCGCCGACCGTGCGTCAGGCGTGGCCTTGTGACTTCCGGTGCTGCTCGGAACCATGCTCCGGGTATCCGTCAGCACAGGACAGGAAGGCACTCCATGGACATCGTCCTGATGGGCCCGCCCGGTGTCGGCAAGGGCACGCAGGCGGCCCGGCTGCGAGAGGAGTACGGCCTCGTACACCTCTCCACGGGCGACCTTCTCCGCCGCCACGTTTCCGACCGGACGGAACTGGGCGGCACCGCGCACACCTACATGCTCCGCGGGGAACTCGTCCCGGACGACCTCGTCACCGCGATGGCACTGGACCTGGCGCTGTCCGCGCGGCACCGCTCCGGTGTGCTGCTCGACGGCTTCCCGCGTACTCCCGCCCAGGCACAGGCCCTGGACGACGCGCTGGCCGGCCAGGGGCGGCAGGTCGACGCCGTACTGTGCCTGACCGCTCCGGAGGACTTGCTCGTGCGGCGGCTGACCGGCCGCAGGTCCTGCGCGGACTGCCGCGCCGGATACCACCTGCTGGAGAAGCCGCCCGAGGTGGAAGGCGTGTGCGACGCGTGCGGCGGTGAACTTGTCCGGCGTGACGACGACTCGGAGACGATCGCCCGTGCCCGGCTCCGGGAGCACAGCAGCACCGGTGCACCGGTCCGCAACCACTACGAACGCGCGGGCGTACTGCGGAGCGTGGACGGTGGCCGCCGCGTCGCCGAAGTGACGGCGCTACTGCTGGCCGCGCTCGCGGACCTGACCACAACTGCCAGGGAAGTCTCCCGGTGCAGTGACCGGACTTCCGCCTAGCCAGAGCGATCCCCGCACCCTTTTGTCCTGAGACGCCGGGGATCACGCAGGTCCCCGGTGTCTCGGACTCTGGACACTGCCATAGCGGTGCGCGAGGCTGAGGCGGCCACAGCCGCCCACCTCAGGGGGTTCGTTCCATGCATCCGTCCATACCCAGCAGACGCCACAGCCGCCGAACGGCGTGCCTGGCCCTGACCGCCTCCGCCGCGCTGCTCGCCACGGGCTGCGGCTCGGGGGACTCCGGTTCGGCCGCCGTGGACGGAGTGAAGCTGGTGCAGGCCGGACAGCTCACGACCTGCACCCACCTGCCGTACCCACCCTTCCAGTTCGAGAAGGACGGGAGTGTCGTCGGCTTCGACGTGGCGATGATCGACCTGGTCGCGAAGGACCTCGGCGTCGAACAGGTCGTCGTCGACAAATCGTTCGAGACCATCAAGACCGGTGCCGACCTCAACGCCGGCACCTGTGACGTGGCCGCCGCGGGCATGACCATCACCGACGAGCGCAAGGAGAACCTCGCGTTCTCCGCGCCGTACTTCGATGCGACGCAGGCCCTGCTGGTCCGCAAGGGCGTCAAGGCGGAGACGCTGGCGGAGGTGGAGGAGCAGAAGCTGCGGATGGGCTCCCAGTCGTCCACGACCGGCGAGGACTTCGCGCGGAAGGCCGGGATCGACTCCCGGTCGTACGAGTCCTCGGACGCCGAGCTCAACGGGCTGCGCACCGGCCAGGTCGATGTCATCATCCAGGACTTCCCGGTGGTGCAGAACTGGCTGAAGGACGCGGCCCTCGCGAAGAAGTTCGCCCTGTCCGGCAATCTGGACACCGGCGAGCAGTACGGTTTCGCCGTCAAGAAGGACGGCTCCGCGAAGCTGCTCAAGAAGATCGACGCGGCGATCGAGAAGGCCCGCCGGGACGGCACGTACCAGAAGCTCCACGAGCAGTGGATCGGCCCGATGCCGACGGGTGACCGCGGACAGTGAGCCTCCACTCCCCCGTCGGGACGGACGACCCGAAGGTCCCGGGCAGCCCCGAGGTGCCGCGGCTGCGCGGGATGTCGCCGCGCCGCCGACGGCGGCTGTCCCGCCTCGCGCAGTACGCCCTGTTCGCCGTCGCGCTCCTGATGCTCGCCACCATGGCCGACTGGGGCCGGCTGCAGCAGCAGTTCCTCGACCCGGGTGTCGCGCAGCAGCTGTTCCCCGACCTGATCACGATCGCCCTGTTCAACACCATCGTGTACACGCTGACCGGCTTCGCGGTCGGGCTGCTGCTCGGGCTGGTCATCGCGCTGATGCGGCTGTCCTCCGTCGGCCCGTACCGCTGGCTGGCGATGGCCTACATCGAGTTCTTCCGCGGCCTGCCCGCCCTGCTGATCTTCATCTTCGTCGGGGTGGGGGTGCCGCTGGCCTTCCCCGGCCTCGTCTTCCCCGGCGGTGCGTACGGGCAGGTGGCCTGCGCGCTCGGGCTCGTCTCGGCCGCGTACATGGCGGAGACGATCCGGGCCGGCATCCAGGCGGTGCCCCGCGGCCAGTTGGAGGCGGCGCGCACGCTGGGCATGTCGCACGCCACGGCGATGCGGTCGATCGTGATCCCGCAGGCGTTCCGGATCATCGTGCCGCCGCTCACCAACGAGCTGGTGCTGCTGTTCAAGGACTCCTCGCTGGTGCTGTTCCTCGGCGTCACCCTCGAACAGCGCGAACTCACCAAGTTCGGCAGGGACCTGGCCAGCCAGGAGGCGAACACCACGCCGATCTTCGTCGCCGGGCTGTGCTACCTGCTGGTCACCATCCCGCTCGGGCTGCTCGTACGGCGGCTCGAGACACAGCATTCGAAGGCACGGTGAGGACGCGGCGATGACGTCGATCGAGATTCATGGGCTGCACAAGTCGTTCGGAGACCTGGAGGTGCTGCGCGGCGTCGACTTCCGGATCGCGCACGGCGAGGTGGTGTGCGTCATCGGCCCCTCGGGGTCGGGCAAGTCCACCCTGCTGCGCTGCGCGAATTTGCTGGAGGAGCCGACGGCCGGCCGGGTGCTGGTGGGCGGTATCGACATCACGGACCCCGATGTCGACATCGACCGGGTGCGCCGCCGGATCGGCATGGTCTTCCAGCAGTTCAACCTCTTCCCGCACCTGACCGTGCTGGAGAACCTGACCATCGCGCAGCGGCGGGTGCTGCGGCGCGGCACCAAGGAGGCCACCGAGGTCGGCCGGGAGAATCTCGCCAAGGTCGGGCTGACGGAGAAGGAGAGCAGCTACCCCGCCCAGCTGTCGGGCGGCCAGCAGCAGCGGGTGGCGATCGCCCGGGCGCTGTCGATGGGCCCGGAGCTGATGCTCTTCGACGAGCCGACGAGCGCGCTCGACCCGGAGCTGGTCGGCGAGGTGCTGGGCGTGATGCGGACCCTGGCCGACGAGGGCATGACGATGATGGTCGTGACGCACGAGATGGCGTTCGCCCGCGAGGTGGCCGACCGGGTGGTGTTCCTGGACGGTGGCGGGATCGTCGAGGAGGGACCGCCGGAGGACGTGCTGGTGCGTCCCGAGCACCCCCGCACCCGGGCCTTCCTGGCGCGGGTCATCCACCCGGGCGGCCTGGCCACCGTGCCGGACGCGCCCGTGGCCGAGGTGTGAGACCGTGGCCGCGCCCGGCAGGCCGGCGGTGCCGGACAGGCAGTGCCGGGCGGTGCCGGGCACTGCCGGCAGTGTGACCGGTCAGCGGCCGCGCAGCGTTCGGTAGCGGGAGACCAGGGCGGCCGTCGAGCCGTCCAGGCCGGGAACCTCGGCGCCTTCGGTCAGCGCGGGCTCGATCCGCTTGGCGAGCACCTTGCCGAGCTCGACGCCCCACTGGTCGAAGGAGTCGATGTTCCACAGGGCGCCCTGCACGAAGACCTTGTGCTCGTAGAGCGCGATCAGCTGGCCGAGCACCGAGGGGCTGAGCTCCGACGCCAGGATCGTGCTGGTGGGGCGGTTGCCGGGGAAGGTGCGGTGCGGCACCTGCTCGGCGGGTACGCCCTCCGCCGCGACCTCTTCCGCGGTCCGGCCGAAGGCGAGGGCCTGGCCCTGGGCGAACAGATTGGCCATCAGCAGATCGTGCTGCGCGGCGAGCTCATCGCTCAGCCCGGGGACCGGGCGGGCGAAGCCGATGAGGTCGGCGGGGACGACCTTGGTGCCCTGATGGAGGAGCTGGTAGTAGGCGTGCTGGCCGTTGGTCCCGGGGGTCCCCCAGACGACGGGGCCGGTCTGCCAGTCCACCGGACGGCCCTGCCGGTCCACCGATTTGCCGTTGGACTCCATGTCCAGCTGCTGGAGATAGGCGGTGAAGCGGGAGAGGTAGTGGCTGTAGGGCAGGACGGCGTG
>JUEG02001258.1_pt1 | contig 13589 bp, 12 predicted proteins | sample 432341 | NCBI WGS metagenome assembly JUEG02 (sample SAMN02953476, study PRJNA257561) | rock porewater metagenome | biome: terrestrial; feature: Opalinus Clay rock; material: porewater; isolation source: Opalinus Clay rock BIC-A1 borehole | place: Switzerland: Mt Terri URL, St-Ursanne ...
CGGGCGCCGGAGAACTCGCGCCCTGCGGGCACTCAAACATGCTCCGGCGCTTTTCCTCAGGCTCTCTCGCTCTTTGAATTAAGCTCCTACGCATCCTTCCGACAACACCAAACCCCGCGTTAACTAAACGTCCCTCTGGATTTTCATGGTTACGTCTTTTGCAATAGCGCCGCCCAACTCCACCTGGATCGCCTTGATAATGGCGCATGGTACTGGACAGTCGGTGTCCCTTAGTTTTTTACCGGCCAACTTATATATTAAAGAGTCTGTAATTTTTACAAAAACTCCTTTGCTGCAGTCAATGTCGGCCAGTTCCTCATTCATGTTTCGGACATCCTGGCAGGCACTGATTATGGTTACCTTCACCCTCATTTTGCCGATTTTTTCGGCCTTGATTACGCTGGTAAAACCGCAGGCTCCGGCCGCCACTTTAACCTTCGTCATAGTATTGCTTCCTCTCCTTAGCACATGAAGCCCTGAATTCATTAAACAAAAAGTGCTTGTTAATTAAATATTATATATTGGCTATGATCATAAATACAATAAATAGAATTATGTTCCAGGGCCAACGGAGATGAAAAAGCTACCAGACGAATAACCGTTTAAGCAATATCAACATTTTTTCATTAGTAAATGTGCACCGCACTACGATAAACGAATACAACTTTCTGGTTGGGCTTTGGTGCCGGTTTACTTCTTCTGTTTCCTAACCCACCGGGAAGCACCAAATTCCTTGACGGTGTCTGTCATGGCTTTAAGATTAGCCACGGGAGCGGTGGGCCAGATGTCGCAGCCGGGCCACACGGCGTCCACTCCGGCATCAATACTACTTAGAACCGCTGCCCTGACATCTTCTTCCGAACCGTTAACCAGTACGTTAAATGAATCAACATGACCGAAAACCAGGGGCTCCCAACCGATGTCCGCCCTGGTTTGAGCCAGGTCGTTTTTGGTTTCCACACTGATGGCGTCGGCCCCGCAGTCGTACATATTCGTGATTACCTTGTTGGTGCTGCCGCAGATATGCAGTATCTTGGGGTAATCAATTTGCGCAAATATCTTTTTCAGGTGCGGGTAGATCACTTTACTAAAACTCTTCGGGCTTAAGATGTCGCTGGTGGCCCCCATCTCACGCACGCAAATATAATCCGCGCCGGCCTTACGGTAGATGCCGGCAATTTCGATTAGCACGTCGGCCAGCACATCAAGCATGGCGTTAACCTGGTCAGGCTTTTTAAAGGTTAATTTAAACAAATCGTTAAGGTCCATAATTTGGCCCGCCAGGGTGTAAGGACCCAGGATATAGGTGCCCACCGCCACATCGTCACCAATATCTTGTTTTAATAACCTAATCGCCTCGGTCACCACCGGCACCCGGCCTTTTTCGGCCAGGTTATCGGGAACCTTCAGAGAGGTCATTTGCTCGGGGTCGTGGATAATTTTTTCCTTAATGGTTGGATACAACAGCTGGTTGACGTCTTCGTACGCGTTCATCACGCAGCCCATCGCCCCGGCCTCGACGCACAGGTCAAAGGGGACAACGGCGCACTCATAATCAAACAAGCGGTACGAACTGGCGGCCAGGGTGGCCATCTTCTTGGCGTCGCCGTGTACTTCGGGGAAATTGTATCCGTATTCCTCCAGGCCGGCCACGGTAACATTGCCCATCCCGCTGTAGCAGGCCACCCGGTCAACATCCCCCTGCCCGGTCAACAAACCCAGCACTCGATCTTTCGGTTTCATGCTCAAATCAAGGTACCCCCTTGCTATTTTATCTCTTGGTTTACTGCAGTTGGCCCGCAAAATCAGCAAAGAATCTGTGAATGGGACTGTTTTCGTTCGCGGTCAGTTTGGCGGTTTCAAAGTATACCAGCGTAGCCAGCATGGATTGGGCGGTGGCCACCGCCGGCATAATCTTGGGTAGATTAATGATCGGCCCGGTGAACAACAAATCCGTCCACAGCAGCGAGGCGATGGCCTGGCCGGCGGCGTTCATGGCGTTGAAACCGTCACTGCCCCACAGTTCCTTGGCTTTTTTCCACATATAAGTGCCGTTGGATGATGCTACACCGGCCGGCCAACCGAACTCTTCTTTAACCAACCGGCTGGCGATACAGGAAAAAGAGATGGCCGGCAGGTTCATTACCGCGGTATCCACCAGGATGCTGGCAAAGGAGTCGGCCCCAATCAACTCCATCATTTTGTGCATGCTCTTGACCCGCCCCGCCGGGGTTTGATCCTCCTGGTCAAAGGCCTGCACCACCACGTGTTTAATCCCCAGTTCCTTTAACCGGGCTACCTGACCCGGAATATCCGAATCCCACGGCGTGATGCTGTTGTAAAGCACCCGGTCCTGCAGCCCTTGCGCAGCCAAATATTCAGCCACCTGCAGCCTGATCTTTTCCACCCACATGTCGATGCCGAAGGGCTGGTCGGTGGTCTCAACCAGGAAGTCGATGTAACTTTTCATTTCGTCCAGGCTGTTGGCCACCACCGCCACCAGCGCCGGGATGCCGGTCTGATTGGTCAGTTCCTCTTGTTTAAGGATGTACTCCTTGGCCTTGGCGCGGTTAAACTTCCTTTCTTTCCGGCTTTCCAGGATTTGATCCCCGTTATGGAACATCGAAGATATTAACAGCGGCGGGTTTTCGCCGGGCTGCCCGCCCACGGTAAAGTTTCCAATCTTGCACACGCGCTGTTCACTTCCAATAGTAAACAATTGCTTGCCCCCTTACTTTGAGCAGTTTGTCGATAAACGAATACAACTTTCTGGTTGGGCTTTGGTGCCAGGTGTTGCAACACCTGGCACCTAACTGTTTATTTTTTACCAGGCCTCTTGACGCCGTCCAGGATATGTTGGATGTGCGGGAAACGATCCTTGGAATGGGGAAATCCCATCGCGGCGACAAAGCGGCTTTGGAAATCCGGCTCAATGGCGGTTTCCACAAATTCAGCCATTTGAGCTACCTGCCGGGCTTCCACACGCTTGTTTTTATTCAGCAGGGCCAGCTTGGCGCCGTCACCGGCGGCATTCCCCACCGCGACAACTCGGGTCAGGTCGCAGTCCGGGAACATCCCAATCACCATCGCGCTTTCCCGGTCGATGTAATTGCCAAAAGCGCCGGCCAGCGTCACGCTGTCTACCTTATCCACACCCAGTTTTTCCATCAGATACTTGGCGCCCACGTAAAGAGCGGCCTTAGCCAGCTGCACCGCCCGCACGTCGCCCTGGGTAATGGTAATATCCTTACCGATGGAGGTTTCCCCGGCCCAGGCCAGCACAAATTCCGGTCTTTTATTATCTTCACCCTTACGCACTCGGGGTGAGTCAAGTTTCATATTAATCCGCCCGCTGGGTTCAATAATGCCGGCCTTAAACATCTCGGCAATGGCATCGATAATCCCAGAACCGCAGATACCACGGGCCTCGGTTTTTTTCAGCTCGGGAAACCACTGTTCAGACCCGATCACCTTGTAACTAACCTTCAGGGTTTCGTGGTCGACCCGCACCTTTTCAATCGCCCCGGGCGCCGCCCGCATGCCGAACTTAATTTGGGCCCCCTCAAGGGCCGGGCCGGTGGCACAGGAAGTGCACAACATACGATCCTGGTTGCCCAAATCAATCTCACCATTAGTGCCGATATCAATAATCAGCCTAATTTCCTCCCGCTGCTTGTAAGGTTCTTCGGCAATCAGCACCCCCACGTTGTCCGGCCCCACAAATCCCGCCTCGACGGGCAGGGCATGGACGTTGGCGGCCTTATTGACCCGAATCCCCAAATCCCGGGCCTTAATATCCAGGGAGGACTTAATCCCGGGCGCAAAGGGAGAACGCCCCACGAATTTAGGTTCAATGTTCAGCGCGATATGATGCATGGCGGTGTTAAAAACCAGGGTTACTTCCAGGATGTCGGCGGTTACCAGTCCGGCTTTCTCGGTCATCCGCTGGGCCAGGGTATTAATGCCGTCGATAATGGCGTGGTGCATTTTATCCAGGCCGTCCTCGTTCATCATGGCATAGGTAATCCGGGAGAGCACGTCTTCACCGAACCGAACCTGGGGGTTCATCATCGAATCGACCATCACGGTGGCCCCGGTTTTCAGGTTGCACAGGTAAGCCGCCACCGTAGTGGTGCCCACGTCCACCGCCAAGCCATAAAGGTTTTCCGACAGCCCGGGCTCGACCTGCACAATTTCCCGGTCGTCCCAAATCGTAACCGTTACCTTCCACTCACCCGCCCGGATGATTTTGGGCAGATCCCGCAGCAGGTAAAAATCAATGGCTAATGCATCCGATAAATCGTATTTTTGATGTAACGCTTCGCGCAGCCGCTCCAAGTCTCCCCGGTGATCCTCCAGGGTGGCGGCCTCAAGTTCAACGTAGTATTTCTGCAACGCCGGGTTTAAATCAAAGACCCGCTCTTTGCCTGTTTCCAGCACCACCTGTTTGGCGCCCCGGCTTTCTTCGGGCACAAAGACCAGTACATCACCATTTATTTCAGCGACACAGGCCAGACGCTGGTTATCCGCCACGTCCGCCGGGCTGAGGAACTCTTTTTCTTCCTCTTGCAGCCCCGATAAATGCTCGGTTTTCGAGTCAATGCCGAACTTTTCAAAGTAACCGGTTTCAATCTTGACCACACACTTGCCGCACACCTTGGCGGCACCGCAAACACTTTCGATCTCCACCCCGAGCTCCCGGGAGGCTTCCAGGATGGTGGTGCCTGCTTTGACCCTGCCGCGCCTGCCGGACGGCTGGAATATTACTTGGTGTTCCATGATACTCCCCTTTTCCGACAGTTTGTTTTAGTCGTCTTTGATATCGCGCAATGAACTAATCATATTAATGGCGTCTTTCAACGCGTTATTGGCGTCCTTGGCATACCCGTCCGCGCCCCATTTGCTGGCGATATCCTCGTTCACCGGCGCACCGCCAATCATAATTTTAGCCTTGGGGTTTTTCAGCTTAATCTTATGGATTACTTCCTGCATCCCCACCATCGTGGTAGTCATCATGGCCGACAGGCAAACCAGATCGGAATCGGTGCGGAGCTGTTCTTCCACAAACCTTTCCAGGGGCACATCCCGGCCCAGGTCGTGCACCTCGAAACCGGCCACGTCAAACATCATCTTAACAATGTTTTTGCCAATGTCATGAACATCGCCCTGCACAACCCCCATCACCACCGTACCCCTGACCGCGCCGTCCCGTTTTTTCATTTGCGGCTTTAGGATATCAAGGCCGGCGTATAGGGCGTCGGCACACATCAGCATTTCCGGCACGAAGTATTCCTGCTCCTCGTAGAGCCGGCCCACTTCCTCCATTCCGGGCACCAGGCCCTCAAAGACCGCTTTTTCCGCGTCCATGCCAATGGCCACAACTTCGTTGGCGGTATCACGCACCGCGTCCTCATCGAAATTGACCACGCCATCCTTAAGCTGCGCCAGTAGTTCAAGTTCCTTTTCCGGTGTCACCAACACTTGATCCCTCCGTTTTGTGTAAAATTGTGGAATTGATTTTTCTCCTACTAAAAATAATCATAAATTTTAAAAACGGTCATTTAGAAAAAATTAAAAAATAGACCCAAATTACTTGGCTGCCGCTGCAGCTTCTTCCACCATCGCCCGGAGACTGGCGGTAGTGGTGGCCGGGGGTATGGAACAACCGGGCGCAATCATATCGTAACCGTTTTTAATGGCGGTACTAACTTCCGCCTTAACCGTATCTATATTACCGGCATAAAGGGTGGTCACCGCATCGACACCGCCAATGAGCGCGATGGGCCGGCCATATTTTTTCAGCTTGGCCGCTGCTTCCGGCGCGTTAACTTTTGGTTCCACGCTAATGCCGTCCACACCTAAGACGGCTATATCATCAATAATTTCGTCCAACTTGCCGCAAATGTGGATAATCACCGGCACCGAATTAATCTGTTCAATTTGTTTCTTCTCCCACGGTGCCACCACTTCGCGGTATATTTTGGGGCTAATCATATCCATTGAAGCCATCATGTCCTCAATGCAAATGGCGTCGGCGCCCGCTTTAATTAACTCCAGAGCCAGCAGCGTACCGGCTTTTTCCCCCACTTCCAGGTAGGGCTGAATCAGGTGCGGCTTGCGGAAACTGTTTTTAAGCAAATCGGTCACGCCAATTAAGCTGGCCGCGATACTAAAAGGCCCAATAACGCCACCGATGACAAAAACGTCGTCTCCGGCTTGCTCCTTTAACAACTTAATGGCCTTAATCAATTCCGGCACCCGGGCTCTTTGCAGAAAATCATCCGGCATTACCGGCGGCTCCCCAATTTTATAAGGATGCACGTTGGTGCTGGGCAACCCCTTGGCCCCGCCGTCCTTGTTCACGCACCCCAGAGCCTCGGCTTCAATAGTCTGGCAAAAAGGGGCCCGCACGGCATCGAAACCTAAAACCGACGCGGCACCAAAAGCCAGAGCCGCCATCTTTTCTCCTTGGTTGTTGGCATCCGGCCAAAAAACCTGCAGCGCCTCCATTTGTTCATAAGTAGCTGTTTGATTGACGCTGAGCACCGGAACCCGGTCAACTTCCTTGCCCTGCAACGAGTTAAACATCCGTTCCTTGCTATTCATACAGGCGCATCCCTCCAAACTTAAATTCTGGCAACGAATCTGTCATTGTTATGAATACAACGAATCTGTCATTATGAGCGCAGCGAAGAATCTTAAAGATTAGATCCTTCGCTACGCTCAGGATGACAAGCTTAATCTGAACAAAGTGAAGAATCTTGTCAATTATAAATAACAACCGGTAAGTTGTATTCGTTTATCATGGTGCGCCGGGAAACAATTTTTCCAGCGCAAAAACCGCTTCCGGGCACTTCCTCTCGCACCTGCGGCAGGCCGTTCCATTACACCGGTCCGGCATCAGCCTCAGCTGCCAGGCGGTAGATTCCTCCACTATAACCAGCGCCTTTTCCGGGCATTCCTCCACACACTGCCCACAGCCCGTGCAGCCTTCCATCCGGGCCGTTACCTCCGGTCCCACCTGCTTAATCACCTTTAAGCCGCGCGGTCCAATATCATAAATATCACGCTGCATCAGCCGCACAACTTCGGGTTCGCGGCCCGGCGCGGGTAAATCTGGCAAGCGGAAAGCGCGGGACAGTTGATCATATTTGCTTTTGGGCATCCCCTCGCTCCAGAAGGACAATTCCAGCAGGTAAGCGTTGGCAAAGTCCCTGGACATCCCAAACATGCAATGTTTGGCCCGCAGTTTCAAAGCCAGCTCTTGTAATTCCTCCAGCTTGGCCGGATCCTTAACCATCTCCCTGGCCATGCTCAGCGAGGTGTTGCCAATTTGGTAAATTTTTTGCACCCCCGGCGGCACCATGCCAATCCGGAATGCTTTCAACGCGTCAACGTATGTTCCGGAGGCCCCCGCCATGTAGGCGCACGATATATCCCCCACCTTAATGCCGGCTTCCTTGGCCAGGGTTACATAGCCGGCCCGCAGCGCCCCAATGGCTTTACCCGCTTCCACCAGGTCGGCACCACTAAAGCTAATCCCGTGGCCCATTTTTACACACCCGCCGGGCAGGTCAACCCGCGGCAGGCGCACCAGCCCGGTTCTCATCCCTTCGGCCAGCAGGGCCACCACCCCGGTGCCGGTGATGCCCACCGCAGGATAACCACCGTGCTGCACCACGACCCCGGTTTCCGGGTGCACCAAAGCTCCGGCGACCTGGTCCAGCCGGTCGTCCAGCACATACTGGCGGTAACCTTCTGTTTCGACACTAATATCGGCAATGGCACCCGGGGCGGCCAGCATCCCGTTTTGAATGTGCTGCCCTTCCAGAGCCGGGCCGGCGGCACATGAGCCGGTTAGGATCTGATCCCCCACCTTCAGGGCCATCTCAGCGTTAGTACCGTAGTCGGTGACCAGGCTAATTTCATCGGTCTGCAGCAAATTGGAAAGCACCATCATGGCCAGGGCGTCCGCGCCAATCTCGTGTTTAACGGCCGGCGGAATCAGTACCTCGACCGCAGCGGGCAAAGCCAAGCCGTTAATAGCGGCAGCTTTAATCCGTTTGCCGTCCCGGTTGGGGGGCACCACACCCAAGGCCCTCTTTTTCCGCTCACCCGCGTAAGCCAAATCCCTAATTTCAATTTCTTCAAACAGGGACAACTGAATCGGGTTACCGCAGACAGCCACCCTGGTGATATCTTGCACGGGTATACCCAGTTCCCTAATCAGCTGGTTGACGGCATTAATCACTACGTTATGCGTCGCGGCCAGGCCGATATCCACCGCAAAGTTCAAGTGGTCCATCACATTGGCCCCGGGCAACGGGTGCCGGGAAGTGATCACGGTAGATAAAACCCGGCCCGTCTCTAAATCAACTGCCTGGCCCCGAAACCCGCTGGTGCCCAGGTCCAGCGCCACCCCGAACATCAATGCTCACCAACCCCCATCACACAATTATTGATCTCGTCCCGCAGTTCTTGGTGGCGCAAGCCATGCCCAATAACCACCAGCCGGCTGGGCATGGCATCGCCGCTAAAGTCGGCGGTCTCGACGGAACGAGACGCATAGTCAAGCCTCTTCCACCCCTGGGCACATAAAAAGATGCCCTTGGCCCGGGTAATCCGGCCAAAATACCCCTGGCTAATGGAAGCAAAAAAGGCCTCCAGCTTGGGCAGCGCAAAGGTGCCGTCCAATTCCAGCGCCAGGGAATCATATTGGCCACCCGGCAGGTGGGCGTGACGGTGAGGACCAGAAAAGCCCTCACCGCTAATATTAGTTAACAAGTTATCCTTGGTTAAAAGGTAATCCGGCCGGCCAAAGGTTCCCGTCATCACTTTGGCACCCTGGTTGATTGTCATTATGGATTGCTTAATCGCCTCGACTTGCCGGGCCTCCACCTTGTCGCACTTATTAATAAACACGACCTGGGCCGATTCCACCTGCGCCGTGACAAAAAGACGGGCCGACTGCCACAGGCTCATAAAATCGGAGGCATCAACGACCAGAATTACGTTGATCTGCCGGACATATTTTTCCAGGGACAGGCTGTTCAATACCTTTAGCACCTGGTCGATGGTGGCCACGCCCGACGGTTCAATAAACAAGGTCTCCGGGCTGTATTTAATCGCAATCCGCTGCACCTGCGCTTTCAAATCAGCGCTCAAAGTGCAGCAAATGCAACCGTTGGCCAGTTCCACCACGTCCAGTCCCGTTTCGCCCAGGAGCAGGCCATCGATGCCCACTTCCCCGAATTCATTAACCAGCACCACCACTTGCTCACCGCCGGCAGGGCCGGCCAGCAGGTTTTTAATAAACGTAGTCTTGCCGCTGCCCAGAAAGCCGTTGACTATATTAACAATCATGACCGGACTCCTTTAAGGATGTTCTTTAGCCGTTATATTTCTCGCGCATTTGCTTCCAGTTTTGGCCGGAAGCCGCATCGGACGCCATCTGCGGGGCCTGCGAAGCATCCTTGCCCCAAATGCCCAGGTCAAACTTGGTTACGTATTCCTCGGAGACCGCGCCACCGCCGCAAATAAACGGCACGTCGTTGCCATCCGCCTTCAGGCGGGCGGCGATCCTTTCAAAAGCGGTCATCGTAGTGGTCATCAGCGCAGTGCCGGTCACCATCACGGGGTTGTACTGTTTAACGGCGGCGACAACATCGTCGACAGGCACGTCTTTACCAAGGTCAACCACTTCGTAACCGTTAGCCCGCAGCAAAGCGTTGACGATTTTTTGGCCCAGGTCGTGGATGTCGCCCTCGGCGGTATGGGTAACCACAATCCCCTTTTTGACCATCGCCTTGCCCATCTTCTCTTCACAAATTTCGACGCCTTCCAGCATCACGTCGGAAGAAATAATCGCCTGAGGCAGATAGTAAACGCCCTCGTCCCACAACTTGCTAACCTCGTTCATCCCACCAACCAGAGCATTAATTACGTCCAGCGGGTCGATAGAGGTCAAAGCCTCGTTGACCAGGGCGGCAATGCTATCGGTATCCCCTTCAACCACACATTCGCTGACCTTGATTAGCATATCGTCGGAAACATCCTTGGCCTTGGCTTCTCCTCTTTCCAACTTGAGGTCGTAGCGGGTAAATATGCGGGAATAATCCAGAACTGCCGACATTCTTATACCTCCTTTGCTTAACTAATTTATTAACCGTTTATAGCCCGTAATTTTCCAGCCGGAAACCGGGTACAGTCTTTTTGTAGATGCTGACACACTCATCAATAAAGTTTTGTTCACTATCTGGCAGCGATAACAGGTTATCGTAGGTCGAATCCAATACCTTGCGCTCAAAATCAGAAAGGAGCAGTTTGCTGTCACTTCTCATCAACTCGGCGCACTTGATGGCGGCTGCCCGGGCCCGGCCATAATAAGAGCCGTCATTGGCGATAATGGCCTTACCTATTTCGTAAGCGTTGACCGGGGCCAGGATATAGCCGTGGGTGTCCCGGTACATATCGGAGTTAACCATCATGTCGCGCAGGTCTTTGGCTTTACCCATCGCGATGGCCGAATTCATCAGGGCCACATCGTATCCGAGTATTTCTGAGAAAACAGCCGCCGTCGTACCGCCAAACATGTCATGGTACTCCACCGCCTCGTTGCTCCACAGGTCACAGCAGGCACCCACCAGGTTGCCCAGCATGTCGGCATGCGCACAGGCGCTGGTTTTTCCTTCCATAGCAATGGGTACACCGGTGATGGCCTTAATGATCGGGTCTTCGTAAGCGCAGTCCTTGGTCGGACCCTTGGCGCCCTGTTCGTAGGCCACCAGGGTTCGGCCGGCGGCAATAGCCCGGGTGATAGCGGCAAAGGTGTGCGGCACCGATTTATCCAGGTAACCGCCGGCCATGAACATGGCCACGTTAGCCTGGGCGCAGTCGGTTTCACCGCCGGGCGTAGCGCCGTACTTGTCTGCTATGGCCACAATCTGCTTCCAGAGAAACTCAACATCAATGCTGCCCAGTAAGCCGATACCGAACAAAACCCCCCTAATGTCCTGGCGCACAATGGCATGGTCGGAAATTTCCTTGCCGCCCATAGATTCGATGGAGAGGTTGTCGGTGCCACCGGAAGCACAGGCTTCAAAGGCTTCCAGCATGGTCTTCAATGAATCACTTTGCCTGATTAATTCCTGGTCCGGCTTACGGAAGTCGGCAATAGTGGACCTGATTGCGCTCTTGAGGCCGTATTTTTGGTAGGCGTCCTCCATCAACTGCTTGGTTTGAGCGGCAATCTCGCCGCCCCAAGTCGGGTTTTTGGTCATCTGGTAAACATGTTCCAACTCCACCTGAATGCCTGGAAACCCCAGGGTAACGCATCTCTCTAAAACGTCCGCCACCATTTTTTCATATTCCCGCAGCAAACTCTTTTTGGATTCCTCGGAACCCGGCCTGGGGTGGGGAACAAGTTCAGGGTAAACAAAACCGCCGCCCACTTCAAAATCCCTGCCGTACTTGACCGGTTTTTTGGCCGTGCCAAAAACCATTTCATCGGCACTGCTGTAAGCCATTGAATCAAACTTGGGCATCTTTTTACCTCCCTTTTTATTCTTTTCCAGTACCTGCTCGAATCACAAACAACCGCTCTTCCCCTGGCTTTTACCCCCTCGTATATCAAATAACACTTGAGCAATCTTTACATGGCCCTTGCCCAAGACAACAAAAGACACTGCCAGATAAAAGCGACCCGTGCACGTGTGCAAAAACAATTAACTATAACTAAATAATTGTATAAAAATATATGCAGCCCAATAGGCACGGGACTTAAAAAAGGCCTGCATGTGTAACATGTAAAATTAATATTCACTTTCGCTAAATATATGTGCAAAAATAAACTGATCATGCTGTACTACAGATTATATTTTCTTATTAAGTGGCCGGCAATATTTCCGGGCTATGTGGTTGTAAATTAACCCTTAATTGTTAGATTAAAGGTTAAATGGCATATGTCGGTATTTGGTAGTTTAGAGTTGTTCGCTCAGCTTCAATTCTTGGATGGTTTTTAGCATGTCCAACGCGGCCTTCATGGCCAGGTGAGCGTTTTGGGCATAAGCGTTGGCCCCCCACCTGGCCGCCAGGTGCTCGTTAATCGGGGCACCACCAACCAGTATAGTTACATTGGGATTACGTTTTTTCAGCCCTTTAATTACCTTTTTCATTTCCGGTATCGCGGTGGTCATCATGGCAGACAGGCATACCAGGTCGGGCTTAAGTCGTTTATATTCAACCAGGAACTTTTCAACCGGCACATCCTTGCCCAGATCGTAGACTTCGAACCCGGAAACTTCCAACATAATTTTAACTATGTTTTTACCTACATCGTGGATGTCTCCCTCAACCACACCAATAATTACAACCCCGGTAAAACCCAGTTTTTTTCTCGCCACCCGGGGCTTTAATAATTCCAGGCCGTGATATAAGACTTCAGTGCACATCAGCATCTCGGGAATAAAATAGACCTCTTCATCGTAAAGACGTCCTACTTCCTCAATGCCGGGCACCAATCCCTCAAAAATGGCGGTATGCGGGTCCATATCTGCCTCTAGGCAGGCTATTACGGCTGTATCCATTTCATCCATATCAAATAATACAACAGCGTTCTTCAATTGATCCAATATTCTGACATTTTTATTGACTTTAGGCAGCATTCTTCCTGCCCCCTCTCGCGGGAGCTATAAAAGATCCCGGTTTCGTTTAAAAAAGTGAATATAATTGATGATATATTTAAGCTCGTTGGTATCACATTCTCTGACCGCTCTTAAAACAGCCTGCACTTTAGGATCCGCAAGTAATTCCATCACGTCAGCGTTTAGGGTAGCCAGCAGGTCTTGAACGTCTTCTTGTTCCATCAGAAAATAGCTCACCGAGGTGTTAAGCGCCTCGGAGATAGACCCCAGGGTATCCAGGAGAGGGGTAGTTTGACCATTTTCGACCTGGCTGATTAAACCCGGTGAAACTCCGGCCTTTTCGGCCAGTGCGGTGGTCGTCATACCTTGGCTAACCCGCAGCCTTTTTAGTTTATACCCCAGTGCGTTGTTGTTGCCGCCCTGGTCGAGGAAGTAATGCATGGGGATATTTAGGGCTTCGGACATTCTTTTTAATTCGTCGGGGTCGGGTTTGGCTAAGCCGGATTCAAACTTTTCCAGTGTTGATAGTGGTATTTCACTAATCTCGGCCATGTCTTCCAGACCTAGATTTCGGCTTTCGCGCATAAAACGCAGTCTTTCAGAGGTGATGCCATCGTTCATCATGCCAACCAGGTAAGCCACGGATATGTTTAGGACGTCGCTAATTCTTTTTAGCAGGGGTATTGATGGTTTACGCAGGCCTCGTTCTACTGCGCTTAAATACGATGGCGATATTTCTAATTTACCGGCCACATCAGTAAGTGTTAAACCGCGTTCTTTTCTTAAATCTCTAATTTTTTCGCCTAGATTCACTGATTATCACCTTTTGTCTGTTTTAATCTATAATGCCTAATTCGTCTACCAAAAAAATACTTTTAAAGTTGGTTGTAGTGAGCGCGGCGCTCCGGTGATATCGCTCCGCTCTCTCTTGCAATTCTTATTGTTGTG
>JUEG02000685.1_pt1 | contig 13583 bp, 13 predicted proteins | sample 432341 | NCBI WGS metagenome assembly JUEG02 (sample SAMN02953476, study PRJNA257561) | rock porewater metagenome | biome: terrestrial; feature: Opalinus Clay rock; material: porewater; isolation source: Opalinus Clay rock BIC-A1 borehole | place: Switzerland: Mt Terri URL, St-Ursanne ...
AGGTTGTTGAAAAAGTCAATAATTTTCAGACTGATCAAAATTTCCTAGATTCAAGGAACAAGAAAAGCCAGCGACCGCAGTGTATAGTGACATACATGAGGGTGCTGGCTTTTCGCAGTGACGAAGAAGATGGGGAATTTTCAACAGTCTGTGAGAAAACTCTCTACGAGATTTTTGTCACGATTAATCATAATCCTTGTGATTTACCACCTATTCACGAATTTGTTTTAACAATCTTTTCTTCTCTTCCTCATAGTTGAAACGTGCATATAGATAAATCCCTAGTACTATTATGGCACTTCCGCCCAGCTGCCATAGGGTGGGGATCTCTGTAAATAACATCATGGCCCATATGATGGCTCCCACAGGCTCACCTAAATTCGCTGTGGAAATAAATGTTGGCGGTACATAGGCCAAGGCCCAGTTAAATATACTGTGACCCAGGATAGTACAGAACACTGCCAGTCCTAGGAATATGAGGAGATCCTTTAAGGGATACGGATATAATGGGGTTTTAGTAGTCACAGATAGTATTATCAATGTTATAAATGCGCTGGTATATACTAAGAAAGTATAGGCTGCAACGGATAACTTTTGTCTTACAATTCGCCCAATCAAGAAATATCCAGCCACAAAAAATGCTCCGGCTATGGCAAGCATGTCACCCAATAGTATATTACTACCTAATGAGTAATCCCCAGCTGATATGATGATACTTCCTATAAAAGCAACTATAATACCCACCAAGACCTTCTTTGAAACCTTTTCCTTAAATATCAAGTAACTGGCCAGAACTATGAATATTGGATGGGTATTGACCAATACTACGGCACTGGCTATGGAGGTGTATTTTATGGAGGATATCCATGTGGCAAAGTGCAGTGCTAAAAACACACCGCTTATTATACAAATAGTAAGACTTTTTCTATCTATCCTTTTAATCTCAGGGATATTGTTCTTCAGCACATATGGTAGGAGTATGAGCACTGTAAAACCCAGCCTATAGGCAGCTATGACCAGGGCTGGGGCATCAGACATTTTCGTTAGTACGGAAGAAAAGGATACAAAAATAACACCTATTAAAACCAAAAGCTTTGGATTGAATTTATCGAGCATCGAATTACCTCCGTACTGTTTAGTTGTCTTCTAAAAAATCATATATATTATCATAATCGCTATGGACAAACTCATATATCAAAAGATTATCTAAATCAAGCTCTTGTTCCAACTCGATGATATCTTTAAACCTATCTGTTCTAAAATACTCTTTGATTTCTTCGACACGATTCTTAGAGTAGGCCGCCACCACCAACTGTTCTGAAGCGGTTACATAGTATACTCCATAGATATCCTCATTCAGATAATATACAGGTTGATTCACGTGCTCATTTGTGGGATTAAACTCCGTAAATAAGTATCCAGCTTCATAGGTGTGTTTCATGCAGTGGGGTTTATCTAAGTCCATTAGACGTAGTAGTTCCCAAATATCATCGATATCAAATATAAGGAGATGTTCCTTTTTACCCAATGAAAAAGCTGCTTCTGTACTGGTTATATTCATTACTGACTTTATCTCTGCCCTACTAACCTTTAGTCCATTATCTTCTGTAATATAGGTTTCGGATACCACCATCTTATAATGCTCACCCATATCCACCACAGACTCTGTGATATAAGACACTTCTCCGTCATGCTCCATTACTTCTATAGTATTTTTCAAAAGTGTTGCAGGTTTGTTTACAGGTTTATATTCCAGGTCTTTATTAATTGTCAGGTACTCCACGGCATCAGTATCCATACCTATAGCTCTCATTATAAAGTAGTTTATAAGCTGATTTGGAAAGTGGATATCCTCTGAAATTTTTTTCCATAAATTATCTATTTCTTTTTGAGATAAGGTTACATCCTCTTTTATAATAAAGAAGTACTCCCACTCAGGCTCCGGCATGGACTGTCTCCACTGCTTATTCTTAGCCGTAAAGGTCTTAACCAAGTATCTGGCTTCCTTTTCTGATATCGATACAAGCTCTCCTCCTAGACCTCCCATGGTTTTACTGGTAATGGTTTCTATTTCATCATTACTACCGTTGGTAATACTCGTATAGTCATCAAAACCATACTCCTCTGCATCCAGGTGAAAAAATTGTGTGTATATTTCACTTGTATCCAGCTCCCAGGTGATTCTAAGACCTAGCACTCCCATAAGTCGAGTATTGGTAACATAAGCTTCTATGAAATTATATCTTTTTTCTATGCCCTGTATTTTATTTCCCTTTATTACCTTAAATCTACTTTTATCCATCTTTATCTCCTTACATATATAAGTTCAAGTCTAGTACTCCTGTATATAGTATTATATTACTACGAATGTCATAACACAATAAGACAATGCATTTTTGTAAATAGTTCCAAAAATGCCCCATTCCAAGAGAATAGGGCATTTTTACTATTTTTCTTTTAATTTAAAGCTTTAACTAAAAAGTCGACCACAGGTATTGGATCAATATGCTGTTTTTCCGTTTTTTTGTTAAATATCTTCTTTATATAATAATCATTTATCGTTCCTAAAATTGAAAATGCCGCAATTTCTTTGTTGATATCCGTCCGAACTTCGCCCTTTGAAATTCCATCTTCTACTATTTTCTCCACCAGTGTGTACATTCGTTCTTTTTGTTCTAAGATCATCGTCTTCATTTCTTTTGAAACAAGGATGGATTGACTGCTAATCATGGCATGTGCCAGGTCAATATGCTCTGTGATAAAATTTCCATGAAACTCTGCAAACAGCAATAATTTTTTTTCCACGCTCATTTCACTTGATAATTCTTCAATGATGCTATCGTGATATTGCATTATGGAATATCGAATCATTTCTTTAAATAACACATTCTTGCTTGAGAAATAAAGATAGATCGTTCCCTTTGCAATTTTAGCTTCAGCAGCGATATCATCAATCGTCGCCTCGTGAAATCCTTTTTGTGAAAACACACTAATTGCTGCCTGCAGAATATCCATTTTTCGATCTTTTAGCTCAGCCATGTTCACCCTCACCCCTTTTTAAACTTTAGCCGTTTTACTTCTAAAAAGCTTTCTCTTAATCTTATTTGCCAGATCATCAAATAAAGTATACATTACAGGTATAAATATCAGGGTTAGCAATGTAGCACTAATCAAACCCCCTATAACAACCGTTGCCATAGGTGCCTGAGTTTCAGCGCCTTCTCCAATCCCTAAGGCCAATGGTATCAGACCTAGTATTGTTGTTAGAGCAGTCATTAAAATCGGTCTTAGTCTTATAGGTCCAGCATTAAGAATCGCTTCTCTTCTTTCTTCTCCATTTGCCCTTCTTGTGTTTACATAATCTACCAATACAATGGCATTATTCACCACGATTCCGGCCAGCATGATTACACCGATAATCGCAGGTACACTTAGCATTCTGCCTGTAATAAACAATCCCAATGCTCCTCCAGCCAAGGCCAGTGGAACGGATAACATGATGGTAAAGGGATGCAGTAGAGATTCAAATTGTCCTGCTAGAACCATGTACATTAAAACGATCGCCAAAAGCAGTGCTAGACCAAGACTTTTAAATGAATCTACCATTTCTTCATTGTCTCCACCCATTTCATAACCATATCCCTTGGGCATATCATAAGAATCCAGTTTTCCTTGTATATCACTTGTTATGCTATTTAAATCCCTTCCTAAAATCTGGCTGGTCACATTAATTGTTCTTACCTGTCCTTCCCTGCTAATGGACACAGGTCCTCTCTCTATGGTTACATCGGCTACTTGACCTAAGGGCACATTGATTCCTCGGGGTGTCCGTATAGAGGTTTGTTCGAGATTAGAAATACTCTCCTGGTATATGGGAGCTCCTTTTATAACCACATCAATCTCGTCTCCATCAAATTTATATCTTGTAGCTGCAAAAATAATGTATTGTACCTTCACTATTTACTACCTGAAATGCTTTTTCTTTCTGAACATAGGTGTTGCAATAAGAGTCTTTAACCATTTCTATGGAATGTAGTGCTTCCATCTTTTCAATATTTACTTCTTGTTTTTCAAAGTCAGATTCCTCTTCTTGCTTCACTGCATTCTTTGAACGGTTGGTGATCGCCCTTAGAAAAGGTGTGACCACTCTATTCATTATAAACACACTGATGGCAATAGTCCATATCATTTTAAAAACCATATCCATTACGATTCCTCCCCTTCGGTTATTCTGTGGAATGAATTCTTTGCATATCTTAATCTTTAAATCGGTAGCCCAATCCCCATACGGTTTCAATATACTTTGGTTCTGAAGGATCTCTTTCGATTTTCTCTCTAATCCTTCGAATATGGACAGCAACTGTGGCTATATCCCCTATTGATTCCAGTCCCCATATTCTTTCAAAAATTTCTTCTTTGCTGAATACTCTTTCAGGATTTTGAACAAGCAGACTTAATAAGTCAAATTCCTTTGTCGTAAATATCACTTCATTTTGTTTTACATAAACTCTCCTGGATATTTTATCTATGGATATTTCACCGATCTCTATTTGATCCTTTTTGTTCTTATCATTTGAGGTAAGCCTTTCGAATCTTGCTATATGGGCTTTTACTCTTGCCACCATCTCACTAGGACTAAAGGGCTTAGTCATGAAATCATCTGCACCCAAACCAAATCCCCTGATTTTATCAATATCCTCCTTCTTTGCCGATACGAATAATATGAGTGTATCTTTTTTATTTCTTATTTCTTTGCAGATTTCAAAGCCATCCTTATTAGGTAGCATGATATCTAAAATGATTAAGTCATAATCATGCTCCAATGCCCTCTTAAGTCCTATATCTCCTGTGTATTCCACATCCACGGAAAATTGATTTATTTGCAAATAATCTCTTTGAAGCTCAGCGATACTAATATCATCCTCTATGATTAGAATTTTCTTCATGTTATGCCTCCTTTCCATATCCATCACACCCTGTGGAGAGTTTGTTCAATGTAAAATAGATGCGAGTTCCTTTGTTGAGTACACTTTCCACCCAAATATTCCCACCATGTTCTTCTATAATTTTCTTTACGATGGCCAGCCCTAATCCGCTTCCTCCAGTATCCGCATTTCTAGCAGGATCTGCTCTATAAAATCTCTCAAATATGAATGGTAGCGTCTCTTTGGAAATACCCTTTCCATTATCCTTGATTTCAATTTGCACAACTTCATCCTGCTCTTCTATACTTATATTGATCTTTAATTGATTGTGGCCTACGTACTTGATACTGTTATCAATAATATTAATGATTGCCCTTCTTAGGTTGTTCGCATCTCCTTTTACGGATATTTTTTTAGATGGATATTCTACATCCAACAGAATACCTTTTTTTTCTAAATCAAATTGTAATTCTTCACCGATATCTTTTAAATACTCTACAATATTTAATTCCTTAAAATCAAAAGGAAGCTTGTTTAGATCTAACTTTGAAAACAGAAACAAATCATCGATCAGTTCGTTCATATCGGAGGCTTTTTTATAGATCGTGTCTGTATATTTCTCCATTTTTTCCGGGGTGTCTGCTACACCATCTCTAATGCCTTCTATATACCCCTGTATTGAAGTTATGGGTGTTTTCAGATCATGGGCTATATTAGAAATCAGCAATTTTCGACTTTCTTCATATTGCAACTGGAGTTCAAGGGAATGCCTTAATCTTTTTTGCATTTCCTCAAAAGAAGTAATGGCGTCCCCAAATTCATCTTTAAAGCAGTTTTGTATTTTATAATTTAAATCCCCATTTTTTACTGCATTGGAGGCGTTTTCTAACTCCTTCAGGGGTTTAATAATGCTTTTGTAGAGCAGTAATGTAATGACTCCGTTCGTCATAAACAGTATAATAGCTGTAAAAATTACAAAAAAGTACTGTATTTCCTGTATGTCCTTTATATACTCTTCAGTGCTAAACACTAAAAATATACTCCCCTCATTTTTATCTGTAAAATAAAAATCATATAATCGGGCGAGTACAATATCCTCTTTTTTATTCAATATATTTTCTTCATCTCCGACTATACTTTTGAATGGTATCAGCTTAATTTCATTTTTTTTGTCTTCAAGGAACTTCGGTACATAAACAATATCTTGATTTTTTCGGACGATTAATCCTACCCCTCTGATTCCAATATTTTTTTCCAACTTTTCAACAAAGTCTGACTCAGCCAATTTATCAGGATTCTCCAATATCGGTACATTGACCATTCCCAGCACCTTTTGGCTGAGATTTATGGATTTTAACACGGGATTTCTCTCTCTGAAAGCATGGTTGTTGCCTTCAAGTCCGACGACTTCTTTCATAATCCAACCTGCAAAACCTATTAAAACAATTGGAATAATCAGCATGGCGACATAGGATAATCTTAATCTTAATTTAATAGACATTTGCATCTGCATTCACCTTCCTCAATCTAATACATGGTTCTGAAAAAGCATTTTTAAAGCATTTCATTATAACACCTAGTTCTGCCAATATGATGATCCCTTTGTAAAATCTGATCATGATTCCAGTGATCTATTTATCTCTATTATGAGTATAACGGATAATTATTAATTTAAATTAAACCAATTCTTAAATTTTTATTAACAAATTAGAAAATAACGTTAATCATTATATTTTTTATGGTTCTCATCAGAATAGCGACTTTGGCTTGACGGAATTTCAAAAAATAAAAAAAGATGATCCCAACTAGTAAATTCTAACTACTAATCATTACCTTCTTCTTTGCCCCCCCAAATCCTATACATTTAAAACCACGTCAGAATACTATCAATCAATTACATTCCTGACTGTTCTGTATAAGTAGTGCAATAAGATCAGAATGGGTTTACTATTTCAGCTTGTTTACAGTGTACATCTCTTTTCACTTCAAAGGCAAGATCATTTGCAACTATAAATAGATCATATGGACTAATCAGATTATCCTATAAATGGCCAAATCAATATCGCTATCTGCTATCATAGGGTCGAAATGGGTTTCCCATATGATTCTCCATTTCATCAATAACAGCTTTCTTAGACATACCCTTCCGGTAAGGTCTATCCTCTGTCATATTGCATCAAATGCATCAACAACTGCAACAATTTGAAATTACAAAAAAAAGATACCCATTAAGTATCTTCTTCTAGCTCGTTCTTTTATACGTAGGAACCATATGCTCTATGTATTCTATCAGTTCCTCATTATCATTAATTATAATTTCCCTCAATCTATTCAACTCTGCATTCAAAACTTTATAGTCGATAAATATAGGCTTACCGATAAATATCTTATTGTGCTTTGTTTCCGTCAAGCCCTCTTCATCCATCAAAAGCTCTTCATATAGCTTTTCTCCTGGTCTCAGACCTGTAAGCTGAATATCTATATCACTATAGGGTTCAAATCCGGACAGCCTTATCAGGTTTTCTGCTAGATTCAAAATCTTCACGGGTTGACCCATATCCAGTACAAATATCTCTCCACCCTTGGCCATGGCTCCAGCCTGTATAACTAACTGAACAGCCTCTGGAATAGTCATGAAATACCTGGTAATCTCAGGGTCAGTAACTGTAACAGGCCCACCAGCTGCTATTTGTCTTTTAAATAGAGGTATGACACTGCCATTGCTACCAAGTACATTTCCAAATCTCACAGCCACAAACTCTGTCTTACTGCTCTTGCTCAATGCCTGTACGATCATCTCAGTGATCCGCTTTGTAGCTCCCATGACATTGGTTGGATTTACTGCCTTATCTGTGGATATAAGTACAAATTTGTCCACATTGTATGTATGAGCTAGTTCTGCCACATTTGCGGTACCAAATACATTATTCTTTATAGCTTCCTTTGGACTCTCCTCCATCAGAGGTACATGCTTGTGGGCTGCAGCATGGAATACAACGTTTGGTTTATAACTCCTAAATACCTCTTCCATACGATGTCTATCCCTGACCGACCCTATAAGTACAGTCAAATCTAATCCAGGAAAGCTACGTATAAGTTCATTTTGTATATCATAGGCATTGTTTTCATAGATATCTACAATCAAAAGCTTCTTAGGTTCAAACCCAGAGATCTGCCTACATAGCTCCGAGCCTATGGAGCCACCCCCACCTGTAACCAAGACTACCTTGTCCTTCAAATATCCACTCATTTCATCAAGATTTACCTGGACAGGATCCCTACCCAGTAAGTCCTCTATATCCACATCACGGATATGCTTTATACTGACCTTGCCATCTATGAGCTCATACATACCCGGAACGATCTTTAGCTTGCATTTTGTCTTACTACATTCTTCAACGATCTCTTTAATATCCCCTTTATAGCCTGAAGGAATGGCAATGATGATCTCATCAATCTCCAGCTTTTCAGCGTACTTCCTTATATGATATCTATCCCCTACTATGGGAACACCATTGATCCGTCTTCCTGATTTTACTTCGTCATCATCTATAACTGCCACTGGGTTACTGTTCAATTCCTCATGGCTTTTTAATTCCTTTATGATCATGGCTCCAGCCTGCCCAGCCCCGATAATCATGACCTTTTTCATATTTTTCCGTCTTATCAATCCATTATCCTTAATACTTTTCAAAGCCCTGTAGCTAAGTCGAGCCCCACCTATCAATAGCACGTCTATAATAAAGGTCAGGATATATATACTACGAGGAAGCTGCTGCTGCATAATAAACATATAGCTGACAGCTGCACTGGAGGCAGCAAAGGTGGTAGTAACTACCTGTACTAGCTCCTCTATACTGGCATACTTCCATAGATTTTTATATAACCCAAAAACAAAAAAGATACCTAATTTGATAAGAGTTAACTCTAACAAGTTATCTAAATAGACATCAAAATAATTAGACGATAAAGCCTTCTCAAAAATAATGCCATCAAATCGTATAAGAAAAGCTAAAACAAAGGAAAGATTTACTATTACCATATCTATGACAAATAAAACAAGTATTTTTACTTTATTCCTCACCATTATCCCACCGATCTTTTCAACCTCTATATATACTATATAATCATATAAAACTAATGTCAAATGGCAAGTAAATAGTGTCAGGCACCCATCAGTTACTCGTCAGTTACAAATCCTTGACTTTGATCCTAAGTTCTTTATCTAGCAAGTATTTTAACGATGTTATAGCCATTGCTTTTGCCCCTATTATCATTCCCTCAAATCCTTCTTCTGAACATGCAGCACTTTTAAACTCTTGTGTATGTCCTACCAAATCTGTACTTCCTATTTTAATATATGGTGCCATGGTAGGGCATAAATGGCTTATATTACCTGTATCCCAAGAATAATTAGCATCTTCTCTCTGAATAGAATCTACCCCTAAAAATTCTAAAGCTTCCTTAAACACTAAAGCAAGTGCATGATTTGGCCTTAGATCTTCATATATTTTATTTGGCATATTAATAGTAAAAGTACATCCGGTAACATATGCACCCGCTTCTACACATTTCTTAACCATGTCTAATACATCATGTAGTATTTCTTTATTGCTTGCCCTAATACTCATTTTCATTTCACATCTATCAGGAATAGTATTCTGACCTATTCCACCCTTAGTAATTATTGGGTTAACAATCGTACTAGGCAAAAAATGTTGTCTAAGCGCCGATAAGATCAAAAGTAGAGAAATGCCCCCAGATATGCTCAGCTATTCTTATTATAGAAATCCTTTCCGAATTTATCTATATGTTCTTTTAAATCATCATGTTTTAATGATTCATAGTGCACAACGTCAACGTAATATGGTAAAGGCAATTTTTCATTTAACTCTATGCTTATTTTATTCAATATTTCAGATATAACACGGATGCCATAAATAGCTATATCAATATCAGAACCTTTTTTATAGTTTCCCATACTACGACTTCCAAAAATAGATGCCTTTTCAATTTCTTCCCTTTGCATTAAGGCACTTATAATCATTTCAATACTTTTTTGTGATACACCGAAGCTCATACTTTTTCTCCTAAATAACTATGTACTTGCGATATAGCTCCATAATATTCTTCTTTAATTTTTTTTATAGCAAAGTTAAATCGTTCCTCATCATAAGTATGGGCTAAAACATTTCGCTTATCTAGCATATCCATCCATATCTCTCCATCTTCAATAAGCTCATAGTGGAATGCAGCTTTTATTACATCTCTCGGAAACGTAACTGCCACGTCCTTAGCTTCTAAATAATCCTCCAATGTTTTCCAAGCTAATTCAAACGTATATTCAAACCTCTGAATTAGGCCTTCTTTTTCAAGTACACTAAGACTTTCAAAGTCTAAAATTGCAGCATGAAATTGCCTATAAGCTTTATCAAAATTTTGAAATCGTTGACGCCATCTAACCTCTTTCTCCATATCTATAGACCTCTCAATTCGAGCATTATTAATAATTTTAGCATAACACTTAATTTATGTATTATCAATTCGATAGCAAAAAGTTCTCCTACAATATGATTTTTTTCCTACATATAGCATTATCGATATAGAAATCTATACATCAACTTAGCGGGTCACTTTATACACTCTCTTTCTATCTAATTGATTGTTTATTTGTGTCTGTTCATCAAATAGAGCAGTAACTTTAGGTTTTATGTCATTCTCAATAGTTATACTGGTTTTTCTAACTTCATTTTCAAATAAAAGAAAAAGACCTCGGGCTTAAGCATCAGTTTAGTCCACAAGTTCTTTTATAATTGTTAACTGTTATCGCACTAAGTTAATAAACTAAGTGATAGGCACCTATAATTCTATAGAATAGTAGTAGATTCACTCTTCGGTCCGTCCATGTTCCTTTCAACCGGAGGAACCGTCCCCCTGGTTAGTCCCCCCCCTGGTTAGTCCCCCTGGTTAACTGGTTAACCCTGGTTATTCGGTCCTTACCTGGTTAGATTTTCGCTAGGTGAATTCTACTTTACCAGTAAATTTGGCAACCACAGTACAGTTTGTGGTATATAAGTAATAATAGCCAATACAATAAGGAGTGCTATTAATAAAGGCATTAAGTCTCTCATCATATCCTTTAGTGAGACTTTTGCAATGGAGCTTGAGACAAATAAACACACTCCTAAAGGTGGTGTACACATTCCAATAGTTAGATTCACCGCCATAATTAAACCAAAGTGTACAGGATCTATGCCAAACTTTGCTATAAGTGGCAAAAATAACGGTGCAAATATCACCAGTGCGCTAACGGTATCAATAAATGTCCCAGCAATAAGTAAGATCACATTTATTATAAGTAGTAATACAATCTTATTGTTGGCTACTTCTCCAAGAAGTTCAGTAACTTGCTGTGGTAGTTGATTGATAGTAAGCACCCATGTGAATAACGATGCAAAAGCAACTACAATCAGTACAACTCCAGTTGTTTTCGCAGTATCTAATAAAAGGCCATATATTTTGTGAAATGTTAGTTCCTTGTATATAAATAAGCCCACTACAAGAGAGTATGCTACAGCGATCGCCCCTGATTCTGTGGCCGTAAACACTCCACTCATAATCCCACCAATAATGATAATAGGTGTTAAAAGTGCTAAAAATGCATCCTTGCCATATTTAATAACTTCACTTACTGGTGCTTTTACTTCTCTACCTCGATAATTACGTTTCTTGCCAATAAAGTAACTGAAAGTCATAAGTGCTAATCCCATCATGATTCCTGGAATAAATCCCCCAATAAATAATTTTGCCACACTAGCATTTGCTATAACTCCATAAAGAAGCAATGGAATACTTGGTGGTATGATGGGTCCTATAGAACCTGCTGTAGCCAATAGTGGAGCAGCAAACTCTCCATCATATCCCTGTTCTTTCATAAGGGGTATCATAAGTCCACCGATGGCTGCCGTGGCAGCTATTGCAGAACCTGTAATGGCCGCAAAAAACATAGAAGCCAAGACACTAACCATGGCAAGTCCACTGGGGAAATGTCCTATTAAAGCATCGGAAAAACTAACAAGTCTCTTTGACATACCTCCCTGAAACATCAGTCCCCCAGCCAAAATGAATAGAGGAATAGCAACGAGAGGAAAGCTGTCAGCGCCAGTAAACATTCTTTGTATAACCACCATCAGTGGTAATTTCATAGCTATTATACCACCTACGGATACGATCCCTAGCGCAAAACTGATAGGAATGCCAATGAGAAATGCTGCAAAAAGTATTACTATTATTCCTACACCCATGCTCTCTCCCTCCTTAAGCTTTCGTCTTTAGATTTCTAAAATCTTCAACTGTATACTGGATCAAGTAGTAAAACATTAATAAGGCACTTAAAGGAACACAAAAGTAGTATGTTGCCATTGACATCTTAATATATGGTGCTCCCTGAGATAAACCACTCTGAGTAAATTGCATACCTAAAATAAATACGAGCAGAAAAAATAATAGTAGTAATATGTTAATCCCAATCCCCGTAATTTTTCTTATCTTTTCTGGCAAGGCATTAAATACTACGTCCACATTTAAATGTCCTTTTTCTCTCATACCCAAGGCAGCTCCTAAAAATACTGTGTAGACAAAGGCTAATCGTATTACATCGGTACTCCATGGTATGGGAAGTCTGAATACAAATCTCGAGATTACTTGTAGAAAGGTAACAAGAAAAACAATTGCCACTACAATAGCCAAACCTATATCTAATGTTCTATTTACTACTTTGTTTAATTTAGACAATCTCGCCCACCTCCTCAATGGATTTTTTAGGCACCACAGGAAGTGTGATGCCTATTATTTGGAATGTTATTGTACACCCTTAACAAGCTCTACTAACTCTGGTCTCACAAGTTTTTTAACTTCTTCTAAATTAGGAATATCCTTTGTTGCATCCATAAAGCTTTGCCTATCCGGATCAGTTACTATCATTCCTTGCTCCTTTAGGAAGTTTAGATTATCCTCGTCTTGACCAGAAATTAACTCTCTTTGGTATACCTTCATCTCATCCACTGCTTCTTGGACTAGTTTTTGATCTTCTTCAGAAAGTTTATCAAAGAAAGACTTGTTCATCAATACACTACCAGGAGCGTAGGTATGAGCATCTAGCGTAAGGTATTTTTGAACCTCATAGAACTTCATGGAACGGATTGTTGCCAATGGGTTCTCTTGTCCATCAACCACTCCTTGTTGTAAAGCTGTATATAGTTCATTAAATGCTATAGGTGTTGCAGTTGCATTCAATGACTTTATAAGGGCAAACCAGATTGGAGCTTCTTGAACCCTTATCTTTAGGTCTTTAACATCAGCAGCTAATTTGATCTCTTTCTTATTATTTGTAAAGTGTCTTAAACCAAGTTCAACAAAACCAAGATGTTTAAAGCCTTGTGCTTCAAACTTAGGATTTAATTCATCTTCTAGTACACCATCCAATGTTTTATAGATATGTTCTTTATCTCTAAATATATAAGGAATACTAAATACTTGTGTATCTGGAACCCATGATGGTAGTGCTCCATCAGTTGTGACAGTTGTCATCTCGATTGTACCCATTTTTACGCCTTCTGCCATTTCTCTTTCGCCACCAAGTTGTCCGTTAGGGAACAG